>Ga0194119_10001893_pt1 | contig 37028 bp, 18 predicted proteins | sample TA2MahC100mmetaG_FD_148620 | JGI IMG/M metagenome (GOLD analysis project Ga0194119, IMG submission 148620) | Freshwater microbial communities from Lake Tanganyika, Tanzania - TA2015018 Mahale Deep Cast 100m | ecosystem: Environmental > Aquatic > Freshwater > Lake | place: Tanzania: Lake... | reverse complement strand
CATGGTCGCCTTCCCGGCCCCTGCAGGTGGCGGCAACCCGTACGTCGGCAAGGAGGCCGATGCGGTGACGCGTCCGACCACGCCCTACGTCGAGATGAGCTTCGGCATGGGCAAGGATGCCTTCCCGGCCATCAGCATGACGCACTATGCGGCAATCGCCTACACGCGCTGGCTTTCCGCCAAGACCGGACACTTCTACCGCCTCGCGACGGAGGCCGAGTGGGAGTACGCGGCGCGCGCCGGCACCGACACCACCTACTACTGGGGCAATGATGCCCCGCCCGCGGGCGAGCACGCCTGGTGCTTCGACAATGCCGACGGCAAGTACCAGAAGGTCGGCTCGAAGAAGCCCAACGCCTTCGGACTGCACGACATGCTTGGCAACGTGACGGAGTGGGTCTATGACGGCTACAAGGCCGACGCCTACGCCACGGCCGGCGACACCAATCCGGTGGTGCCTGGCTTCGCCGAGTATCCGCACGTGGCGCGCGGTGGCTCGTGGGACGACGGAGTCGAGGCCCTGCGATGCGCGGCCCGCTTCTTCAGCGAGCCCGCATGGAAGATGCGCGATCCGCAGCTGCCGAAGTCGAAGTTCTATCTGACCGATGCCCAGTTCCTGGGATTCCGGATCGTCCGCCCGACCAAGGTGCCAGAGACGCCGGAGGAGCTGGCCAAGTGGTGGACGACGTTCCCGGCGTTCAAGTAGACGCCCTGCCCCATCACCGTCGGTGAACGAGGCCTACATCGCGGCCAAGGAACGCTGGGCACGCCGTCAGTCCGGCGCCTCAAGGCCGGCGCCGCGGCCAACCTCCGAGCGCATCCCGTCCGGGCAGCGCGAGGTGCACAACTTTCCGGTGCTGGACCTGGGCGTTCCGGCGCCTCAAGGCCGGCGCCCCGGCCAACCTCCGAGCGCATCCCGTCCGGGCAGCGCGAGGTGCACAACTTTCCGGTGCTGGACCTGGGCGTGAAGCCCTCGATCCCACGCGAGACCTGGGAGCTCCGCATCGGCGGTGAGGTCGAGAACCCGGTCGTGCTGAAGTGGGCCGACTTCATGGCCCTTCCCCAGGTGCGGGACACCAGCGATTTCCACTGCGTCACGACCTGGAGCCAGCTCGACATGACCTGGGACGGGGTCCTGTTCCTGAGCCTGGCGGAGCTGGTGCGTCCAAAATCCACCGCCAACCACGTCTTCTTCAAGGGCTACGACGGGTATTCGACCAACAACCCCATCGAGGTGTGCCTCGATGACGACGTGCTGGTCGCGCATTCGTGGAACGGCGAGCCCCTCCCGGTGGAGCATGGCGGTCCGGCCCGGGTGATCCTGCCGAAGCGGTATGCGTGGAAGGGATCGAAGTGGGTCCGCGAGATCACGTTCCTCGACCACGACATCCTTGGGTTCTGGGAGAACCGCGGCTATTCGAACACGGCGGATCCGACCACGACATCCTTGGGTTCTGGGAGAACCGCGGCTATTCGAACACGGCGGATCCGTGGACCGAGGACCGATTTTCGTGACCCACGTCAGGAACGGGGCGGTCCAGCGGATCAGTAGGTGAGCAGATCGAGGAGTTCCTGCGCCTTCGGAAGGAGGGTCCAGGCCTGGCCCCTCTTGAAGACCATCTTGCCGCAGGGGTGCTCTGCCAGCTCGGCGGGATTGACCTCCAGCAGCTGCAGCTTGCCGGTCCCCGTCAGCTCGCGGGCGCTGCGCGGTGCGATGCGGATGGGAAGCCCGTTGAAGGCCAGGGCCAATTCGTAGCCGGCAATGCCATCCCGTTCGGCGACAGGATTTCGGACCAGGAGCTGCGGGTAGCGTCGGACCCACGGTGGTTGTCCGCCACGGATGGCGACGCGGGCCAGGATGGGACGCGACTGGAGGAACTGGACCAGCCGGAATCCGGCACCCAGCCGGGCCTGCTCGCGAAAGATCGCGGCGGGATCGATGCCCAGGAGATTGCGTCCGTTGAAGTTGCCATGGTCGTTGCGCATGCCCTTGAGGTTGGTGGCATGCCAGGCGGCGTAGCGTCCGTTGGCGACAAGATCGATCTCGAAGTGCAGGTGGGCGCGGTCCTTGGAGATCCCCTCCCGGGTGTTGGTGGTTCGCCCCATCGTGGCCACTCCCTCGCCGGCCCGGACGGCGTCACCGACGCGGAGGCCCTTTCGGACTGCCGACAGGTGGGCGTAGAGCGTGTACACCTCGAGGCCCTCGATCTGGTGGCGGATCACGAGGTAGATGCCGTAGTTGGAGAGTCCGGCGCGGGTGCTGATGTAGGCGACGGTCCCATCAGCACTGGCCAGGACCGGATCGGTGGGCTCGCCACGGCGGTCGCGGGACACGGAACGGATGTCGAGTCCCTCGTGGAACTTCCGTCCCTCGCTCCGGACACAGCCGAACTGGCCGCTCGTCCAGGGACGGCCAATGGTGCCGACAAAGAACTGTTCCTGCTTTGAGGGATCCAAGAGCGCCGTGTTCGCGGTGGGCAGCACGAACATGGCGCCCCAGGCCCGCGCCGAGAACAGGATCGCCAGGATCCAGACCACACTCCTCATGGCTTCTTCGCGTTGTCGATCGCCTGCTGGGCCGAGGAGTCCGGGCTGACCTTGGGTTTGGTGTTGGACGGCGCGGCCCCCTTCGACTTGTCCTTCGGCGTGGAGGCGGCGCCGGATTTGCCCTTCTTCTGGTTCTTGAGCTTCACGGCGACCCAGTTGATGCCCGCGACGATTCGATCCGCCTCCTCGCGGTCCATGTCGGCCGAGAAGACAATCGTCCCCGTCCGGAGGACATTCTTCACCACAGGAGCTGCCAGCCACCGTTCCTCGGGCTTCGCATCGCTCTCGGTCGTCCATTGTCCAAAGATCAGAAGGTGGCGTCCCATCGATGAAACCGTCCCCATCTCAAGCGCCTGACGGCCGTGGGGCTGGGTGAGTTCGACCTGGATCATGAACCCGCCATCGGGGGCCTCCACGACAGTGGCCCGGACAATGTCCCGCTCGTCGACGAAGGGCGTCTGCTGTACGGCATAGGTCTGGGGTAGCCGACGGATCACCGTGGCCTTCGGCGAGTTGCCGTCGTTGTTCGCCTCTAGGAACAGCCTCAGGATGCCATAGGGGTCGGGCTTCTTCTTGGGCTTCGACGCCTTGGCCTCGGTGGGCCGGGTGGCCTGGGCGTCCGCACCGAGGAGGTCGGGCGCCACCATCAGCAGGAACAACAGCCCTGCACGGAAAAAGGAATTGAACCTCTGGAACGCAATCCGCATCGTCAACCCCCGAAACGTCAACGTCGTTCGATCCACAAGACAACCATGGGCAAACAGCACAACAAAGTCGAGAAACGCCGCCGTCAGATCCGCCACCTGAAGCGGAAGAAGGACGAGGCCGCGGCCGCGACAAAGAAGACCCGCGGCAAGTCCTGACGACACCAGTTTCCACCAACGCCACCCCCACGGGTGGCGTTTTCTTGTGCCCATGATCCTCTGCGGTATCGGCGACGAGGGCGGCAATTCCCTCGACTCCCAGATTCAGGCCACCCGCGAACTCGGATGGTCCCATCTGGAGGCCCGGAACATCCAGATCCAGGGCGTCCCCAAGGCCAACCTGCACGACCTCCCCGAGCTGGCGTTTGAACGGGCGGCCGGGGACTTCGAGGCCGCTGGCCTCTCCGTGTACTGCTTCGGGTCCACGATCATGAACTGGGCCAAGCGCGTGGAGGATCCATTCGAGGTGACCCGCGCCGAGGTGGTCCGGGCCATCCCGCGCCTCGCCCGACTCCGGACCCGCTTCATCCGGATCATGAGCTTCAAGCCCCCGGAGGACGAATTCCGGCTCCCTAAGGTCGTGGTTGAACGCGTCCGTGAGGTGGTCCAACGCTTCGCCGACGTCGGGGTGCAGGCCGTCCACGAGAACTGCATGAACTTCGGTGGCATGAGCCCGGCCCACGCGCTTGAGCTGATCGACCAGGTCCCGGGATTGAAATGGGTGTTCGACACCGCCAATCCGGTGTTCAACGCCGACCGTTCCAAGGCACGGCCGTGGCCCCGACAGGATCCGTGGGAGTTCTGGACCGCGGTCCGGGACCATGTGGCGCACATCCACATCAAGGACGCCCGGTGGGTGGATTCGAAGAACGACGCCGACTACACCTGGCCCGGGGAGGGAGAGGGAGCGGTGGAACGGATCCTGGCCAACGCCCTTGCCCGTGGCTATGACGCCGCGCTGAGCATTGAACCCCACATGGTGGCGGTGTTCCACGACGCGCACGCCCAGGCCCAGGACGACGCCCTGCGGGCCAACTTCGTCGAGTACGGTCGGCGCCTCGAGACGCTCGTATCCCGGATCCGTACGGGTTCCGCCGGGTCCGCACTGGTCTGACGCCGGCGTCGGAATGACGCGCTCCGTTCCAACGATCGCCAGTCTCCCACGGGCGGCGACTTCTTCGGGGACCCTCCGGAAATAGGCTCGCCCGGGATCGTGGACCACCTCAGGATCCCAGGACCCTACCGTCCCGACCGACGACATGGTGCCCTCCGACCCTGAAAACTCCTTGACCGGACTCCCCGCCCTCCAGGCTCCTGACAGCCCCGAGAGCCGGTTCGAGTCGTCCGACGCACCGGGCACCGAGCGCCGCGTCCAGGCTGGGTTTCTCCTCGGGATGCTCCTACTGCTCGCCGTCGGCGCCGTGTCGTACTGGAGCGTTCATCGGCTCACCGACAGCGCCGCGGTGCTCCGGGATCGTGACCGCATGGCGGCGCTGCTGCAGCAGGTGGAGGAAGGTGCGGCGGACGTCTGCATCGCCACCGAGGCCTTTGCCCTGTCGGACGACGAGGCCGACCTGCCGGCATACCGTTCCGCCACGAATGCGCTCGAGACCGCGCTCGAGGCCCTCGAAGTCCGCGTATCCCGCGATCCGGTGCAGCGGGATGCCATCACCGCGCTCCGACGGGCGGTGACATCGCTGACCGCGTCGACACGCCTGGTGGTCGACCCTCCCCAGGTGGAGGGAGAACCGGCCGTGATTCCGGAAGGCAAACCCGAACACCAGATGCGGTATCTCGCCGAGGTCCGCAAGGCCGCAGAACGCATCGGCCGCCACCAGGACACGCTCCTGGAGCGGACGCATCGCGAGACGGAATCGAGGCTCGACGAGGCGCGTCTGGTGGTGGGCCTGGTCGCCGTGCTGGTCTTTGTCGGCGTCCTGTTCTCCACCCTGTCGATGAACCGCGAGGTGGCGAGGAGCCAGGCGGCCGAAATGGGATTGCGGCGTGCCCGTGACGATCTCGAAAGCCGGGTCCAGGAGCGCACCTCGGAGCTGGACCGCTCGCTGCAGTCCCTCCATGCGAGCGAGGCCCGGCTGGCCGAGGCACAGAAGATCTCCCAGACCGGCAGCTACGAATGGGAACTCAGAACCGGGGTGCAGACGTGGTCAGACGAGCTCCGGCGCATCTTCGGCCTCGGAAGCATGGCAAAGGCCTCGGTTGAGCAGATCGAGCGGCTGGTCCACCCCGAGGACCTCCTGCGTCTCCAGGAGGTCATCCACAGGGTGCGGCAGGGCGAGGCCTGCGATGCGCTCGAGTTCCGGATTGTCCGGCGTCCGAACGAACTCCGCCACCTTCTCGGCAACGCCGTTGGCATCCCCGACGATCGAGGCGTGGTGCAGCGGATTCTGGGCACCATCCAGGACGTCACCGACCGCAAGCGCGACGAGGTTCTGATCCTATCCCAGCAGCGTCTCTCCGAAGCCCTGCTGCGGCTCGCCAAGCGGCTCGAGCGTTCGCATCGGGTCGCGGAGACGATGAGCATCGCGACCGAGGAGATCCATCGCATGCTGGGCCTGCCTTCGCTGTGGTTCCTCCAATACTCGGACGACGGAGAACGGGTGCGGCTCGTCCACAAGGCCTCCGCGGGAGAGGAGAGCGAAGCCTCGGGCGGCTGGGTCCCGGTCGGCTCCCATCCCCTGCTCGGCTCGATCCGTGCGGCCCGGGAGTGGACGCTGATGCGGACGGAGGGCGAGGTCGGCAGCGCCTCCCCCGAGGGCTGGCCCGATCTTCTTGGGACGGATGCACTCCACGTGCCGATTCTCCTGGCCGGAAACCAGCGCGGGGCGATCGGCGTGTCCAGGACCCCATCGGACGATCGTCCGGAGCTCGGCGGTCTCGAACGCCAGTTCCTCCTCTCCGCCATGGCGAACATCGGCGTGGTTCTCGACCGCGTGTTGGCGTCGGAGGCACGGGACCACATGACCCAGGCCCTTCTGGTCAGCGAGGAGCGGCTCCAGATGGCCTCCCGGGTTGGTGGCGCAGGCGTGTTCGAGGAGAACCCCTCAACCGGCGAATTTTACGCCTCGCCGCTCCTCGCCGAGATCGTCGAGCTGCCGTCCGGTATGCGCCCGCTCCAGAGCCTGCTGGACCGCATCCTGCCGGAGGACAGCCATGGACTGGTCGGATTCCTGCGTCGCCTGCAGGACCCGTCCCGCGGCCGCAGGGCCGAACACGAGTGTCGGCTGCGTCTGGCCGATGGCGGGATCCGCTGGCTTCGGATCCAGGCCCAGACGTGGTTCGAACCCCAAGGGGGGCGGGGACGTCCCGTGAGGACCATCGGAACCGTGGTCGACATCACCGAACGCAAGGCCGCGGAGGCGGCGCTGCGGGCCTCGATCCAGGAGAACAGCGACCTCCGGACCGCGCTCGACCAGCACGCGCTGGTGGCGATCACCAGTCCCCTCGGCCGGATCTCCTTCGTGAATGACAAGTTCTGTGCTGTCTCGCGCTATGACCGGTCGGAACTCCTCGGACAGGACCACCGCCTGATCAACTCCGGACACCATACGAAGGAGTTTTTCCGGGACCTCTGGAACACGATTGCCGCCGGGCGGGTCTGGCAGGGGGACATCCGGAACCGCGCCAAGGACGGCTCCTTCTTCTGGGTCGCCACCACGATTGTCCCGTTCCTCGATGACCGATTGTCCCGTTCCTCGATGACCAGGGATACCTGCGCGCTACATGGCGATCCGTGCCGACATCACGGAGCGCAAGAGGGCCGAGGAGCAGCTACGCCAGGCGCAGAAGCTCGAGTCGATCGGAACCCTGGCCGGGGGCATTGCCCATGACTTCAACAACATCCTCAGCGCGATCCTCGGTAATGCCGAGCTGGCCCGGATGGATCTGGATCCGAATCACGAGGCCTATGGCTGCCTCGAGGAGATCCGCAAGGCGGGACAGCGGGCGAAGGGGTTGGTGCAGCAGATCCTCGCCTTCGGACGCCGCCAGCCTTCCGAGCAGAAAGCGGTTCCCCTGCAGGCACTGGTCGAGGAGATGGCGCGATTGCTCCGGGCCACGCTGCCGGCGGGAGTCGACCTCCAGCTCACCCTCGATCCCCTGGCGCCGCCGGTGCTCGGGGACGCCAACCAGCTGCACCAGGCCCTCTTCAACCTTTGCACGAATGCCTGGCACTCGCTTGACGACCAGCCGGGCACGATCTCGATCCGTCTGGGCTCCTGCACCCTCGACCACCCGGCCGCGGCCGCCCTCCCGGGTACGCGTCCCGGCCGACACGTCCGCGTGGAGGTCGCCGACACCGGCCACGGCATCGAGCCCGAGGCCCTGCGCCACATCTTCGAGCCCTTCTTCACCACCAAGCCCCCGGGCAAGGGAACCGGCCTGGGTCTGACCGTGGTCCAGGCCATCGTCCAGAGCCACCACGGCTCCATCGTCGTCGACAGCATCCCCCGCAAGGGTTCGACCTTCACCCTGTACCTGCCCGCGACGGATGCGGCACCGGAGATATCTGCCGCACCGGAACCCGCCACGAGACGTGGCACCGGCCAGCGCATCCTCTACCTCGACGACGAGGAACAGCTTGTGTCGCTCGGAACCCGCATGCTTAGCCGGGCCGGGTTCCAGATCTCTGGGTTCACCCACCCCGGGACCGCGATCGAGGCCTTTGCCCGGAACCCGATGGGGTTCGACGTCGTCATCACCGACCACAACATGCCGGAGCAATCCGGTCTCCAGGTCGCCGAGGAGCTCCTCAGGATCCGCCCCGACATCACCATCGTGCTGTGCTCAGGATTTTTCACCGACGAGCTCAAGGAAAAGGCCCGGCACATCGGCATCCACCACGTTCTGTACAAGCCGAACACGATCCAAGAGCTGACCCAGTCGATCCATCGCATCGTCCAGGACGCCCAAACCCCTCGCCTGGACGGATGAGCGACCCTCGCCTGGACGAGCTGAGACGGATCCTTCCCCGGTGCATGACCCGGGACTGGGTCCGGCTCGGAGGCCGACTGGTCCGGCTGCTCAAGGACCGGAACCATGTCGATCGGCACGATGCCGTGTTTGCGCGGCTTCTCGAGCAGGCCGCTGACTCGATGGCGCTCCGGGATCGGCGGCGACTCTCGGTCCCAGCCTGCACCTACCCGGAATCCCTGCCGATCGTGGCACGGCGGGACGAGATCGTGTCTGCGATCCGCGCCCACCAGGTGGTGGTGATTGCTGGCGAAACGGGATCCGGGAAGACGACGCAGATTCCCAAGATGTGCCTCGAGGCGGGACTCGGAATCGAAGCGATGGTCGGCTGCACCCAGCCCCGGCGGGTCGCCGCCCAGTCGATCTCCCGTCGCATCGCGGAGGAGCTCGAAATCCCTTGGGGTCGGCAGGTCGGATGCAAGGTCCGATTCGACGACCAGACCGGCCCGGAGACCCACATCAAGCTGATGACCGACGGGATCCTGCTCGCCGAGACGCAGGGCGACCCGCTGCTGGCCGACTACAACGCCCTCATCATCGACGAGGCCCATGAGCGGAGCCTCAACATCGACTTCCTCATCGGCTATCTGCAGGGACTCATCGGACGGCGACAGGACCTCAAGCTCCTGATCACCTCGGCGACCCTCGACATCGGGGCCTTCTCCAGGGCCTTTGGAAATGCACCGGTGATCGAGGTCTCGGGCCGGACCTTCCCGGTGGAGGTGCGCCACGAACCCCTCGGGGGTTCGGAGGATGGGGAACCGGAGACGTCCTACCTCGAGGCCTCGGTGGAGACCGCGACCCGGACACTGCTCGAGTCGTCCGGGGGAGACCTCCTGGTCTTCCTGCCGAGCGAGCGGGACATCCGGGAAGCCGCTGACCAGCTCGAGGGACGCCATGGGCGGGAGGTCGAGGTGATCCCGCTCTATGGCCGGCTCGCCGCGGCGGACCAACAGCGCGTCTTCCGTTCCTCGGAACAGCGTCGGATCATCCTCGCCACCAACATCGCCGAGACATCGCTGACCCTGCCGGGGATCCGGTTCGTGATCGACCCCGGCTACGCCCGCATCAGCCGGTACAACCCGCGGACCCGTACCCGACGCCTTCCGATCGAGCCGATCTCCCAGAGCAGCGCGAACCAGCGGAAGGGTCGCGCGGGACGCGTCGAGGCCGGGGTCTGCATCCGGCTCTACTCCGAGGAGGACTACCTCGGACGGCCGGCCCACACCCAGCCGGAGATCCAGAGGGCGAACCTCGCCGAGGTCATCCTGCGCATGAAGGCGTTCCGCCTGGGCGAGATCGAGACCTTTCCCTTCCTCAATCCCCCACCCGCCTCGGCGATCTCCGGGGGCTACTCCCTCCTTGTCGAGCTCGGGGCGCTCGATGTCGATCGGAACCTCACGCCTCTGGGTTGGGATCTCGCCCGGCTACCGATCGATCCGACCCTCGGGCGGATGGTGTTGCAAGCCCGTCGGGAGGGATCCGTGCGGGAACTGCTGGTGATCGCCGCCGGGCTCAGCATCCAGGATCCACGGGAACGTCCCAGCGACCGGGAGGCGGCCGCCGATGCCGCCCACCGGCGACATGCCCATCCGACCTCCGACTTCCTCTCGCTCCTGAACCTTTGGCACTTCGTCCACGAGGGCTGGTCCGGTCTCCGGAGCCAGGGGCAGCGACGACGCTTCTGCCAGACCCAATTCCTGTCCTACCTGCGCCTGCGGGAATGGATCGACCTTGAGAACCAGCTTGAGGAGGCGCTGCAGGATCTGCTGGGAGACGAGGACGTCGCAGTCCCGGGCACGGAACTCCAGCGGTTGGAGCCCGGTGCCCGATCCGGGGATCGGCGCTACGACAGCATCCACCGGTCCATCCTGAGCGGTCTGCTGTCGAACATCGGCCGTCGACATGACCGTGGCCAGTACCAGATCGCGGCAAACCGGATCGCCCGCATCTTCCCGGGGTCGATCCTCGCACCTCGGCAGGAACCCCAGGGTGCAGCAGGACGCAGCCGTCGGGAGCCCATCCCTCCTGCCCCGAAGACGGGCACGCCCGAGTGGATCGTCGCGGGCGAGGTGGTCGAGACCTCCCAGCTGTTCCTCCGGACCGCCGCATCGATCGAACCCGGCTGGATTCCGGATCTCGCCCCGCACCTCGTCCGCATCACCCACTCCAATCCGCGATGGGTCGCCTCCGCCGGCCAGGTCGTGACCGACGAGATCATCACCCTCCATGGCCTGGAGGTGGTCCGCCGACGGATCGCCTACGCCACCATCGACAGCACTGCCGCCACCGCCCTGTTCATCCGGTCCGCGCTGGTGGAGGAGGACCTGCTGCCGGGACGCAGGGATCCGGGAGAGGGCGACGAGTCCGAGGATTCCGGAGACTGGAAACGGACCCGATCGAAGCGCCCAGACGCCCTATCCCCCCTTCCCCCCCAATACCGGTTCCTCGACCACAACCGACAGGAACGCGAACGGGTCGAGGCTCTCCAGACACGGATCCGCCACAGGGTGGTGGATCTCGACGAGGCTCTCCGTGCGTTCTACGGCAGCCGGCTCGAGGGGGTCGCCTCGATCTCGGAGCTGAACCGCTGGCTGGCAGGTCATGGGGGGCCCGGTTCGCTCTGCGCGCGCGCGGAGGATCTCGCCCCTGGACGGGACCTGGCCTTCGACCAGGAGGCGTTTCCGCTCACCGTGCCGATCGACGGGCAGCCCGTGCCCGTGCGCTACGCCTATGCGCCCGGGGAGGGACATGACGGGGTCACGCTGCGGATTCCCATCGCCCTGGCCGATGCGGTCTCCGCCGCCCGCCTCGAATGGGCAATCCCAGGACTTCGGGCAGGACGGGTCGAGGACTGGCTTCGATCACTGCCCAAGTCGCTTCGCAAACAGCTGCAACCCATCGCGCCGAAGGTCGAGGAGATCGTCCGCGACCTGGTCCCGGAGGGACCCACCCTTGAGCACGATCTCAGGCGGTTCCTGCGACAACGCCACGGAATCGAGGTGCCGGCGTCCGACCGCGGATCGTCCCAGATGCCGCCCCATCTCCGCCCCCGGGTCGAGGTCCTGGATCCGGGACAGAAGGTGGTCGCGGAGGGTCGCGACTGGTCCTCCCTGCGTGCCTCACTACCCCGTCAACGGGTGTCGACCCCCATGGAGTCGGACGGCTGGAGGGCGGCGGCGGCGCGCTGGGAACGGTTTGGGGTTGTGGAATGGAATTTCGGGGATCTGCCGGAATCGATCTCGTGGGGCACCCGAGGCGCCCCGGGCGGGGTCGCCTTTCCAGGTCTGGAGCTGGAGGAACACCAGGTCCATGTGCGACTCTTCCTGTCGGCAAGCCAAGCCCGCCTGTCGACCGAGGCCGGATTCCGGAGGCTCTTGGAGCTCGCGCTCCACAAGGATCTGGCCTGGCTCGAACGCGATCTCCGCGGACTCAACCGGCTGGCGGAGCGCTGGGCCCCTCTGGGCGCGGTGGACCGGCTCCGCGACAACGCCCTCCTGTATGCACGACGTCGGGTGCTGTCCGGACTGCTGCCGTCGCGGTGGACCCGGGAGGAGTTTGATGGTGCCGTCGTGGCGAGCCGACAGCGAATCCCAGGATTAGCGCAGGAGATCATCGACCGGGTGGGGGAAATCCTCGAGCTCCGGGTGGCCGTCGCCCGCGGACTCGGGTTGTCCGCCCAGACTGGATCGACGCCATCGAAACCATTGAAGTCGCTCGACCAGCTGTCGCTGCCGGCGTCCGGTGTGACGGGAAGGTCCTTGCCCGCAGCCACAACCGCGGGTCTGCCGGCGGCGACCCAGATCGCGCAGGACCTCGGGCGACTCATCCCAGAGGGCTTCCCGGCCAACCTTCCTCCAGACCGGCTCCAGCACCTGCCCCGCTACCTGAAGGCACTGGGACTTCGACTGGAGCGGGCACGTCAGAATCCGCCCCGGGATCTCGAACGACAGGCCCAGATCCAGCCATTCCTTCGCGCGGTGGAAGACCTCCGGAAGGGGGCGTCCGATCCCGCGGCGTTTGAGCGGATCGAAGAGTTCAGTGGCTGGGTCGAAGAGCTGAAAGTGTCGGTGTTCGCACAGGAACTCGGCACGTCGATGCCTGTGTCCGTTCGACGTCTGCAGGAGCAGCTCGACCGTCTGAAAGCGTTGTGAGGGCGGCGAGAGCTGATTGCCCCAACTGGACCCTGGTGAAAGGTCAGCAGGCAGGGTTTGGGTCTGACAGGCTGGGAGGTCCCGACCTTATGGACGGTGCATTGCCTCGTTCCCCGGATGATTGGTGGCCAACAGCTCCAGGATGCGCTGGGCCGCGCCTGGCACGTCGTCGACAACGAAACTATGGAATTCCATACCGAGCCAGGGCGAGCGGACCATGACGCTGGTACACCCGGCAATCTGGGCTGCCTTTGCGTCAGCCTCCTTGTCGCTGATGACAAAGGATTGATCGAGATCGAGGCCCCACTTGAAACCCGCATCGAGGAACATGCCAGGCTGCGGCTTGCAGCTGGGATGGGTCCAGTCCGCGTGGGGGCAGACGAAGATGTCGTCGATTGGCAGCTGGCGGAACAACAGGGTATGCATGCGCTCTAGTTCGCGACGCGGCAGGATACCCTGCGACACTGCCGATTGGTTCGTCGTCACGATGAGCACGAAGCCCGCAGCCTTGAGATCCTCGAGCGCCTCCCGGGCGGCGGGATTGATGCGGAAGCGTTCACACCGAAGCGGCGTGACCTGCTCGCCGTTCACTATATCGCACAGATTGAGGATCCCGTCGCGTTCGAGGAAAACCGCCTGTCTCATGCCTGAGAAACCGCAAGTTTCCTGCCAAGACATCGGGACCCTTTCCCCACCGGGCTCCTCCCAGCAGGTGGGGTTTATTCGCCGGTCAGACCCTCCGCCGTGGCGAGGCGTCCCTCCATCCAGCGGAGGGTCGGGGTGACCCGGGCCACCGCATTCTTTTCGGTCTGCCCAGTGAAGGGCTCGAGCATGAACTTCACCACCGCCACCACCTCCCCATTGCGATCCCTCAGCGGACAGGTCACCAGGAACTCCTTCTCCGCTTTGCCAAAGTAGGTCTCGTTGGATTCCAGAACCCCGTTCTCGACCTCGGTCGCCGGCATCCCGATCTCCGATGGGTCCTTGGCCGCGATCACGTGGAGCTCGGGACGGCTGGCGGTCTTCGCATAAAGCCGGAGGTTCCTCAGCCGGGACTGCCGGCGAAGCGTCTCCTGGACCAGCTGCTCGGCCACCGTCACCAGCGGCTGGTACACCACCTTGGCGCCAAGAAACTCACTGACGGAATCCGACTTCGTCATGAACCCCACACGTCCGAACTGGAACGAGTTGTCGGTCAGGGTCGGGATCACCGTCTTGCCATCGAGCAGGACGTCGATCTTGTTGGCCACGGTGCTGACCGTCAGCTCATGCCATTCGCCCTTCCGGACGGGAACATCGTTGCCGATGGGCGTGGTGCGCTGGCCATCGACGAACTTGTAGAACCGGATGTTTCCCCTGGCACTGGCCCGCACGACGTAGAAGTTCCTTTCGTCCTGCATCCGGAACACCACCCCGGCGATCTGTTCGACAATCCCCGACACGATCCGGAACCGGGTCGTGAAGGTGAAATCCCCGTAGCGTTCCCCGGTGAAATAGAGGACCGGGAAGCGCTCGTCGGCAGGGTCCTTTGACAGCTGGGCCAGCACCGGCATCTTGTAGGTCGCTGGACGATCCTGGATCAACGGGGCGAACTGCGAGGGAACCTCGGACTGGATGATCTGCCAGTCGGGCGCAGGTCCCTTCCCTACGACAAACGTCTGGAATCCCTCCGGGGGCTTGCCGACGGTGTTGGTGGTGAAGTTGAAGACCCGCTCCGCCGCCCTGCACGACAGGACCAGCAGCACGGCCCCGACGAACCCCAACGATCGCTTCATTGCCCGAGGCTACCAGAGCACTCCTCCGCGGCAAGTGACGGGGTTAGTGCGCCAGCCGGAGTCGAAGCTGGCAGAACCGCTGTCCTCGTCCGGCACCGAAGCCCACGAAAGGGCGTTGCCCGCCCCGAATACTGTCGGTCCCCCCATTGGAATCGTGGAGCACAGATCGCCAGAACAGCGTCTCCCTCCAACCCTCCCCGGAAGGCCAAGCATAGGCCGCCAGGAAACGGCACCTCAGCGCCCAGAGACCACCTTCCCCGGAGTACAGGGTCGCCAAGATCGGTAGCCTCTGGAAGGTGAAGAAGTGACTGCGGAAAACCGTTCCAGACCTGTCTGGTCGGTCCCTCCTTTTCCTCGGGTATTTCTGGTGAACCTCAGCCACGTCGGCTGCCCCGTTCACCCAACGCCTAGCTCTCGGTTTTTCAGCCTCCAGGTGACACCACTCATGCCGCCTCTTCCTTTGATGGCCCATCCCGACTCCCCGTGCCCTTCACAGCACTCGCGCCCGCCAGAACCGTGCCCGCGTATTCGGATCTGGCGTCACAGTCACGCGCATCTGCTTTCCAGGGCCCTGACCCGTTAGACGCTGCACCTCCGACCACGACCTCAGATCCGTCGTCGTCTCCAAGACGACCGCTGCACCCTCTGCTGCCTCGACATCCAACGCCAACGGTGCCCCAACCAATTGGACCACGGTAAGGTTGAGTGTCGTCGGGCTCCTGATCTGGAAGGTCTGATCCACCTGCGCCGTCATCCACAAAGGGCTCCCCGGGTTCAACGCCCGCACCGTTACCGCCCCCCCGTCCAGGAGCGTCAGACTCGTCCCACTCACCGTCGCCGGTCCGCTCAACACGGAGAACGTCACCGGCAGCCCCGCACTGCTCGTCGCCACCAACGCCACCGGTCCGCTCCCCAACACCATGTCGCCGATCGGTTGGAACGTGATCGTCTGCTCCCCAGGGCTCACGGTGAACGAGTTTGTCCAGCCCGGTGCCGGCAGATAGTTGGCCGTCCCAGCCTGCTCCGCTGCCACCGCGACCGACCCCACCCCCGTCAGCCGCAGCTCCGCACCGCTGACCGTCGCCGCGCCGCTCACTATCCGATATGTCACCGCCAGACCACTGCTCGCCGTTGCTTCCAGCGGGATGCCACCGGTCGTGAAAGCCCGGTTCGCCAACGCCGCAAAGGTCAGGCTCTGGCTGGCCTTCGACACCGCCACGGTCGTCTCCGCCGTGGCCGACTGGAAGTCGGCCGATCCCGCCTGCGTCGCCCGCACCGCGATCGTCCCCGCACCGATCAGGGTCAGCGTGGCGCCCGACACCGTCCCCGGACCGCTCAACACGGAGAACGTCACCGGCAACCCGCTGCTGGCGCTGGCCTGCAGCGTCAGCGGCGCATCGCCGAAGGTCGCCGCCTGCACCGGAGTCCAGGTCACCGTCTGCACGGCCGGCGCCACGGTACGTTCCAACTCCATCGATGCCGGAGCCCAGGTGTCGTTCCCCGCCTGTGCAGCCCGCAGTCGCACCGTGCCGCCACCCTGGGGCACCAGCAGACCGTTCTCGAGCCGACCCGGTCCCGACACCACCTCCAGCGTCACGGGCAGACCGCTCGACGCCGTGCCGGCGATCGCCACACCCGCGCCCTGATGCACCAGTCCCTCGCCGCCAATCACGGTCAGGCTCTGCTCCTGCCACACGTTCACCCGTACCGGCAACCCCAGCACTGAAGCGCTGAGATCGGGCTTGAAGAGGATCGGCCACACAGTCGAGGAGGTCTCAAGTTGCTGGGGTTCCAGATAGGCGGATGACAGCGCCGTCGGCTCCGTACCGTCGAGGCTGTAGAACACCAGCCAATCATCCTTGCTGTGTTCAATGGAGAACTGCACCGGCGGCAGGCTGCCCACTGTATTGAGGGCAACGACGCCGTTCACCAGCGTCACCAGATCTACCACCTCCGCAGTGAATCCGTTGGTCACGCTCAGGGTGCCATCGCTCACCGCGACCTCGATCCGGTTGGCCGACGGCGCCTGGGCGCGAACCGGCGTCCAGGTGAGCTGTCCTTGGGGTGTGACCACTAGGTTGCTGGGACCCCTGACGAGCCGGTAGCTCAGCGGATTGGCGGGCAGGTCCGGATCAGCCGCCAGGAGCGTGAGGGTCAGGCTCTTGCCTGGTACGAGGATCGCATCCGGAAGAGCCGCCCACTCGGGTTCGCGGTTCACCTCGGTCACGGTGATCCGGAAGCTGCGTTCGGCAGTCAGCCCCAACGGCTCCGTGACCTGAACGGTCACCGGATACGTCCCCTGCCCCTGCTCTTCGGTGGGGGTCCACTGCACGACACCAGTAGTCGCGTTGACGGTCATCCCGGGAGGATGGACGGTCAGCGAGTAGGCCAACGTCTGGATCGGCAGGTCCCCATCAGTTCCGATGGCCTGCATCGACCATGGGATCCTCTCGGGAATCGTCATATCGGCGATCGGTGCCAACGTGGGCGGATGGTTCACCTTGATCACCGCCAACCGCACCGTCGTCTGGGCGGTCAAGGGGGGTGTCCCGGCATCAGCAACCTCGAACACAAGGTCAAACGTCCTTCCGCCCTCCGCCTCCCCCGGGGTCCAGGTCACCTCACCGGTTGTGGCATTCACCCCGACCCCGGCGGGGCCGCTGAGGAGTTTGTACGACAGCGTCTGGGCGGGCACATTCAGGTCGGTGGCCTTGAGAGTGAGGGTCCAGGGCTTGCGTTCCTCGACCGACTGCGGTCCGACCGCGTCGAACACCGGGGCCAGGTTCATTTCCACACCGAGTTCCACCGGCAGACCCAGCAGCGTGATCGATTGCACCTCAATTGCCTTTGACGCTGACCCGTCCAGCGGCTGGACATCCGTGTAGCCAGCGACCCGGATCGCGAGGCCCGGCCGAAACTCGAACGCGGCATTGAATGCGTAGGGAGATCCGGCCGAATTTAGCAGATGGTAGGCCACTGCCGGGGTCAAGGGTGGCACGGCGGGTTGTTCAAAAAGGCCGAAAGAATTTAGGACGAGGGTTACGACGCTCTCGGGTCGACGTTGAGGCAGAGCGAGTAACGAATCTACCGCTGAGCGGGCTTCAGCCAACGTCGCAGCCGACACCAGAGTTGCAACCTCGGCCGACACGGTGCCACTACGGAGGAAGGTCCGGGTCGAATCGATTGGCAGCTCCATCGCGGCGGAAAGGCCTGTGGTGGTGCCGGTCATCAGTACATTTTTGATCTGGTCCTCGGTGAGAGCGGGTCCATTTGTCGGCTGCCTGCGGCTGCTGACCGTATAGATATCCCCCATGGCTTTGAGCAGCGAATTCATGGGACCGGTGGGTGAATTTACGACCGCCTCATGGATCGGCCTGAAGATGTCGGAGAACCGGTGCGCGCCAACTCCCGGTAGGGACCCCGCCTCAAGCGCCTCAAGATCACGGTCCGTAAGAGCTGAACGCAATTCATCCCCGGGACGCCCTGAGAGAAGCGTCAGCGGTCCCTCGCCCAGGAGCCGTTCCAGCTTGAGCTCCACCAGCAGAGTCACAAGCGTCTCCGGAAGGGAGTTCGCGGCGCGGACGAGTCGAGGAGCCGGCGTGATTAGGATCTCAAAAATGAGGGGCATGCCAGAACCGGCCCTCTGCCGCTGGCCAATCTGGACCTGTGAGGGGGGCTGTAGTGCTGACACCGTGGTCATGGACGCGGTGCCGGTTCCCGACGGGGCATTGACCTGGACCACGAACCGGGGGAAGCCGCCGGTAACGATAGCTGGACCCGAATTGAACCAGCCCGCTCCTCCGTTCGCAGCATCGAGACGCGCCTTCACCTGCGCCGCAGTCGCACCCGCCGGGATTGTTGTCGTCCCACCGCCTGACAGCAGGAAGACGCCATCGGAGGGTCCGATACTGGAACGGAGCAGGGTTCGCCACTGGGCCGCTGCTGGGATAACATCGCCTCCGGCGAACTCGAGGGTTGGCAGGACGGACCCGACTTCCGGGGTCTCAACGAGCGTTGCCTGCTCGCGTCCTGGCGGCGGGTTGTTGGTGTTGGCTGCCTTGGTCAGCCCGAAGAACTGCGGGGTCCGCACGCTGACGAACCGCCGGCTTCCCTCTGTCGGCACCCGCCCGATCGTCGCGATCGAGACGTTCCCCATCAGTTTCGTTCGCCCCGCCGAAAGAGGCGAACCATCCGGGGCATGGACCGCGATCTCCACATTGGTGTCCGCCGCCCGAACCGCCACCGAGCCGCCCGTCCCGTCCAATCCCACCACAACCGTTTGAATTGAGTAGGATGGCGAATTCAATCCCGTCAGCCGACGCCCATCGGCATCCCTCGCCATGAAGTCGGAGGCATCCGCCGGATTCGTCCCTGCTGCGATCTCGTTGAGATCCGAATCCCCATCCCCATCGGCATCCACACCCGAGCGCGGATCCAATCCGTTGGCCTGTTCCACGAAGTCCGGAACTCCGTCGAGGTCCGAATCCAATGTCCGCCCTACCGCCGGGGAGATCTGGAACACGGCTGAGCGGATCGGACTGCGCTGACCGCCCGCCGTTTGGCCGAACGTCCGCAGCACGCCCGACTGCACCAGCACCGGAGGATGGTTGGGATCGTACGGCATCCACGTACCCGGCCCCGCCGCGGTGTCGAACCGATATTGAAGGGTCTGGGTCGCCGCGAGGCCGAGCGCTGCCCGTCGAATGTTCTCGGCCGAGGTGATTTCGACCTCGGTCGCAGCCTCGAAGCTGCCGCCGGGCGGCAGAATGGCCAGGGTATCGAGGACAGACCCGGAGCCACCCCGGAACGAGAAGAACGAGATGTCGTCGGCCATCTGGCTGCCCAGCACATGAGTGGCCCCAAGAGGAGGGGCCCCAAGGACCGTCGCCACAGCGGATCCAAGTCCAACAGACGACCCCTGGAAGACCTCCCGCACCGCGGTGACTACGCCTGGCAGTGGCGAGTTCGTGGGGAGCCCCCGCGTCCAGTCCCCCACCGAGACCACCCCTACCAGACGGGCGGACGGATCCGCCATTGGGGCACCATTGTAGTATGCCACCGTGCTGCGCCCGGTCAGGGCCGTCGGCACCGGCAGGACCGTCGTCCCCAGCACCTTACCGCTGGAGTCGTGGGAGACCATCGATCGAGACGGCTGGCCAGCCGAGGCCGCCGAGAGGACGAGGAGGCTCCCATCCGGCAGCGGCACCGTCGCAGTGGGCACACCCCCGGCGGCATCGAGCTCTCGGACCAGCACGGGCGCCTTGCCAGGCACATAGTCGTAGAGCCCCACTGAACCGGGGGATCCCTCGAACCGGATGACAAGCCGATCCGGATTCGCCCCACTCCCTGGCGCCACTGACACGCCAGCCACCGGGGTACTAAAGGCCACCGTCTGGGGCGAGAAGTTCGGCGCCGCATCAGGGACCCCCATCTCAAACTTAAGGGGAGTCCCATCAAGTCGGATCGACGTCATCGAGCCGCCGAAGACCGTCACAAGACGCGTTTGGAGCGGATTCCCAAAGAATCCTGTCCGAACCGGAGCGGTCGATTTGATCTCGATCTGCGCATCGGGTGACGTTGGTTTGAGGACCCCATCGGATACATCATGAACCTGTACGGTAACCGGCCCGGTACCCTTCCCGGAGACCCACCCGACGAGAACGTTGGCCGACCCTCGGGAGGACCAGAGCGGGAAGGCCTGGAGGAGGCCCTGACCGGCCGGGGAGACGACATGCTGGTCCAAGGGCTTGAGGGTAGCACCGGTGTTGCGCAGGACCTCGATCCGGTCGGGCGTCGGGGCGCTGTCGAGGACCGTGGCGGCCACGACATCCTCGAGCCCTGCCGGGGCCCCTACCCCAAAGCGAGCGAAGGTCGCCCGGCTGGGTCCCACCCCGGTGGTGTCATACGCCTCCGTCTCGCCGGCGGACGCTCCGCTCAGGTGGAGTGCCACCAGACGTCCCCGATCGGGATCGAGCACCAGCGCATCCAACCGGGTCGGGGAGAAGAGATGACCGAGGGCTAGCCCCGTGATGCGGTTCTGGACCGACCACGTCCGCAGTGGCGCGAAGCCTCCGCCCGGAGTGCCGAGCGAGACCCGGACGACACCGGTGGGCTTGTCGGCGATCAGAACGTCGGGCCAGCTGTCGCCGTTGAAGTCGGCCGATACGGCGAATTCCCGCACGGACTCCTCCGGCGAGACGGCGGCGGCGAGACGCGGGGCGGTCAAGCCCGACACGACAGCCGCGACGAAGGCGCAGAGCAGCAGGATGGGAGGTCTCATGGCACAGTCACGGGGTTCGGCACGCGGATCATGTCGCGCGGTTCCTTGGAGGTCGGATCGAAGCGCACCAGCACGTACCGGTAGGTGGCCCCACGGAGGACGGGAAGGGTGTCGGTCAGGACGAGATTCATGACAGCGTTATTGGCGACGCTGCCGCCGTAGACGAGGCGGATGAACGGATCATAGATCCGCGTGTTCGGACCGTTCGCCGAATTTTTCCCGCCGGCGTCGACGAACCCGTAGGCGATCGACTCCATGAGCGGAGTGACCTGGACCAGATCATTGCGCACCCCGGGATCCATGGGCGTCGCGATCCGGTATCGGTAGAGCGCACAGGGAAAGAGCGAGTCTGGGTCCAGCCCATCCTCCGAGGTCCGGTAGATGTTCCGGTTGGGATTGATCCGGACGTTGGTCAGCGTGACCTGCCCCCGGCCATCGGGCTGGGTGCGGGTGGGGGAGACCAGCCTGCCGATCGACACCCCGACGCCATCGAAGTTCCCGGTCTCCGCCGCGGACAGCACCCGGGCCCCGAGGGCGGCCGAGGCCACGTAGGTCTGGAGGGAGGCGGGATCCGACGGCCCAAGGAACAGCCAGTCGGGTTTGTACTCCGGCGGCACCGGTCGAGCCGGCCAGGGCACTGTCACCGCGGCGGTCAGGGTCTCCGACCATTCTCCCGAGCGCACGTTGCCGACCTCGCCGAGGGTGGAGTCGGCGGAGACGGCCTGGACCGCGACGGTGTAGACCGAACCGTTCTCCGCGGGCAGGTCGATCGTGAACTCGGCCGGGGCGGGATTCTCGGTCGCCGAGTTGGCCTCGCCGGCGAAGCGCCCCGTCACACGGGAGGTTTCGTAGATGCCGAACCTCTTGGTCCCCTCGTCCGGCAGCAGCTCGCCTGAACCGGTCGCCGAGTTCGGCTTCAGCTCGTCCACGCCGAAGTTGGACGGCGGCAGATGCCCGTCCTGGGAGAGGTAGACCCGGAACCGGTCGACGCCCTGCGGCGGACACGTCCACTTCAGCCGCAGGGTCCGGGGGGTGCCCGACGGCGGATTCGCGACGATGCGGTCGAGATACGGAACCGGCAGGGCCAGCCCCGGAAACTCGGCGCAGTCGATCCGCAGGTAAGGCCCCGCGTTGCCGTCACGATCGTAGGCCTGCGCGTACCAGCAGATGCGTCCCCCGTTGATCGGCATCGGGTTGAGATCCTGCCAGGGAACCGACTGGGCGGCCGTGGATTCAGGCACCTCGGCCCGATAGATGAAGGTCATCGGACCGTCGTCGATGCGGCGGTAGAACTTCACCTCGCGCGTGCCGGCGGGGACCTTGACCTCGCCATCCGGGCGGGTGGTCAGACCCGTGCCCTTGTCCACGGGGCCCGGATCGCCTCCCTCGGGACATCCCTGCCGCGCATCCACGAGCACGACCATCAGGTCGGCCTGAAACGGGATGACGACGCCGAGGACGCGACCATCCTTGCCAAGTCCGGCGGTGTTCGCGGCGGCCTCGGGCGAGATCGCCCCGGTGTCGGCCCCCACCCGGCAACGGATGTTCCCGAGGCTGGGCGCGGTCTGGCCGAACGTCTCGGCAGCGGACGCCAAAACATGCTGGGCGATCCCCGTGTCGTCGAAGGCCACCCGTGCGAGCACGCGCGGTCCTGATCCAGAGGTGTCGTTCGGGTCCCGGTAGGAGAACTCAGCCCAGACGAGGTCCGGCTTGAGACGTCGACAGCTCAACGTGAGCGGCACCCGGCGTCCGACCTCGGAGGTGTCGCCCGGACGGATGACCGGTGGCAGGGCCTCGACCCTGGGGCGCTTGCAGGGAATCCGCATCGATCCTCCCACGAGTCCCGGTCCCTCCCGGTCCCGGATCACACCGAACACCGGTGCACTGTGCCCGCCACGGATCCGGCGGGTGCCATAGGGGCCAGCCGATACCGTCCGAACCGCCCGGACCGTGTACCAGAAGGACCTGTTGGCATCGGTTTCGTTCGGACTGCCCACGATGTCGTCGGTGAACGCCGTCGTCGCCGATGTCGCCACGGGATCCGCCCCCAGCGACCGCTGGGCGCCGTCATAGGTGCGCCACCGATGGATCTCGTACGCGACCGTCCCGGTCTCTGCAGTGGTTGGCACCGGATCCCACCGCAACCGGAGCCGCTGCTTCCCGACCCCAGCGGACCAGTTATAGACGTTGTCGACCTCAAGCCCCTTTACCGCGGCTGGCGGCATCCGATTGAAGACGGCGAGTCGGGTTCCCGGGGAGACGGCTCCATCCCGCCCCAGCACGTCGGTTGCGGTCACGAAATAGGCGAACTCGGCAAAGCCACCGGTCAGCACCACGCCCGCATCCACCTGATCGGTGAGGAACACCGTGGCGGTGTTGACGGGGTCGGCAGCCTGGGCGGCGGTGAGGTCCTCGGGCGTGGCGATGGGGAGGGCGTTGACCCGGGTGGCGCCGGCCGACTGCAACGCGGCGAGGGTGGGTCCGCTGGCCCCGCCGATCCATGCGGCGGGCGCGGCGGCGGACGGCAGGCGCCAGAGGTTGTAGCCGTTCTGGAGCACCGACCGCTGCCGGAGCGGGTCGGGCGTGGACCAGCGGATCCGGACCGCCCGGTTCACCCGCTGGGACTGCAGCTGGACCACCTGCTGCCCAAAGGCAGCAATCGACTTTGCATTGTTCACCCCGTTGGTGCGGAAGGTCGAGAACGCGGTGGCGGGAAGCGCGATGGAGGCCACATCGACACCCGCATCCACCGGGGATCCCGGGGCAGGAAGCGCCACCGGGGGAGCGGTGGGATCGAGGGTCACGCGACCCACCACGGCAAGGTCGCCTCCGGTGGCAGGATCCCGCAAACGGATCTCGAAGGTCGATCGGTTCCCGGCCGGGATCGATCCGGCCCACCCCTGCCCCAGGCAGAGGTTCACTCCGGGGAACGTCTTGCCCAGGAGCTGAAGCTGGCCGCGGTAGGCGGCGTCGGACCGCGCCGCCGCGATCACGTTCGCCAACCGGATCGCCAACGGCTGTCCCGAGACGCCGTTGGAGAGGCTACCGAACATCTGGTCGATCTTGCTCGATAGCGAGCCCTCCTGGGCGGTCGGACCCAGATCCGGCCGCAGGGTCCAGGACCGCTGCAGCAGGGCCGCGACCGTGGCGGGATCCGTCACCGACTGCAGGATGCCCACGCGGACGTAGGTCGACGGATTCGTCGGGAGTCCGTCCTTGCGGTACACGGCAAAGGAGGGATCGGGACCCGCTGCAGCGGGGAGTCCGCCCTGGACCTGGCAGATCAGATATCCCAGGGCGACGCCCCCGGACTGGACATGGGTGCCGCCGGTGACGAGTGCGAGGTCGGAGATGTCGCAGTCGGCACAATCCGGAATAATCGGCGCCGGAACCCTCAGCGGGAGCAGCAGGGCGGTGAGCCAGAGGACGAGAAGACGCATGTTCATGTCAGTAGCTGAGTTCCGGTGAACTGATCTGCCCCTGGCTCACGCTGAATCGGATGCCGACGCTTTCCTTGAATTTAACGCAGAAGGGACAGACGCCCACCTTGCCCTTGAGGGTCCCGGTCCCGGAGAACCGCATGGGACTGGTGAGGTTGAGCCCTTCCTTGACGCCGACCAGCGACATTCGGCCGCTGATGGACACCAGGCACAGCGCCTCGCCGCTGACCTCGCCGACCAGCTTGCCGCCGAAGGTGGGGCCCTCGAGGAAGAAGAAGGCCCCCGCCCCGGCACCAATGTTCACCTGCAGGAGGCAGGACGACGGGATGCCGATCAGTTCGTTCACCGGCAGCCGCGCCTCGCCATAGACATAGGCCCCTGTGAACGGCGGCGTCCCGAGGACGCTCGCGACCTCTGGGTCGATCAGCAAAATGGGATCAAGCGTGCAGGTCCGTCCGAAAAACGCTCCCCCTGCCAGGCCATAGCCCCCCATCTGGAGGTCGAGGTTGGCCGCGAGGTAATTCTCCGCAGCGGTCGGATCCCCATAGGTAATTCTCCGCAGCGGTCGGATCCCCATCGATCGCCCCGAACGCCACGGCCGCCGCCATGTCCCGGATTTCGAATGCCTCAAATGTCAGCGGGCCCCCGGTCATGTCGAAGAATCCACCCAGCCCGATCGGCTCGCCGCCCATCACGGTGAACTTAACCCCGACATTTCCGGAAAGCCCTGGCGAGATCCACTTCAGGGGCACATCGTCGGCGCCGATCAGGATCTCGTTGGCGGTCTCCCCAGGTGGGATACACCCGCCGGAGTTGTCGGAGGTGAGCTGCTTGATCTGGAGGTAGGCCTTGAAATCCATCTCCTCCGGGACCTTCCACCGGAACAGCCCGTCCACCCGGAGCAGCGACAGGGAATCGCCCTCGATGTGGGCATAGCCCGTGAGGCGACCCGAACCGATCATGTCGCTCATCGGCCCCAGCACCTGCTGGTTGATCGACTGATCGACCTCCGCCAGCTGCGTGGCAATCACGTCGCGGAGCGCGGTATTCACCTGTTGCAGACCGCTGTCGAGCTCGGTCGTGACCGAGTTGATCACGTCCTGCGCATACTGCCGGATCTGGGTCTCGAGGACCGCGACGACCTGGTTCTGGATGAGCTGGTCGTTGATCTGCTGTCGGATGTACTCGCGCAGCTGGAGCCGTGGGACCTCGGGGAGGTCGATCGTACCGGAGACGGAATAGCGCCCGAGTTCGTCCTCGACGGAATCGGCCACCCGATTGCAGATGCCGTTCAGCTCTGTCGTCAGGACCGCCTGGATCTGGGCCGACATCCCGGTCGAGGGATCCGTGATCTTGGCGCGGACCTGGCTGATGATCCCATCCACATTTGTCAGCGAGCCCCGGATCTGGTCCAGAGCGGGCGAGTTGATGACGTCGTTGACGGCGGCGCCGGCCAGTGCCCCAGCGATGACGCTGACGAACTGCGGGGCCTCGCGGGCGACCAGCGAGCTGACCAGTTTCTTGACCCCTTGGGTCCGGAGCAGGCCGTTCGGATCCCCGACCAGCTGCTGGATGCCGGTCTGGACCTTCGCGAGCTTGTCGTCCGCCAGCCCGGTCGCGGTGTCCACCCCCGTGTTGGCGAAGGCCGAGTCGATCGACTGGCGGACCGTCCCCCCCACGTTCCGGATCCGGGCCGCGATGTCGGCCGCTGCGTCGGCCGAGGACACCGTCACCGTCGCCGTCCCGGGCAGGCCGTACAGGTCGTCCAGCAGCCGGTCCACGCCGGTCATGATCGGACCGTCCAGCAACGGCGAGATCAGCTTCTCGATCTCGTTTGAAAGCAGGGTCCGGCCGGCATCGATGCCCGACAGCAGGGCGTCGGCCCCCGAGGTGCCGAGGGCGTCGATCAGGTTCTGCGTATACCCGACGCCCGCATCCAGAGCCTGGCTGGCGAACCCGGCCATGTTGATCTGGGGGAGCCCGTCATACGACAGCCCGAAGGTCAGCTCCGCGGTGTCGGGACACAGGTACTTGGCCCGGTGCGTGAGGGAGAAGACGAAGAAGTCCTTGGTGACGTCCTTCGCCGAGAACGCCCGTCCCCCGGCGTTCCACTGCAGGCTGTAGTGGAACGCCTGGGTGAGGCCCAGCCAGTCCTGCTCGGCCTTCACGGCGTAGGTGCCGCCCTGCTGCGACGACTCGCGATATGCATCCAGGCTGGCACCGGTGAACCCTTTATGGGCGGGATCGAAGAAGACGTTGCTGAAGAAGGAGTCGGACCCGGAGGTCCAGCCCGACATCACCGCGTAGAGGGTCGGCGACAGCCCCGCCGTGTACCTGGCCCGGGTATGGACATGCCACTTCAGGTCCTTGAAGAACGGTACATCGACACTGCCGGCGAGGTTCAGGAAGCCAGACGCCGGTGCGCCCGGGGCGTTCTGCGCGTTGAAGTAGACATCCTGGCTCGGGGTGAAGGCGTAGGTTTTCGAGGACGGCCCCGGCAGGCCGACCGACGGCATCTTCAGACGCGAGTCGAACGGCGGTGCGATGCCGTCGGCCCGCGTCGCGATCTGTCCATTCGAACGGAACCCCAGCTCGCCGTCGAGCGCGTTGGCGAACAGCTCGCACTGGGCCCGGACCCCGAGCACCAGCGCTGCGGGTCCGGCCGGCGAACAGCCGTTCGCGGTCTCGAACCGCAGCGACAACGGGGTGATCGGCGCCTGCTGCCAGTACTCGAGGTCGAGCGGCTGCGCCGAATCCACCTCCGCCGAGTCCAACCCACCTGGACATGTCAGCTTCAGCTCGCTGAACTCCACCGTGAACTCCGAGGGATACGGCACGGCCACGAAGCCGTCGGTCCGCGATTTCTGGTTCCGATTGTCGAGATACGACAGCATCAACGACGTGAGCTTCACCGGGTAGCCGTACAGCGTGAGGGACTCCGTGAACGCTTTTGCCTCGTGGACGCCGCTGATGCCAGCCGAGCGTAGATAGTATTGGGAGCGGGCGGTGAGGTCGTAGACCGGGGTGTCCACCGCCGCGATGCGGCTGGACGCCCTGGGTGCGCCAAGGGTCGCGGCCCGGAGGTTGATGCCGGGGTAGTCCGCGATGTCGGTGTCAATCTCCAGGTAGGCCGCGGTGTCGGGCCGGATGACGCGGTCGGGGGCGACCCCCGCACGGTCCACGCCGCTGAACAGGATGGCTCCAACGCCCAGCTCAGCCAGCGTACCGGAATCGGGTGCCGTGGAGCCCGTGCCCTTGATCCCGCCAACCAGCGACGAGCCGGACATGAGATAGGACCCCTGAGGAAATGCGGAAATCACGGTGTGCGCGTACTTCGCCGGATTGGTCGGATCCTGGCCCCACCGGAGGGTGAGATTCGCGGCCGTCGCAGGATCCACGGTGCCACCCTCGCCCTGCAGCCCACCGTCCCGGGTGACCCGGAGCACCCCGCCATCCGCAGTGAACAGCACCCGGGCGATGTCGCTGGCCGCGCCGCATTCGGGTGTCGCCCCGGGTTGGTCGACGCAGGCCCGGTCATACCAAACCTCGAACGGGACCACCCCGGTGAGCGAGCTTGTCGGGGCCACGATGCGGTCCCGGTTGAGATCGATGCCACCCGACACCGAGACGATCGCCTGAGAAGGCTGTCGGACATCGGCGTAGGGGAAGTGCGGATGGAACCGCCCCGGGCCGAGTTGGAGCCGAGTCGTGATGGACCCGTTGTTGTCGGGATCGATGCTGATCTCGGCCGTTCCGCCCAGCACCCCGGCGACGCCGAGGTAGACATGGTCGTTGGCGGCCTTGATGGCCGATTCCGGGTTCTGAAGCACCGCCCTCTTGGCGAAGAGGGCATCGAGGTCGATCCGTCGCGGCATCGACGCCGTGGACACGGTGGCGTTGATCCGGCCGGATGGGACGATCCACTCGAGCGCGGAGGTCTGGTAGTCGATGGGCTTGGACTCCTCCGTCAGACGTCCCCCGGGAAACGCTACGGGCCCGATCGGACTCACGGAGGCATTGAGCGGGACATTGGTCGCAGTGATCGTCCCGAGGAACTGTCGGGTCACCCCGTTGGTCACAAAGCCCACCCCCGGCGGCAGCTGGAGGGTGAGCAGACCGGCGCGGAGTCCAGCGCCGCCGAGATGGAGGGACTCCCGCGTGAAGCGCAGTCCCGCCGCGAGGTCGGCATCGGGAATCGGCCCCGTCACGGGCACCGTGCCCGCCCCCTTGAAGTAGGCGATGCCGGCGGGATCGATCGCAACGGCCATCGGACTGCCGCCGAACGAGTAGGCCGCCCCCGCGCCCGGCAGCGCCCCGTTGCCAGCCGGGATCGTCAGCATGGTCGCCACCTGCCCCGACGCCGGGGGGGCCGCAGCCGCCGCAGGATCGTTGGAGATCGCCGAAAAGGTCGTCTGGAAGGTCCCAAACCGCAGGTCGCCGTTGAAGTCGAGCAGACGCCCGTTTGCGGACGACACGCCTTTCTGGACCGGAACATATCCCTCCGACGCGTCATCCAGGTATTCGACAGTCACCGAAGCCACATAGGTCCGCTGAACCGCATCTAGGGGGACCGCGGGCTTGATCAGGATAGGGTCGACCGCCCGGTTCGTGTCCGCATTCGGGCCGAACTTCGGCGTTGGCAGAAAGGACAGGATCCTGTAGGGCTGGACGGAAGGGACCTTTCGCAGGAACTCGGACGTCTGCAGTGGAATTCCGTTCCCCAGATCATCAACGAGGGAAGCCCGGAGCCTAATCGGCACGTCGACCGCCCCGCCGCCGGAATCGTACCGGTAGACCGTCACCTTCGGGATCACCGAGAACGCTGCATTCGCGGAATCAGCCACCGCCGTGCGCACGCGGAACCGCTGGCTCCACGCGTTGGACTCCGGATCCACGACCACCTGGAAGGCCGGCTCGTTGGTGTTCCGGAAATGGCGACCACCTGGAAGGCCGGCTCGTTGGTGTTCCGGAAATGGATGTAGGAGTTCCCAGGCAACTGGGTTCCGGCCTGGCCGAGATCCCTGTTGGGAAGGCTCGTGGTGTCAGACACCGAGACCAGTCGGAACCGGTACAGTCGCGAGGGATCCAGCCGGGTGTAGGGCACGATCTCGGTCTCCAGCACCACCGGCGTGAGGACATTCGCTACGGCCACGGTGATGGCATGGGTATCCCCCACCGTGTCGTTTCCTCGCTCCAATCCACCCTTGAGATGGATCCCCACCGGCTTGCCCTGGTCATCCAACAGCTGCCAGGTCGAGCGGAGCGTGCGCTTCCCCTTGGCGGGGAAGCTCTGGGTGAACTCGGCCCGGACCCGCACCGAATCGGCATCGAGCCGTCTGACCAGATACCCCGGGGCGGAGTTGGATGGCGTCGTGAGGGTCGCAACACCCGCACCCTGCACCCACGTCGGGGCGGAGGTCAGCACGAGCCCCACCACCCATGTCAGCAGCCAAGTCCGGAACGTGTTCATGCCGCAGAAGTATCAGACGCGGACTCTTGTGGACTGCGGGTAGCCATTCGCACCGTTGCCGAGCAACATCATGGTCTGATGCGAGGAACTGACAATCCTCCTAAGTCCGCGGGCCATAGTGACGAGGCTAGACAGGGGATGGCAATCGGGTTCCTCTGGGAACACCAAAAAGTTTCAGTGGGCTGCGTCATCGCCCCGGACGGCTCGCATGCGACGAACCTGGCAGTGCACTTAGAGCCTTCCTCTCGAACCCGTCGAGTTGCATACTCCTCTCGTTCGACTCCTATGCACCTCATTGCTTTTCCCCGACTCAAGGCCCTCTCCCCTTCCCTCTTTCTCGGACTCCTCCTCGTCGGCTGTGCCACTCGGACCCCGGTAGCCCTGTCCACGCCGACGGTTGTCGACGCTGCGTGTGGCGAGTGCCTTTTCGGACTGCCCGGCAAGGGCTGCGACCTTGCGGTGCGCGTCGAGGGACGGAGCTACTATGTCGATGGGGTCGACATGGACTCGCTAGGCGACGCGCATGCGAAGGACGGCCTATGTGAGGTGATCCGTAAGGCGAAGGTCACGGGCGAAGTCCGCAACGGCCGCTTCGTAGCCTCGACCTTCGACCTCCTGCCCGCAGGAAGCCGATGAGGAAGCCGGGTGAATTCCCCCCGGATCAGTTTAGGGTTCCCACAAGCCTTGCATCGGTCCCAGTTTCCGCCCGATGAACGCCGAGTACGTGGTCGGAGCCGGGTCTATCCTTTCAGAAGGACCCGTCTGGTGGCAGGGAACCCTTCTGTTGGTCGACATCGAGCGCCGCAAGATCCATCGATGGGATCCCCAAACCCAGAAGCACGAACACTGGGAGTTCCCGCATCGGCTCGGCTTCGTGATCCCGTCGACCCTCGACGATTTTGTTGTCGGAGCGGATGCCGGGTTGGCCCGGGTGGATCTGACGTCGGGTCGGCTCACCGACTGGACCCGTCCTGCCGCGGAACCCGATGACCATCGGTTCAATGACGCCAAGTGCGATCCTGCGGGACGCCTCTGGGCGGGCACCCTCGCCCTGAGCGAGGCGCCGGAGCTCGGAACGCTGTATGTCGTCGGACCCGACGCCGTCCCGAGGCCCCGGGTCCCGAAGGTCACTATCTCCAACGGCCTCGCCTGGTCGCCAGACGGCGGGACCCTCTACTACATCGACTCGGCCACGCGCCGGGTGGACGCCTTCGATTTCGATTCCGCAACCGCATCGCTCGCAAACCGGCGCATGGTCATCCGGTTCGAGGACGGCCTTCCTGACGGCATGGCGATTGACCAAGCGGGCCACCTCTGGGTGGCGCTGTGGGGTGGATGGAAGGTGGCGTGTCACGACCCGTGGACGGGGCGTCGTCTTGCGGAGATTCCCCTGCCGGTGGAGGCGGTGACCTCGTGCTGCTTCGGCAACAACGACGAGCTTTGGATCACCACCGCCAGCCGCGACCTGGATGCCGCGGGTCGCGCCGCCCAACCGCTGGCCGGCGGGGTATTCCGGGCCCGGGTCGGCATCGGCGGTCCGCCCGTCGTCCCCTTCGCAGGTTAGCCCCGGATAGGCCTTAGAAACCAGGCCGGTCGCCCCGGCTCACTTCAATGGCACCAGCCTGAAGAACCGGCGGTCGGACGCCGTGTCCACGGTGACCTCCACCGGCCCCGGAGCGTGGGTCGACATCGGAGTCCAGGATTTCAGGTCGCCGCTGGTCTCGACCACCTGGGAGCCCGGGCTGGCAGGCTGGAGCTTGACCTTGGCCTGCAGTAACCTGACCGGACCGTCATTGCCTCCAGCACCTCCACGCTTTGCGGCAGGCTGGATGTGCTGGACACCCCCTCCCCTCTTCCTCGGAGACCCCTCGAGCCCGATCGGCTGCACGGGCGGCAGGAACCGATCGAGGAACGACGTTGAGAAGATCCGGAACGGATCGAGGGCATCCAGCTGTTCGATAGCGGCCCGGAATCCGTCCTCGGGAGCCTGTCCCGTCGATACGCACTCGGGAATGATATCCTCCAGCAGAGTTCCGTCGGTCCACGGACCTGCTGCGGTGAACGCCCAGCCCTTGGACCATTCGATCCGCATCTGGGCGTAGTCACCCGAGTAGTTCTGGAACATCCAGCGTTCCAGATCCCGGAAGTAGTCATTGGCCTTCGGCGTGCCCGGGACCGTCAGGATGTTGAGCCAGACCCCAGTATCCAATTCCGGCCGACCCGGAACCGGCCGCAGCGGCGAGAGCCGGGGCGAACGCGCACCGGGCACACCGCAATCCTCGGGACGCTCCAGACCGTTGACGCGCACCTCAATGCACGAGTTCATGGGGTAGTCCCACCGCGCCCGGTAACCATCCCTCAGGGTCACCAGCTGGGCGTGGTACTCGCTGACCACCCGTTGGACATCAGCCCGACGACATGGACGACGAATCCGCTGGAGGTGACCCGCAGCGTCGTCGGCTGGATGTACAGCATCAGGTCCCTCGACCAGCCCCAGAGATCCCACGAATTCCCAAGGAACAGGCCCGCCTTGATCACCGCGAACTGGGCCTGTCCCAGCGCCGGCGTCAGGAACCCGGAACCGGAGATCACCGTTCCGAGGATGGACGCGATCGCCGGGTCGATGTTGTCCGAGAAGGGATAGTTGTAGGGATCTCCGACCTCCTTCGACTCCCTCGGCTTCTCGGCCGACACCGTCCAGACCTTGAGCCACGACTCATCCGTGAATGGGAACACGATGGCCTCAGTCCTTCCCGAGGCATCGAGGAAGCTCGCGAAGGTCCGACCCGACGAGAAGGCCGGGGCGAAGAGTTCCGAGTTGGGGATGTCGGCGAGGCTCTGACAGCGCAGGCGGACATTGGCTCCGACCCGCAACGTGGCCTCCACCACGAAACTCCGTCCGAGGTGCGGACACAGGCTGCTGGCTTCCGGGTCGGACCGGCCGATGCGACGCAGCTCATATCGGGACGTGGCCGGGTTCCAGGCCACGACCGTCATCGGCACCATGAGATTGGCGAGGGACCCGAAGGTGTGTCCTGGAAGGACCTGTTTCCCGACGGCCGGGACCGCGGTTCCGTGTCCGGCGATGGCCAGGACACCCCCCAGGGTGAGAGCCCCGGGTGCTGGGGTTGCCGTCATTCCAAGCCCCGCATTCTCGAGTCCCTCCAGCAGCGTCTCCATCAGGATGCCGCACTGCGCGGTGACCGTTGGCGGCGAAACCGTCGTGTCGATCGACATCGCCGTCAGGTACGCCCGGGTGTCGAGGAGGATGACCTTCGTGTCGCAGGTCGTGCCCGGATCGACCAGGATGGGAACCCACGAGTGGCCACTGCCCCGGGCGCGGATGCGGTAGCCGGCGGCAGCGGCCCAGTTGACGATCAACACCACCTCCTGGGGCGTCTTCGGCACCGCGGTCCAGACCGCGTCGAGGACGATCTCCCCGGACCAGTTCTTGAAGACCTGCAGGAAGACGGGGATGGAACCCGGGAATCCGGGCGGTGGCGAACAGGGCGCGGCCGGGTCGCCGGCGAGGACCCTGTGGACCGGGGTCCAGGTCAGAAGACCGGCACCCGCGAGTCGAAGGAAATTCCGGCGACCGGAGGTCGTGTCCATGTGGGCGGCAGCGGCGGTTTGAATGTCGGTGGCCATCGTGAGTCTCTCTAAAACGACAGGACACCCACCCGGGAGTTAACCACCGAGTCACTTCCCCGCGGTGTAGGTGCTTCCGTACCCAGTGACGCAGGGCACTGCATCACCCACCGTTCCGGAATCCGACGGTCTCCAGGACCAGAGGTCCTGCACCGGTGGGCTCTGCAGTGCCGTGCCGAACCTGGCCGCTTCCTAGCGGCCAGCCCCCCGGGGCGTCACTTCACCCCGCCCATCCGAAATTCCCATCGACACACATGAACGATTCCAACGTTCACCCGATCCGCCCCCCCGTGGTGTGGGTGTTCCCGCGCCCAGTGTTGCAAGGCACTGCATCGCCGCCCTTTCCGGAACCCGACGCGATCCATTCCGGAAATGAAAAAGCCCCCTCCCGATCGGGAGGGGGCTTGAATCGAGCGTCAGCGAATTACTGCTGCACGCGGTAGAATTTCGCGCCGGTGTCTGCGGGAACCGTGTAGGGCGAGGCTGCACCCGGGATTTCGCCATAGGGTCCGGCGAGGGTCGCCGACTCCTGGAGAATGCCACCGTCGTAGGTGATGACCGAGCCATTGATGGTGATCGTCGGATCGACGGCGGTGCCGACGAAGCTGACCCGGTTCATGCCGGCTGTGAAGATGGCGCCGACCTCGAGCGGGGTCAGGGCCCGGCGCCAGACACCGAGATCATCGATGTTCCCAGAGCCGGTTTCCGGGTAGAGCCCGGTGGGGTCCTGACCTATGGTGGCCGGGAGGCCAGTATCGACGTTCTGGGCTGCCGCGGTGGACGTGCCGCTCTGCTTAAACCCTTTCGCGAGGGAACCGTCGAGGTAGACGGCCACCTGCGATTTGCGATCGAACACGTAGGCGAGGTGGTGCCAGCTGCCGTCATTGATGCAGCTGACCTCGCCGTAGTATCCGGCGCCCTCGTTGTCGAGGTCGAACAAGGTCACTGCCCAGCCACCGTAGTTGACCGGTGCCGGATCGGGTTCCGAGCCGCTTCCGTTGCCGTAGCCGTAGGCGGGGGCGAGGGAGATGCCGGGGTTGAAGTTCGCGTTCTTGGCCGTGCAGAAGAACGGCAGGTCGCCCCCGATGTAGTCCTGCGGGAGCTTGATCCAGAACGCGACGGTGAAGTTCACGTTCGAGCCGAACTGGAGGTCCGGTCGCACACCCAGGGTCACGTAGGTAGTGTTGGTGGTCGTTGTCTCACCCGGGGTTGGGGTAGGCTCGCCGAAGTCTGACTTGTAGTCGAGCGACAGCCCGATCTTGCCATCGAGAAACCCAGGAACCGTGATATTGCTGCTGGTGGTGGTCTGACGGATCGCGGTGCCGTTGTTGCCCCGTCCCGTCGAATCGATGAGCGATCCGTCGAATGGAAGGTGCAGCACAAGGCCGGGGATGTTCGGCGGCGTGCTTGGAGCTTGCAGGACAAGGATCCGAGCAGTGTCGCTGGTGACCGCACCGGCGCCGTTGTACACCTTGACGGTGTAGTTCGCGGCATCAGCCGGGGTCAGCCCGGTGATCGTGTACCGCGCCGAGGTGGCGCCGGCGATGTCGACCCCATTCTTCTGCCACTGGTAGGCCAGCGGGATGGATCCGTAGGCGTTCACCGACAGCGTCGCATTCAGCGTCGCGTAGTTGGTGATCGAGGTCGGCTGGATCGAGATTTTTGGTGCCGTGTTGTTGCCGTAGATCGAGGCGTAGTGGGCGAGGATCGCCTCATCGGTAAGGGCTGTATTATAAATGGCCACCTCGTCGATCAGACCATTAAAGGTGGCGTTGTAGGCCGGCGAGTTGCCTGGGCGCTTGGAGCCGATGGAGACCGGCGAGGTGGAGGCGCGCAGGCCGCCATTCTCGGCCGGACGGCCGGGGCCGCTTGCGGACAGCTGTCCATCGACGTAGATCCGGATCTGGGGAGCCTCGGAAATGGTCTGGTCGTAGACACCCACGACGTGCTGCCATGTGCCGTTGGGGCCAACCTCGGCCTCAGCTGCATAAATGCTGTTGTTGTTCCCTCGAGTCATCAGGCGGTACTTGCCGTTGACGATGTCGAGGGCGAACTGCTCGTTAGCCGTCGTTCCATCAGCGCCGGTGCCCTTGGCCACCAGTGAAGTCTCGTCGGGCAGACCCTCGGGACCCTTGGCCCAGCACTCGATCGTGAAGGACACGTTGGTGCCCTGGAAGTTGATGGCCGTTCCGCTGAGCTGTCCGACGTAGCTGTTCTCACCGCTGAACAGGACCGCACGATCGCCATCCAGCTGCGAGTAGCCCTCCTGGTCGAGGGTGACCTTGGAGTACACGCCGTTGTTGTAGCCGGCGTAGTCATACGCGGTTGTTCCGGCCGTCTCGTTCAGACGCCAGTAGGCCATGGGCGAACTGGCGATGACGGCCGCCGGGTACTGCTTAGGAGCCGCGATTACGGTGAGGACTGCGGCGGCACTCGGGGCGGAACCCGCTTCGTTGGAAGCCACACAGGTATAGCTGGCGCCGTTGTTCGCGACCGTCGCCGTCGTGGTGAAGGTCGTCGTGGTGGCGCCATCGATGTTCACGCCGTTGAGCTGCCACTGATAGGTCTGGGGCTTGGTGCCACCGGTCTCCACGGAAAGCGTGAAGGATCCACCATCAAAGCGGGCCACGGAGACGGGCTGCTTCGTCACGATCGGCTTGGCGACCTGGATGTCGAGTTTGACGGAGTCGGTGACCGATCCATTGGGATTGGTGACGGTCACGGAGTAGGTCGGCGTGCCGGCCTGCAGGTCCGTGAGTTTCAGGGACGGGCCGGTCTCGCTCAGCGGAGACGGGCTGCTTCGTCACGATCGGCTTGGCGACCTGGATGTCGAGTTTGACGGAGTCGGTGACCGATCCATTGGGATTGGTGACGGTCACGGAGTAGGTCGGCGTGCCGGCCTGCAGATCCGTGAGCTTCAGGGACGGACCCGTCTCGCTGAGAGGCTTGCCATCCACGCTCCAGGCATAGGACAGCGGCTCGTTGCCATCGGCGACCACGTTGAGGGTGATGGAGTCGCCCTTGTACAGGGTGGGCCAGGTCGCCCCGAGGAAACCCGTCGGGGAGGAGATCGACTTCGTGATGACGGGCGAGACTTTCGCCGCCAGATAGAGCTGGAGGATTTCGGCCGAGGTCAGCGCCCGGTTCCAGATGGCCGGCTCGTCGATGCCACCCTGAAAATAGGTGCTCAAGCCACCGACCACCTCGTAGGCACCACCCGTCACGGCATCCGCCTGGGCACCGATCACCCAGCCATTCTCGGTGATGACCGGGCCATTGGAGGACTCCAGGGATCCAATCTCCTGACCGTTGCGGAAGAGCGTCCACTTGCCGATTCCGTAGGTACCCGCGAGGAACACCCAGTTGCCCAGATCACCCTGGGGCATGGGAACCAGGACGGAGTCATAGTAGTTCGCGCCGTCGGTCACACCGATCTCGTAGTTGTTGGTGTTGCCGTAGCCCGCATTGGCATCGCCACGCGAGAGACGGAGGAACACCTCGGCGTTCTTGTCATCCCAGCCGCGGGCGATGATGTTGCGGAAGAAGTTCTTCGCGGTCGGCTTCACCCACGCGGCGAGGGTGATCTCACCGGTTATGTCGAGGGCCGCGGAGGTTCCGACGCCGACGTAGCCATTGGCACCGTCGAGATCGAGGGCCTTGTTGTCGCCACCGAATCCCGCGTAGCCCGGACCGGCCTGACCGGTCACTCCACCCCATTCCACGAGACCATCCGCCTCGGCCCCGGCGCTGCCGGAGTTCTTGACGGTCGGAAGCGTGGCAGGATCGGGAGGCGTGACCGCCGCGTCATCCAGCGGCCAGTATCCGGTCGGATTGTCGGACAGGATGAGGGTCTTGTAGCCCGCGGGATTGGAGGTCGCCGCAGTGTAGTGGGCCTTCACCTGTTCGGCGCTCAGCCCATAGGAATAGTGGGCCACCTCGTCGACCCAGCCATCAAAGCCACGGTTGCCGGAAACACCACCGGCCGAGATGACCGGATAGTCGGTGATCAACCCGCTGAATC
>Ga0194119_10001888_pt1 | contig 37104 bp, 31 predicted proteins | sample TA2MahC100mmetaG_FD_148620 | JGI IMG/M metagenome (GOLD analysis project Ga0194119, IMG submission 148620) | Freshwater microbial communities from Lake Tanganyika, Tanzania - TA2015018 Mahale Deep Cast 100m | ecosystem: Environmental > Aquatic > Freshwater > Lake | place: Tanzania: Lake... | reverse complement strand
CTTGTTCGACAGGCGAGCAGCTGTTCGCGCGTTTCAACACGCCACGCCGTATGCGAGGCCCGGTATCGGTAGTCGTCCAGGGGACGCACGAAGTCAGGCGGCTCGGTGCCGATGTAGTAAAAGAACGCAATCGTTGCGCCTTGTCCCGCATCGAAAAAGAAATGAAGGAAATCCGCATGATTCTCGGCACCCCAGCCACGCGCGGAAATGGCGTGAACAAGTGGCAGCCCCAGCAGGTCTCGATAAAAGTGGACGGTGTCGGACAGCTTCCAGGTGGGACGCGCCGTGTGGTGTACCCCTGCGATGGGAATTGCATCAGAGTTCATGTGCAGGCCTGAGGCTGAAAGATGAGAGAGACAGGACGCCGAGACGTTGACAGACAACCGCTAACGAAAGCGCGCCTGACCCAGCCACTGGCGCAAGATCCGTCCAGCCGCCAGCTGACCGTTTGGACGCTCAGCGCGAATTGGCTGTCCGTGGTGATTGCCGTGCACTTTGTGCCGTTCCTTATCGCCTGCGCCGATCTGGCTGAATATCAAATCGGCATCCGCTGGAAACACACTGTTGTCGCCGGTGTATTCGATCATGAGGGTTGGCTGAGTGATGCTCGGAGCGCACTTCTCCATGGTTGCGTTTGAAGAAAGCGCCGACCAATTGGAAAGCCAGCTCTCGGGCGTACAGGTGCGTGCGAAGCCAACACTGCCGTAGTTGGATACAAATGGATTAGCGCCCCACAGGGTGCCGTACGCACGCTCCGACGGGTCGATGCTGAGGTCAAAACAGCGTGGATCGGCATCGGTGCGCCAAACGTTGAAGATGGGCGAATACGCTGCAAGCAGCGCTGTCTCACGACTGGGTGCGGCCTTCTGCCGGCGGCGTGCGTCCGCTCGGCGTTCAACAAGCTCTTTAGCCCTCGCATCAATTTTCTTGACGCGTTCAAGCTGCGCTGCGCGATAGTCCACCAGGAATGATTCGCTGTACCGGGAGCTTTCCGGTGGCCTTTTAAAGCCATTGGCAGCGTTGAACGCTGAAATGGCCTCATTGGTGAGCAAGGGGTCCGACTCATCGATGACAGCAGGGTCGATCGCTGCCAGCAGAAGCTTTCCCTGCCCAGGATGAGTGGACAGCAGCACGAGTCCGTGAGATTCGGGTAAGGGCGCCTCATTCAACCCGGTTGGCTTACCCGCCGGCGACCGGGTAATTCGCTGACCCGACGGCAGCGCCGCCTGCTGCGAATAAAACGCCGCAAGTGGCCCGCCGCCGGATATCCCCAGCAGAATCCTGGTGGTAAAGCCCAGCTCGGCAAGAAACTGTTGGCCAGCGGCCAGATCGAGCAGCGCCGACTCGTGTTCAAGGCGGATGTCGTTTCCCACCGAGCGTGCGCCCTGAACCCAGGCTGCGGCGCCTGAGTCGAGAATTTCAGGGACAATGTACTGAGGCACCACAAGCTCGCGCGGATGCATGGTCGATACGACTGTTGTTTCGCCCCCCCGGCGAAACAGATAGCCGACCACCACCGCGCCGTCCTCCGTGGTGAGGGCATGCGTGGTGAGCCTGACATCAGGCGGAAGTCGCTCAGGATTCCAGTAGGTGCCGCGAAGCCCGGCTGTCGTGGTGGCAACCGGCTGCGCGATCCCCGCGATTGACGAGTCGGTCATGATGAAGTCTCTAGGGCTGTGTGGCCGGCCTCGCGCTCAGGCAGCCAGCAGCCGACGCTCGATATGCTTGCCGTGAAAGTGCGGCGCGATCTCTTCCATGAACCGGTGCATTTGCTCTTTGACCAGGGCATGGGGCTTGTTGCCAACGTTGAAGTAAAGAATGACCTCTTCAATACCGGCAGCCTCCACCTTCTTCAACGAATCGATGATCTTCGCGGGCGAGCCGATCAGAATCGACTTGTCCGACAAGTCTTCCTTCTGCATTTTCTTCAGAACGTCCGCGAGTTTCACGAAGTACTGCAGGGTGGGCGGAGCCTCTTCCAGCTTGGTGGGAATGGCCCGGATCACGCAATGATTGAAGTAGTCGAGCTGGGCCTGACGGCCGTAGTCGTCAGCCTTCTTGTCGTCTGCAATGAAGACGAAATAACTGCACATCGCACGTCCCGGCTGGTTACCCGCCTTGACGCAGGAATTGCGATAAGCGTCCACCGCTTTATCAAGCCCACCGAACATCATGCCGGTCGCAAATGGGGCGTAAATGATGTTCAGTCCGCGCTTGGCGGCCATGTCGACACTTGTCTGGGAAAACGACGCGATATAGAAGGGAATCGGCTTTTGCACCGGGCGCGGCGTAATCTGCATCTCAGGAATGTCGTAGTACGTGCCGCGATGCGACCACGGACCGGGCGAGTTCCACGCCTTCAACACCACATCAACGCCCTCTTCAAATATCTCGGCTGATTTGAAGAAGTCAGCACCGAACGGCTTGTATTCGTTCTTGTCATAGCCTCGGCCCGTCGCGAAGTCGACGCGCCCCCCGGACACAAGATCAAGCGTTGCCCAGGCTTCCGCCACATGAACCGGATGGTGAAGCGGCATCACCGTGACGGCGGGGGCCAGACGAATGTTTCGGGTCTCGGATGCGATGCTGGCCAGGATCAGATCGGGCCTTGAATTGACGCCGAGCGAGTCGAAATGGTGTTCGCCAATCCAGGCCGAATGCATGCCTAAGCGATCCGCAAGAATCGCCTGCTCGCGAATCTCCATGATGAACTGGTTGGGCGATCTTGGGCTGTTGGGATAGTGATTGTCGGACAGGGTGAAGTAGCCGAATTCCATGCTTGTACTCCAACTTTGGTGAGATGAATTGGGTTAGTGAGCCGCGACCGCCACGTCAGACGCCAACATAGCGTTCGATTGCCTGTCGGTCATTGACCAGATCACTTGAGCTGCCGGATTTCACGACGCGCCCCTTCTCGATCACGAGGTATCCGTCCGAAAGCGCGCCTAAAGCCTTAAGGTCGCGATCAACGACCAGTACCGATTGCCCTCGAGATTTCAGGGTGTGAAGCGTGTTCCAGATCTCCTGGCGGACCAGGGGTGCGAGGCCCTCGGTCGCCTCATCAAGGATGAGCAGCGAGGGCTGTGTAAGAAGGGCCCTGCCAATTGCGAGCATCTGCTGTTCACCACCCGACAACTGGCTGCCGAAATTGGCCTGTCGCTCCTGCAAGCGGGGAAAAAGCTGATACACCCCATCCAGGCTCCAGCCGGACGCGCCCTGTGACGATCGCTCGGTGGCCAGCAGGTTTTCCTCGACGGTGAGCGAGGTGAAAATCTGCCGTCCCTCAGGAACGAGGCCGATTCCCGCCCTGGCGATCCGATAACTCGGCCATCGGGTCGCGTCGGCTGACGCGATGGCCACACGACCGCGCAGCCGGGTGCAAAGCCCCATGATGGCGCGAATGAGCGTGGTTTTACCCATGCCGTTACGCCCCATCAGCGCCACCACTTCGCCCCTGCGAATCGTCAGATCGACGCCGAACAGCACCTGCGCATCGCCATATCCGGCCTCGAGTCGCTCGACGGACAGCACCGCGTCAGACATCGAGTTCGTCCCCCAGGTACGCTGCGCGAACGCGCTGATCATCGCGGATCGATTCAGGAGCGCCAGACGCGATGATGCGCCCGCTGACAAGAACCGATATGCGGTCGGCCAGCGCGAATACAGCGTTCATGTCGTGCTCAACCAGCAGAATTCCGTATTGCTGCTTGAGCCTGGCGAGCAAGGCGATCATCGCGTCACTGTCGCCCGCGCCGAGCCCAGCAAGCGGCTCATCAAGAAGCAACACGGCTGGATGCGTGGCAAAGCCCATGGCCAGTTCGAGCAGTCTTTTCTCCCCGTGAGCCAGCAACAGCGACGGCTCTGAACCACGCGCGGCGAGCCCCACTGTGGCAAGCGCGCCGTGCGCAGCCGCCTGCAGCGCCTTATCATCGAAGACGGATGTCCAAAACTGCCCGCTTGACCGGGTTCGGGCGATTTCGGCCAGCGATGCATTGGACTGCGCTGTCATGGTTCCAAATAGCCGCGGGACCTGATAGGCGCGGGCAAGTCCAAGCCGTGCGCGCGATTCAGTGGGCAGCGCATCAATGGGCTTCCCGTGCATCAGGACGCCCCCTGCGTCGGGCCGGAGCTCTCCGGTAATCTGCCCGATCAGACATGATTTACCGGCGCCGTTCGGTCCAATCAGGGCGTGGATCTCACCGGGCCTCACGTCAAGCGACACGTCATCCGTGACCACCAGCGCGCCAAAGCGCTTGTGAAGATGCCTGAGTTCCAACAGCGCGCTCATTGGTGCGACCCGCTGGGCTGCCTGCGCAATGCCCACTTTCCAAGCAGCAATCCGTACAGCCCGTCTTTCAACAGGAGCACGCGCAACACCAGAAGTGCTCCGAGCCAGAACATCCAGTGCTCGGTCCACTCTGACAGCACCTGCTCCAGACCAACGAAGACAACCGCGCCAAGAATCGGGCCGATCAGCGTCGCGGCAGAGCCCAGAATGACCATGAACAGCAGTTCGCCCGACACCACCCAGGACATGGTCGACGGCGAGACGTATTCCATCAGGTTTGCAAAGCCAACGCCGGCAACGCTGCACATCGAACATGCAATGACGTACAGCACCAGCCGATGCGGATACGGGGCAAGCCCCAACGCGCTCAGCTTGGATTCATTGTCGCGTGCGGCCAGGATCGTCTGACCGAACCGCGAGCGCGTCAGTCGATGGGACACCCAGGTCAGCAGGACTAACGCACCGATCATGGTGTATGCCAGTACAACGGGATTGCCGAGGCTGACATTGCCGATCAACAGCGTCGGTGCCTTGAGCTGAAAGCCGTCATCACCACCGAACATCCGCAATCCCTGCCCAACGTAAAACACCATTTGGGAAAAGGCCAGGGTGATGAAGATGAAGTAAAGCCCGCTGGCGCGCAATGAAACCGCCCCCGAGATCAACGCGAACAATCCGGCGATCAGGGCAGCGGCGGGAAAAATGATGATCGCCTGCTGGATTCCAAGCATCGGTAACAGGCCCGCGGTATAGACACCCAGTCCGAAGAACGCGGCATGGCCGAAACTGACAAGCCCTGCATACCCTACAAGCAGGTCCAGGGTCATTGCTGCTATGGCAAGAATCGCCATGCGGGCGATCAGCTTGGTGTAGTACGGCTCGTCCAGCAGTGGGACGATCAGCGCGGCCAGCAGAAGCGTGCCAAGGATCAGTTTGAAGCCGAGCGCGGGTCTGTGTGGAGCCATCATCGCTTTCCGAACAATCCGGTCGGACGAATGGCAATCACCAGTGCCATCAGGATGTATACGGAGGCATTGGCGACGATGTTTCCGACCAGTTGCCCGAGCAGGTCAGGAAACACCATGCGCCCGAATGTGTCGGTGAGTCCCACCAGAAGCGAGGCAACGAGCGCACCCTTGAGCGATCCAATTCCACCAATGACAACGACCGCCAGCGCAAGGATCAACAGAGGATCGCCCATGCCTGACTGAACTGCGAGCAGGGGCCCCAGCATGACGCCGCCCAAGGCGGCCAACATTGCACTGATGACGAAGACCGCTGTAAAGAGCGCGCGAACATTCACGCCCAGCGCACCGATCATCTCGCCCTTTTCAGCGCCCGCCCGGATTCGCATTCCCAGCCGTGTGCGGGAGAGAAGCGCAAAGAGCGCCAGCCCGGCCAGAATGGCCACCGAGGTGATCGCAAGTCGGTACACCGGGTACTGGATGTTCGAACCGATCTGAACGAATCCGTCCAGGGCTTCGGGAAGCGATACAAACATCGCTTCCCGGCCCCAGATCCAGATCACCAGTTCATTGAGCGCAATGCTTATCCCGAAGGTGGCCAAGACCTGATCCAGATGGCCCCGCGCATAAAGCGGTCGGATGAGCGTGACTTCAAGAAGCGCTGCAACCAGGGCGATGCCAGCCATCGCGACGACGAATGCGATCAGGTAGGACGGCGTCTTGGCGCTCGCGGCCGCGATGAAATAGGCGCCAAGCATCAGCATGGAGCCATGCGCGAGGTTGATCAGGTTCATGACGCCAAACGCCAACGTGACCCCGATCGCCATCAGGAACAGAATCATGCCCAGTTGCAGACCGTTGAAGGTCTGTTCGATCAGCAAGCCCAGTGCCACGGCGAATGCCCTGTTGACCGTTGATTCGGTACCAGCATTACTTCATTGGGCACTTGGCAACAAAGTCATCGGGCGCGTTTTTGGCAGCAACCTTGACCTCCTTCAGGTAAAGGCTGTTGTCCGGGCGGGCATCGACCACGACCGCATAGGTGCTTTGTATCGGCTGCTGGTTGGTGTTGAACCGGAAATCGCCCCTGACGCTTGGGAAGTCTGCTTTCTTCAGAGCGGCACGCAGGGCTTCGGTGTTCTTCACATCGCCCTTCACCGCGCGAACTGCCGAATCAATCAGCATGATTGCGTCATAAGCAAGGCCCGCGTAGCTGGCTGGATCGCGGCCGAACTTGACGCGAAAGTCAGCAACAAATTTGCGGTTGGCCGGATTATCCATTGCTGCGAAATACACCGCGCTCATCTGGATTCCCATGGCGGTCTTGCCTTGGGCTTGAAATACCGTGGGTTCAGACAGCGCGATATTCGAGAACAAGGGAATCTTCCCGCCCAGGCCCGCCTGATTCCACTGTCGTACAAATGCGATACCCGGGCCGCCCGGGTAAAACGCAAAGACGCCGTCAGCGCCTGAAGCACGGATTTTCGCGATGTCAGCGGCGAAGTCGACCTGCGACAGCGGCGTGAAGGTGTGTGCGACAACGTCGCCGCTGTACCCCTTGCGTGCGGCATGCGTATGCTCATGCCCTGCCTCGTAGTCCATCCCGATCAGGTACAGCTTCTTGACACCGGCATTGACCATGTAGGAGCCCATGCCTGCGGTGAGCTGCGCGTTCTGGAAGGACACGTTGAAGTAGTAGGGGTTGCACTGCTCGCCCGCCAGCGGCGCGGGACCGCCATTCATGCCGACAAAGATCATTTTGGCGTCGGTGATCGGCTTCATCGCGGCAATAATTTCATTCGAGGCGGTCAGTCCCGTGATCAGGTCGACCTTGTCCTTCTCAATGAGGCGCGAGAACTCCTGGACCGTTGCACTGGGATTGGCCTTTGAGTCGGCCTGAACAATCTCAACAGGGATGCCGCCCAGCTTGCCGCCCAGATGATCCATCGCAATATCAAAGCCGCGCTTCTGCTCAGCGCCGACCACGTTGAGCGGCCCGGAAAGACCCAATATCAAACCAAGCTTGATTTTCTGCTGGGCGTACGCCCCGGCGCTACCAAAGGCAAGGCAGGTTGCCGCGATCGCCGCCAACGTCGTTCTGATCATGATGTCTCCTTCTCCTGATGGGCTTTTTGTGCGTGAGTGATCGGTGCTGAAGCCTCGGTGGTCAACTTGTGTCGAACCATCTCTCGCAGCTTCGCCTTGTCGAGCTTGCCAACCCGGGTAACGGGGAACGATTCAATCGTTTCGATCCGCTCGGGCAGTTTGAACTTCGCAAGCCCCTTGCCTATCAGGTACTGGCCAAGCGCTGGAACGTCGGGGACGGACTGTCCAGGTCTTGGGATGATCCAGGCACACCCTCGCTCAAACAGAATGGGGTCAGGCATGGCGACGACGGCAACATCAGCAACCGCGGGATGCGATCGTACGAGCGTCTCCACCTCCTCGGTGCCGTATTTCTCGCCGCCGCGATTGATGTTGTCCTTCAGGCGTCCTTCGAAGGAAAAAAAGGTCTTGCCGTCAAGCTGGTGCGATCGAACCAGATCGCCGGTTCGAACGTATCCGTCCGGAGTCAGCGTTTCGGCGGTAAGGTCCGGGGCGTTGTAGTAACCGGTAAGCGAGGAGGCTCCGCGGAACACGAGTTCGCCGAGTTCGCCGTGACCGCACCAGCTTCCGTCATTCAGGTTTCTCACGCGTACATCATCAGAGGGAAGGCATGGCCGGCCATTGGTGCCGTGTCGCGCCTCCGGTGGGTCGTCAGGCGAGGAGATCATCACCAGCCCTTCTGTGATGCCATATAGATTGGCAGCCTTGACGCCCAAATGCGCTTCAACCGCATCGGCGCGGTTCATCGTGATGAAATAGCGCAACGACGACATGTCGTAATCACCAATGTTTCGCGTATTCAGCAACTGTGCGGCGATCGGCCCAATACTTGCGGCATGCGTTGCACGAAATCGTTGAATGCTTTCAAGCAGCAGCGAAATATCCGGGCGGGACAGCAGGACCGTGGTTCTGCCATCCAGGATGCAGGGAATGATCGCGTACACCATCCCGGCGTTGTGCAGAATCGGCAGAGACCAGACCGCAACGGAGTGCTCATCCATTTTTTGCTGATGAGACCACGCCGGCCCGTGCGCCAGATACTCGCCATGAAAGCGAGGGATGATCTTTGGCACACCCGTTGAGCCACCGGACAACTGAAAGGCAAAGCAATCCCGGCTGCTGATCTGAACCGCTCCAAGGATCGTTCGCGCGCGATCCAGCGGCATCTTCTCAATCAGTGCGTGCTGACTGAGCGACCCGCGGGCGTCGCCCCTGGCCACGATCAGATGCGATAGCTGCGGATGGCGAGCCTGCATCGACTGCGCAAACCCCACGAGATCAAACTGGCCGAAATCGGCCTGTACGAAATAGGCGCTGGCGCCCGATAGCACCGTGAGCTGCCCGATTTCGATCTCGCGATACTGGGGAATGGTGCAGACGGGAACAATGCCGGCCTTCAGGCAGGCAAGCAGCGCAATGGCCGTATCCAGAACCGTGCCCATCTGAAAGATTGCGCGCTCGCCTGGGGCGACACCGCTTTCAATCAGTGAGGCCGCAAGCCGCTCGGTGAGCTCGTCAAACTGTCGGAACGTGATCGAATCGGTTTCGGAGGCAAACGCGATTCGGTCTGGTACCCGCGCCGCGGTCTTCCGCAAGGCCTCGCCCATCGTCAGATCAAGCCAGCTTCCCTCGGCAAAGCACTGCTTTGCGAACAGGTCATCGCGATAGATGACACCGGGCAACCGCCGGATGCCGCTCATGATCTGTGTCTCCCCGATCTGCTTTGCGCCGTGTCGTTTGCAGGGCGTCTTCCGCAGTCTGACGAAGTAGACAATTATCTGACGGAGGTGTCAATATCGCTTTTCAAAGTCTCCCAGGAACCGTTTCTGTGCCCTCCGCGAACGATAAACCGCCACTTCGACAAGCACAGAATGGCGCGGGTGCCGCTGACGCGAATCGCGAACGCATCGTCAGCGTGGCGGCGGGTCTGTTCATCTCGAAAGGATTTGGCAGCACCACCATGCAGGACATCGCCGATGCGCTGCACATCAGCCGTCCGAAGCTCTACTACTACTTTCGAGACAAGAGTGCGATCCTGGATGCTGCCGTGCGCAACGTCCCGGTGGAAGCCGAGCGGCGCGCTCGCGCTGCGCTCAAGCTGGCGAGCAAGGATGCCGCTGCCGCGTTGCACGACATGGTCAAGTCGCATACGCAACTGATTCTTGACCGTCCGATTGAATTTCGGCTGCTCGATATGTCAATGGAGCATCTTGATAGCGCCATGCAAAAACGCGCAGCGAAAGCAAAACGGGGCCTGCTTGAGGCGTTTACCGCGGTAATTCGCCTGGGTCTTGAGCAGGGATGTTTTCGGCTGGTCGACCCGAGGGTTGCAAGTTTTTCAATGATCGGCATGGCGAACTGGACGGCAGCCTGGTACAAGCCCGATGGCCGCCTGCCAGCCGGCGCGATTGCGGATCAGATTGCAGAACTCGCGCTCGCATCGGTGCTATCCGTTGACCAACGCCCCGATGACAGTCAGCCAGGTGTCAGGCAGTCGCTTCGGCTTCTGCAACACGGGGTTTCACACCTCGCCATGATGATCGAACTCGACTCGAAATCGAAGTCATAGTGGGTGTAGTTTCAAAAGCCGCGCTGCATTGCCGCCCAGAATCTGCGCGCGCTCGCTTTCCTCGATCGGCAGTCCATCAACAATGTCGGTACCGCGACCAATCATCGGCTCGTCCGAGCCAAAAAGAATGTGGTCTGCCCCGGCGACCTCGCGCGCCATCATGAGCAGCGCCGAGGAAAACGAGCACGTGTCGTAGTAAAGCCTCTTCGCATAAAAGCTTGGCAGTTCAGAGATGTGCTGCCTGCAGTCAGGAAATAGCCGGTAGCCGTTATCTAGCCGCTCCAGAACGGCCAACAGTGCGCCGCCTGTATGGGCCATGATGTACGGAAAATTTGGATACCGCTCGAACACGCCCGAATAGATCAGACGTGTTGCGACCGTTGTGGTGTCAAAGACAAAGCCAAGCCGCAGCGGCAGCTCAAATCGCTCCTGCCTGATATCCGGTGGAAACATGGGGTGCTCGAATACCGGCAAGCTGAGGCTGTCGAGCTTGGCCCAGATGGGCTCAAATTAGGGTTCGTCAAGCTGCATGCCTGCAACGTTCGATCCGATCATGACGCCGCGCAGGTCAAGCTCCTGGGTGGCCCGGTCGATTTCCAGCAACGACGCCTCGATGTCGTGAAGCGGCAAGCTTGCGAGTCCGGCAAATCGGTCTGAGTGCGCTTTGACCAGGGCAGCGGTCATATCGTTGACATGTCGTGCCATGCGAATCTGAGCCTCGCCCCGCCATTCATACACATTGGGCGACGACAAAGACAGAACCCGCATGTCGATACCCTGCGAATCCATTAACCGAATCCGATGATCGATATCGAACATGGCGTCGCGATACCAGAGGAACGTATAGCCATTGCGGCGCATCAGCGTTTGTCCGGTATTGGTCTAGGACAGATCGAGATTCAGATCACGGATCAGCGCCTGGTAGTAGTGCCGATCGATCAGGTGCGCATGGATGTCGATCTTCACCCGTGCCTCCGTCTATCCGAGCCAGACCCGCGCGTTTCTGAACAGCCGCATCCAGGGCGACGCCTCGCCCAGTGAGGCAGGCCGCCAGCTCATCTGCACCGCTCTGAACACCCGCTCGGGGTGGGGCATCATGATCGTTGTACGGCCATCGTCGGTGGTGAAGGCGGTAAGCCCGCCCGATGAGCCATTGGGGTTGGCGGGATAGCGCGTTGCGACAGAGCCGTCGTTCTCGATGAAGCGCATCGCTGCACGTACCGCCTGGCTATGCTGCTCCGACTCAAACACCGCCCTGCCCTCACCGTGTGACACGACGATCGGCGCGCGGCTGCCGGCCATGCCCGCGAACAGAACGGATGGTGAACCAAGCACCTCAGCCATTGTGAATCGGGCTTCGAACTGCTCGGAGCGATTGCGCTTGAATTCAGGCCAGGCTGCCGCGCCAGGAATGATGCCTTTCAGCTGAGACATCATCTGACAACCGTTGCAGACGCCCAGCGATAAGGTGCTGCCGCGCTCGAAGAATGCCCGGAACTGCGACAGCAGTGCGTCATTGAACAGAATCGTGCGCGCCCAGCCGGTTCCTGCGCCCAGCACGTCGCCGTAAGAGAACCCGCCGCAGGCAACCAGCGCGTTAAAGGACTCAAGCGAGCAGCGCCCCGCGATCAGATCGGTCATGTGGACATCAAAGGCTTCGAACCCGGCGCGGTCGAAGGCAGCGGCCATTTCGATATGGCTGTTGACCCCCTGTTCACGCAGCACTGCGATCTTCGGGCGTACCCCACGTGCAATAAAGGGGGCAGCAACATCGTCATCAGGATCGAACCCCAGGGAGACGGCAAGCCCCGGCTGCTGATTCTGCGACTGCCGTTCAAACTCTTCGCGCGCGCAATCCGGATCATCGCGGAGCGCCGCGATTCGCCAACTTGTTTCGCTCCAGATGCTCTGCAACGCGGCGCGTGATTCACTCCAGATGCAGCGGCCATCGCGGTGAAACTCAAGGGTGTCGCTATCAGAGACTTTTCCGATGACATGCGCGTGCCGCGACAAACCGGCCTCTCGCAAAACTCCCATGACCGCATCGCGGTCAGCGGCCCGAACCTGAATCACGGCGCCAAGCTCTTCATTGAAAAGTGCCTTCAGCGTAAGTTCGCTGCGCTGAACCGAGACCTGCTCCGGGCGGATCTTGAAGTCGCCCCAATCTGCCGAGTAGGGATCGATGGTGAGCAGGTCGAGGTTCACAGCCAGCCCACACCTGCCGGCAAACGCCATCTCGCAAAGGGTCACGAAGAGCCCACCGTCTGACCGGTCATGGTAGGCAAGAAGCCGTTGCTTGCGACCGAGCTTGTCGATGACCGAGACGAACCGGGCCAACGCATCCGGATCATCCAGGTCGGGACACTGGTGGCCCAACTGCTGCGTCGCCTGGGCAAGCGCGGATCCGCCCATACGCTGACGACCGCCGCCAAGATCGATCAGGATGAGTACGCTACCGGGCTCAGCGACCAGCTGCGGCGTGAGCGCCAGTCGGACATCCGTGACCGGGGCAAAGGCCGTGACCACCAGAGAGACGGGTGCGCTCACGCGCCGCTCGTCTCCGCTTTGCGGGTCGCGCCAGACGGTTCTCATGGATAACGAATCTTTTCCAACTGGAATCGCGATGCCAACGCTTCGGCACAGACTGGCTGCGGCATCGACGGCGTCACGTAAATCAGCGTCTTCGTCTGACGGACCGCAGGCCGCCATCCAGTTGGCGGAAAGCTTGATGCGATCGATTGACCCGACCAGCGCTGCTGCGATGTTGGTGACGGCTTCGCCGATCGCAAGTCGAGAGGCGGCGGCGGGGCTGATCACCGCTACCGGCGGGCGCTCGCCCAAAGCAAGCGCATCGCCACGATAGCCGGTGAAGTCAACCAGGCCCACCGCGCAGTCGGCCACGGGTGTCTGCCAGGGGCCCACCATCTGGTCGCGCGAACTGAGGCCGCCAACGGTTCTATCGCCGATGGTAATCAGGAAGGATTTGCTGGCAACCGCGGGCATGCGAAGGACGCGCGCAGCCATCTCGGCCAACTCGAGTCCCACGAGATCAACCGGCACGAGCGGCCGCGCCGAATGCTGGCCCTCACGATGCATCCGGGGAGGCTTTCCAAGCAACACATCCATCGGCATATCAACCGGACGATCATTCCCCTCAGCGTTCAAGGTCAGTTGACCGTCATCCGTTACCGTGCCGACCACTGCGTGGGGGCAACGCTCTCGCGCGCAAAGTGCATCAAACTGTTCAAGGTGCTCGGGCGCCAGGGCCAGTACATAGCGCTCCTGCGACTCGTTGCACCAGATCTCGGCGGGCGACATGCCGGTTTCCTGAACCGGCACACGATTCAGATCAAACCGAGCGGATCTTCCTGCGCCATGCACCAATTCGGGAAAGGCGTTGGACAACCCTCCCGCTCCGACGTCGTGAATTGAAAGAATCGGGTTGTCGCTTCCCAGCGCCCAGCAACGATCGAGTACCTCCTGGGCGCGCCGCTGCATTTCCGGATTGCCGCGCTGCACCGAATCGAAGTCGAGTTCGGCCGTGTTGGTTCCGGCATTCATGCTGGACGCGGCACCGCCTCCCAGCCCGATACGCATGCCGGGCCCGCCGAGCTGAATCAGACAGGTGCCGACTGGAAGCGGGTATTTCTCTGTGTGGCCGGCATCGATGCTGCCCACCCCCCCCGCGATCATGATTGGCTTGTGGTATCCACGAACGGAGCCACCGACGTTCTGCTGATACGTGCGGAAGTAACCCAACAGGTTCGGCCGGCCAAACTCGTTGTTGAACGCAGCGCCGCCCAGCGGTCCCTCGATCATGATGGAGAGCGCAGGCGCGATTCGATCGGGAAATCCGTAGGAAGACGCCTGCCGCTCACGTGCTGCGAGGGGCTCCAGAACGTCCTGCGATGATTCCCATGGCGCCCTGGCGTCGGTCAATTCAAGGTCGGATACGGTGAAACCGGTGAGCCCGAAGCGAGGACGCGCGCCACGGCCTGTGGCGCCTTCATCACGGATCTCCCCGCCCGCCCCGGTTGATGCGCCGGGAAAGGGTGAAATTGCCGTGGGGTGGTTATGGGTCTCGACCTTCAACAAACTGTGGACGGTGCCAGGAACCGCTCGGTAAGCGGGAACGCCCTGATCCGCCGGGCCCGCGAAAAATCGCAGCGCCTCGCCCCCCTCCAGTACCGCCGAGTTGTCGGAGTACGCAACGATGGTCCCGTGGGGATTCGCCCGGTGCGTGCTTCGAATCATGTCAAATAAAGAACTCTCCGATGGCTCGCCGTCCATCGTCCAGCTGGCATTGAAGATCTTGTGTCGACAATGCTCGGAATTCGCCTGCGCGAACATCATCAACTCGACATCGGAGGGATCGCGGCCAGCACGTTGAAATGCGTCTGCCAGATACTCGATTTCGTCGCCTGACAGCGCCAGGCCGAGTTCCCGGTTTGCCTCGAGCAGCGCAGCGGGTCCTTGGGCCATGAGTGGGATACGCTGCATGGGACGACCCGGCGCTGACGCAAACAGCCGCTCGGGCGCTGGCAACTCGAACAGTGCGCTTTCGGTCATGCGGTCGTGCAGAACCATCGACATGCGCGAGAGCATCGCGTCATCGGGCCGCTCACCTGCCCCGAAGCGCCCGCCGAGCAGTCGCCCGCGAAGCCGGACACGAAATTCAATGCCCCGCTCAAGGCGCAACACCCAGGACATGCCACAGTTGTGCGCAATATCGGTTGCCTTGCTTGACCAGGGCGATACCGTGCCAAGCCTGGGAATCACAAAAATGGATACGCCGCCGTCGGAAAACGAAGCGGGCTGCAGGCAGCCAAGCAGTGAATGAAGCCGATGTGTTTCATCGGGTTGCGGCGCACGCGCGAGCGACAGGAAGTAAACGTGGCGGCTCTCGAGCGAGGTAAGCCGCGACTCAATGCTCTTCAGCTGGTCAAACGCGCGCTGGTGACGGAACCCGGAGAGGGCAGCGGGTCCGACGACGGTGAGAAAAGAGGTCATGTCGACGTGCAGTCAAAACCGCGATTATCCCAGACTCAGGATATCGCCCCGAATCCACCCCCACCGGGCGTCTCGATGACGAACACGTCACCCGCCTGAAGCGCGGCGCCATCGGCATGCCTGAGTTCCTCAACTCGCCCGTCCGCCCGCTCCACCCGGTTGTGCCCGGGTAAACCGGGCTGCCCTCCCGCAGCACCAAATGCGGGGTGGACGCGGCCATTCGACAGGATCGAGGCTGTCATGGGCTCGAGGAACCGGATTCGACGAACGCCGCCATCACCGCCACGCCAACGCCCCGCACCGCCGGATCCTGCGCGCAGCGTGTAGCTTTCAAGCCGCACCGGAAACCGCAACTCAAGCACCTCGGGATCGGTGATGCGCGAATTGGTCATATGTGTCTGCACGACCGAGGTGCCGTCAAAGCCGCCCACCAGATTTCCGGCTGTATCAAAGACGCCGCCCGCGCCAGAGCCGCCGGAGATTGTTTCGTAGTACTGAACCCGGTGGTTTCCGAAGGTGAAGTTATTCATGGTGCACTGGCTGGAGGCCATGACGCCGAGCGCGCCGTACAGTGCGTTGGTGATGCAGGTTGAGGTCTCAACGTTTCCTGCCACCACCGCAGCCGGGTGCCGCGGGTTCAACAGATACCCCTCAGGGACCACGACCTGAATAGGCTTCAGGCAGCCTTCGTTCATGGGAATGTCATCATCCACCAGGGTTCGGAACACGTAGAGCACCGCAGCCATGGTCACCGCTCGAGGCGCATTGAAATTGTTGGGCTGCTGGGTTGAGGAGCCCGTGAAATCGATGGTGGCGGCACGCTCAGACCGGTCAACGCTGATCTTGACCTTGATGCTTGCGCCATTGTCCATGGCAAGTTCATAGGCACCATCGCGCAAGGCACCGATGACGCGACGAACCGATTCCTCAGCGTTGTCCTGCACATGCCGCATGTAGGCCAGCACGGTGTCCAATCCGAAATGGCGAACCATGCGAACAAGCTCTTCACGGCCCTTTTCGTTGGCAGCAATCTGCGCACGTAAATCGGCCAGGTTTTGCTCGATATTGCGCGCAGGCCATCGCGCGCCAGCCAGAAGCGAACGCATTCCCGCCTCATCGATGCGTCCCTGATCCACCAACTTCACATTGGTGAGCAGCACCCCTTCCTCATCAATGTGCTGGCTGTCAGGCGGCATTGAGCCGGGTGTGATGCCGCCCACATCGGCGTGATGTCCGCGAGAGCCCGTGAAAAACAGGATCTCTTGCTGCGCCTCATCGAATACCGGAGTGATCACCGTGATGTCGGGCAGATGGGTGCCCCCAGCATACGGGTCATTCAAAACGAACGCATCGCCTGGGCGCACCGCGCCCTGGTTGGCGGCGATCACCGCCCGCACGCTGGCGCCCATGGAGCCCAGGTGCACTGGCATATGGGGGGCGTTGGCTACCAAACGACCCTCCCGGTCAAAGACCGCGCAGGAGAAATCGAGCCGTTCCTTGATGTTGACCGAGTGCGCGGTGTTCTGAAGCCGATAGCCCATCTGCTCAGCAATCGACATGAACAGGTTGTTGAAGATCTCGAGCATGACCGGATCAACCTGGGTGCCGATGGCTGCCGTCTGCGGTCTGGGCTCGAAGCGCTCAAGGACAAGGTCGCCCCGCACCGTCAGCTGCGCTCGCCAACCCTTGTCGACAAAGGTGGTGGCATTGGCTTCAGCGATGACTGCGGGCCCGTGAATCTGGTGACCCGGTTGCATCGCCTCGCGCCGCACCAGCGGCGTGTCGGTCCACTGGCCAGCAACACAGGCCTGCACCCGGGCGGCCGTGGGCGGATTGCCAATCTGTTCAGCAACAGAAGACGGCCCGCCTGGGCTGGCCGCGGCATCGTCGGAAACGGACGACGCCGGACTGGCTGCTGCTTCAACAACCGCCGATTCAATAACCAGCGGACGCCCTTCGAGCAAGAACGAAAAACGCTGCCGATAAGCGGCCTCAAACGCTTCGGTCATGGCCGCCGGCGACGCCCAATCAACGGGCAGCGAGGTATCGGTGCCCTCGTAGCGGAGTTGGATGCGTTGTCGAACCTGAATCGCCGAGCGTGGGGCTCCCTGGGTCATCAGCTCCGACACCGCCGTTTGTGCCAGTTCATCCAGCGCCAATTGCGCAGCTGCGCAACCCGCATCATCAAGCCGCGCTTCAATGGATCGTTCACGCATCGCGGTGGTCTCCGCGAGGCCCATGCCGTAGGCCGACAGCACACCGGCAAGCGGATGAATCAGCACGCGTGGCATGGCCAGCGCGTCGGCCACCAGGCACGCATGCTGGCCGCCCGCGCCACCAAAGGTGGTAAGCGTATAACGCGTGATGTCGTAGCCGCGCTGAACGGAAATCTTTTTGATCGCGTTAGCCATATTGGCCACCGCAATATCGATGAAACCCTGCGCCAGCGTCTCGGGCGTCATGGGCCGGCCGGTGGCCGTTGCCACCTCCTGCGCGAGCGCTTTGAAGCGTTCGCGAACCACCTCAACGTCGAGCGGCTGATCTGCCGACGGCCCGAATACCGCCGGAAAGTGCTCGGCCTGGATACGGCCCAGCATCACGTTGGCATCGGTCACCGTGAGCGGCCCACCCCGGCGATAACACGCCGGACCCGGGTTGGCCCCGGCGGAGTCGGGCCCTACACGAAGCCGCGCTCCATCAAAGTGCAGGATTGATCCGCCCCCGGCGGCAACCGTATGAATGCTCATCATCGGTGCGCGCATGCGCACACCGGCCACCAGCGTGTCGAACGCGCGCTCAAACTCGCCAGCGTAGTGAGACACGTCAGTGGACGTACCGCCCATATCGAAACCGATGACCCGATCGAAGCCGGCCGCGGTACTGACCCGCGCCATTCCGACAATGCCGCCGGCGGGGCCCGACAGGATCGAGTCTTTACCCTGAAATGAATGCGCATCCGTCAGGCCGCCGTTCGACTGCATAAATTGCAGGCGTACCCCCGGCATGGCTGCGGCGACCCGGTCGACATACCGGCGAAGGACTGGTGACAGATAGGCATCGACCACGGTGGTGTCACCGCGCGATACAAAGCGAATGAGTGGTGATACCTGGTGTGACACCGATATCTGCTTGAAGCCGATCGACCGTGCAATCTCTGCCAGCCGCGATTCATGCGAAGGATAGCGATACCCGTGCATCAGCACGATTGCGATGGCGCGAAGTCCGCGCTCGTAGGCCTGCTTCAGTCCGCGTTCGGCCTGCGCGTCATCGAGGGGCTCAATCAGCGACCCATCGGCGCCCACACGTTCATCAATCTCGAGCACCTCCTGGTACAGCAACTCGGGCAGCACGATCCGGCGGTCGAACAGCCGGGGGCGGTTCTGGTAGGCAATCCGCAGCGCATCCCTAAAGCCTCGAGTGGTTGCGAGCAGCAGGGGCTCGCCCTTGCGCTCCAACAACGCATTGGTGGCAACCGTGGTGCCCATCTTCGCCGCTTCGACCTGATCTGCCGAGATCGGCTGGCCCGGTGCCAGACTGAGCAGTCGGCGGATTCCTTCGACCGCGGCGTCGTCGTACTGCTCGGGGTTGTCCGACAGCAGCTTCGCAGTAATCAGGCTGCCGTCGGGCTTTCTGCCGACGATGTCTGTGAAAGTACCGCCGCGATCAATCCAGAATTGCCATTTGCCATGCTCGAACCGGGCCACCGTCCACCTCTCATCGGTCATTCGATTGCGTCAGGACCGGAAGTCTGCCCGATCCTTGACCTTGCCGCATCTCGATGCCTGGATCTCCTCCCCGGGCATTCGCAGCGGTCAGGAAGCCGGGGCCGAGCTTGACTCGGCGGTCGTCTGGGGTATCGTTGACACACTTTCCTTCTCAGATTTGCACCATGGAATCGTTTTCCCTGTCATCGCTCATCACTCTGGCGCTGGCCGCGCTGGTATTGGTTACCTTGCGCGGCGCGGTCAAGATCGTCCCGCAATCAGAAAACTGGCTGGTCGAGCGGCTCGGCAAATACCACCGCAAGCTCGACGCCGGGCTGCACCTGCTGATCCCGTTTATCGAAACCGTCCAGCACAAGGTTCCCATCCAGGAGCGGCAGCTGCCGCCCCGCCCAATCAATGCCATCACGCTTGATAACGTCACAATCTCAATCTCTCTGGCGGTCCTGTATCGAATCGCGGATGCCTCACGCACCATGTACCGGATCGCTAACGTCGACGACGCAATCATCACCATCGTGAATGGCACGGTTCGCAGCGTCATCGGCAAATCCGATCTCGACGGCGTGCAGTCAAACCGACGCCATCTGTCCACTGAAATCGAAGAAGAGCTTCGCACCGTGTCCGAAGAGTGGGGCGTGGTGCTTACCCGTGTTGAAATCCTCGAGGTTGACGTCGACCAGGAGACCCGCCAGGCGATGCAGCGCCAGATCAATGCTGAAAGAGATCGCCGAGCGCTGGTGCTTGACGCGGAGGGCAAGCGCAAAGCCACCGAGCTTGATGCCGATGCCCAGCTGTATGCCGCGCTCAAGCAGTCGGAGGCTGTTCGAATTCGCGCCGACGCGGAGGCCTACGCGGTTGGCGTGGTGTCGAAGGCGATCGCTGCGGGAGGCGAAACAGCGGTTGAGTTCGAAATCCGAAAGCTGCAGGCGGCGGCGGTCCAGCAGTTGTCCGAAGGCAGCAACGCCAAAATTGTGCTGGTGCCAACCGATGTGCTGAACGGCTTGAGTGGCGCGCTATCGCGGCTTGCGAGCAAGGTCTAGCGCGCAACATGGATGCCTGGCAGATTTCATTGCTGATTGCGGTTGCGCTGGCAATCGCCGAAGTGCTTACGCTGTCGTTCCTGCTGCTTGGGCTTGCCATCGGCATGGTCACCGTTGCCGCACTGCAGTTTGCGGGCGACGGATTCAACGCAATGCGTGATGTTCTTGCGTTTGCCATCGCATCTGTTATCGCCGTCGTTGCCTTTCGAAAGGCTTTCGGCAAGCGCTCCGATCAGCAGAAGTTGGAGCAGGACGATATCAACCGGTACTAGGCACGCCACCTCAACGCTCCCATGCCAGCGCTTTACCGATCGTCCTCGATCCGCGATGCCGAATCACGCGAGCTCGATCGCTTGCCGTCACTTACCTTGATGGATCGCGCTGCGAGCGCGCTCGCTGACACCTGCACCCACGTGCTTCGCGGCATGCCCAGAGGCGCACCGGTCATCGCGCTGATTGGCCCCGGCAACAACGGTGGCGACGCGCTCCTGGCCGCGCTCAAGCTAAGAGACATTGGGTTTGATGCCCAGGCACTCATGCTCACTCATCAAGCACCGTCCGCGCCTGACGCGCGGACGGTATGGGATCAAGCCCAATCGCGGCAGTTGCCGCTTCTGCCCGAGCTGACCTCGCATAGCTTGCGCGGTGCCCTCTTTATCGATGGGTTGTTTGGCGTTGGTCTGTCCCGACCCATCGAAGGTCGAGGCGCCGGCTGGATTCGTATGCTGAACGCTTCTGGCGCGCGTGTGATGGCTGCCGACCTGCCCAGCGGCATTGATGCAGACACGGGCGCAATCGTTGGCGGCGCGGGTGCTTGCGCGATCTTGGCCCAGCACACCGTCACATTCCTCGCTGACAAACCGGGGCTTCGAACCGGGGCGGGTCGTGCCCATGCTGGACAGGTTCATGTCGCCAAGCTGGGGGTTGAGGTAACCCCCTCTGCGGGAACCCTCGTGACACAGGCCGAAGCCACTGCGCTGGCGGCGCCGCTCGCGCGACGCTCAGACAGCCATAAAGGGACTCATGGCCACGCCGCCGTGGTGGGCGGCGGCGCGGGAATGCAGGGCGCGGCAGTACTTGCCGCGCTCGGCGCCCAGCGTGCCGGCGCGGGCAAGGTATCGGTGGGTTCGCCCATGGGGTTGAAGTTAAACCCCGGTGTGCATCCCCAGTTGATGACGCTGCCCGACCGCTGGTTGCCCGAGCAATTTCAGGCGGTTGTCATGGGGTGCGGGCTGGGGCAGTCAAAGCGCGCGTTGGCGGCGCTCAAGTCGGTATTGGGGCGCACCCGATCACCCATCGTGATCGATGCCGACGCGTTGAACCTGCTCGCTGCCAATCCTGCGCTGGTTGCGGTGTTGACGCATCGCGTAACCCCGTCTGTCCTCACACCTCACCCACTGGAAGCTGCGCGGCTACTGGGCTGCACGACCGCTGACGTTCAGGCCGACCGGATTGCAGCGGCCACCACACTTGCGGCACGCATGGGCTCAGTGGTGGTACTGAAAGGCGCAGGAACCGTTTGCGCAGATGCCGCCGGGCACTGGGCCATTATTGATTCTGGATCCCCGGCGCTGGCCACAGCCGCAACCGGTGATGTGCTGGCAGGTGTGATCGGTGGTCTTCTTGCACAGGGATTGACCCCTGCCGCGGCTGCACTGCTTGGCGCCTGGATTCATGGACGCGCAGGCGAAATCGCCGCTGTGCGGCAGGGTGGCGATATTGGTATGCCCACATCCGAGCTGCCCGTCCGGGTCAGCGAGGTCTTGAACCAACTGCTCACGGCCCCCGACGCGCATGCGCGCGTCAGCCCTACCGGTCAGGACTTTGATTGATGAATGCGTATTTCCCTCCTATCGATCCGCTAAAGCTCGAGGCCGCCTGGAAAGCCGCAGACACGCTGGCAAAGTCTTGTGGAGGCAGTTCGCCGCTCTCCCCACGCCCGAGCGAGCCCGATGGCGAGTCGCCTCTCACCATTGATGCGGCGGGCCTTCGGGTCGACTTTGCACGGCAGCAGATCCCCCCGCACGCGCAGTCAGCGCTGCACGCGCTCGCCGAAGCGGCTGCGCTTGCCAACTGGCGCGATGCCATGCTGCGTGGTGAGACCGTCAACGCCAGCGAGGGGCGGGCCGCGCTCCATACAGCGCTACGCGATCCCAATGGGGAGCTGACTGACGACCTGCCCGAATCCGTTCGACACACGGTACGCCAGACCCTGGCCCGAATGCGCACGATCAGCGACCAGGTTCGCAGCGGCGTCTGGCGCGGCGCAAGTGGACGGCCGATCAGCGACGTGTTTCACCTTGGCATTGGCGGCTCACAGCTTGGGCCAGAGCTCGCCTGCGATGCACTGCATCGGTTCAGCCACCCTCGGCTCAGGAACCATTTTCTCGGCAACATCGATCCTGATCGGTGGCACCGGGTGTCTCGCGATCTCAACCCGCACACGACCCTCATCATCATCGCCTCAAAGTCCTGGCGCACACCTGAAACAGCCCGCAACGCGCAAGCCGCGCGACAGTGGCTGATTGACGCCGGCATCGCAGAGGGATTGTTGGGGCGTCACCTGGTCGCAGTCAGCTCCAATCTCGAGGCCGCCCAATCACTGGGCGTGCTCCCCGAAAACATTCTCGCCTGCCCCGATTGGGTGGGCGGGCGTTATTCGCTCTGGGGCGCTGTGGGCCTGCCGATCATGATGCAGGTTGGTCCCGAGGCGTTTGACGCGATGCTCGCGGGTGCGCGGTCGATGGATTCGCATTTCGCCCGGGCCCCCGTTTCGGGCAATGCGCCGATGCAACTGGCGCTGACCAGCGCATGGAATGCCGCCCGGCTCGGTTCCGGCACCGAGGCCGTGATTCCGTATTCGGATGCGCTTCGCCGGCTGCCAGCCCACCTGCAGCAACTTCAGATGGAGAGCAACGGCAAGTCAGTGGATACTCGCGGCGAGCCACTGTCGCGCGCCACCATGCCCGTGGTCTGGGGAGAGCCCGGAACGGATAGCCAGCATTCATTCTTTCAGGCGCTTCACCAGGGTGTGGCGATTCACCCGATTGATCTGATCATGGTCGGTGGTGTGTCCGATACCGATCCATGGCTGCGCTCGCGGGTGCTCAACGCGAATGCGGTCGCGCAGGCACAGGCTTTATCGAACGGTTATGAACACGCGGATCCGCAGCGCCGGCACCCCGGGGGCCGTCCGGTCACGATCATCCACCTGCCACAACTCAACCCCGCAACGCTGGGTGCGCTCATTGCACTGTACGAGCACAAAACGGTTTGCCTGGGCTGGCTTTGGGGTGTGAATCCCTTTGATCAATGGGGGGTTGAGCTCGGCAAACGGCTTGCAGTGAACGTCGAGGCCCTGATGACTGCATCGACCGACCAGGTTGCGCCGCCCGAGGCCGTAGCCGAACTTACGCTCGACCCTGCAACCGAATCCACCCTGCGCTATCTGAAGTCGCTTTAAGCAGCGGCGCTGCGCTCAATTGAATCGAGCTTGCCCGCGTGCAGTCGAAGCCGTACGCCGCAACGCGCCGCCAGCGATTCATCGTGAGTAACCAGCACCAGGGTAGCGCCCGCCTCACGATTCAATTCAAACATCAGATCGATGATGCGCTCCCCGGTGGCCGCATCCAGGCTTCCGGTCGGTTCATCGGCCAGCAGCAGCGCCGGACGCGGCGCAAAGGCTCTCGCAAGCGCCACCCGCTGCTGCTCTCCGCCAGACAGCGTTCGAGGGTAGTGGCGAACGCGATGGCCCAGCCCTACCCGCTCGAGCAGCTGAAGCGCCTGTGCCTGCGCATCGCGGCGGCCAGCCAGCTCAAGCGGGAGCATCACATTCTCGAGTGCATTCATTTGCGGCAGCAGCTGAAACGACTGAAATACAAACCCGAGCTTGCGGGCACGCCAAGCGGCCCGCTGCTCTTCATCCAGGCGACTGATCTGCTCACCGAAAATGGTCACCTCGCCCGCGCTGGGTTGATCCAGCCCACCCAACAGCCCCAGCAGTGTGGATTTGCCAGAGCCCGAGGCGCCGACAATCGCAGCGGACTCTCCCGCCTCGAGTGTGAAACTGACGGCATCCAGAATCGTCAGCCAGCCGTCCGCATCGCGTACCCGCTGGGTCAGGCCGTCGACGATAATTGCGCTCATGAAATCGATTGACTCCCAAAAACGACGCCGTCGGCAGTGGATGGCGCTGGCTGTCATGGCGGCCTGCAGTGTACTGCCCCTGCGCGCCCAAATCCCTGACGCAAATCGGGATGCAGCCGCCCGAGCAGCCCCGTCAGCGGCTGGCCCGGTTCTCGTGCTGGGCGACAGCCTGTCGGCCGAGTACGGAATCGCCCGTGGGTCGGGCTGGGTGGAACTGCTGAGGGGGCGTCTGCGGGAACGCGGATTTCAGCGTGCCGTGGTCAATGCAAGCGTCAGCGGCGAAACGACCGCCGGCGGACGCGCGCGCATCGATGGCCTGCTGCGACGACAGCAGCCGGCGCTCGTTATTATTGAGCTTGGCGGCAATGACGCGCTTCGTGGGCTCGATCTGAATGCAACCCGAGCGAATCTGCTGGACATGATCCGGCGATCACAGCAGTCGGGCGCTCGCGTACTGCTGCTGGGCATGAAGGTGCCGCCCAATTACGGAAAGAGCTACTCGGATGCGTTTGAGCGCGTCTTCGTTGACATTGCCCGCGAAGCGAACGTTCCGCTCGTGCCATTTTTTCTGGATGGCATTGCTGATCGACTCGAGTTCTTTCAACCCGACCGGATACACCCCAATGAGAGTGCGCAGGCCAGAATGATGGAAAACGTCTGGCCCGCGTTGGAACGGATGCTTCAATCCTCTTAACAAGGTCTACGCCATGATGCAGAAGCTGATCAGCCTGACATTCGCGCTTTTTATCCTGGGCGGTGGTCTGCCCGCTGCTCATTCGCAAGGGCAGAGCACCCCGGCAGAGCCCTATCCCTCGAAGCCGGTCAGGCTGATCGTTCCATATTCTCCGGGAGGCGGAACGGACATCCTGGCAAGACTATTCGCTCGGGTTCTTGCCAGCGACTGGAACGCTGCGGTGGTCGTTGAGAACCATGCTGGTGCCAATACCGATATCGGCACCCTTCTGGTCGCTCGTGCTGCTGCGGACGGTCATGCGTTGCTGCTGGCAACGCCCGCAAATGTGATCAACCCACAACTCAGCGCCAAACCCGCCTACGAGTTTCATCGTGAGTTTGTGCCGGTCGCGCTGCTGGGTGACGTGCCCAATGTGTTGCTGGTTCGCGCATCGCTTCCTGTCTCACGTATGGATGAACTTCTTGGCATGGCGCGAAACCGACCCGGTGACCTCACCTACGCATCGGGCGGTGTCGGGAGCCCCCAGCATTTTTCGCTTGAGTTACTAAAGCAGGTCGCAAAGCTTGATATTCGCCATATTCCCTACAAGGGGGGCGGACCAGCCACCACCGACCTGCTGGCAGGACATGTAGACATGATGGCCTCCAGCGCGGTGCTGGCGTTGCCACATATCAAATCCGGCAAGGTGCGCGCGCTCGTCGTCGCATCGAGCGCGCGCCTCAGTTCGGCGCCCGATGTGCCGACTGCAGCAGAGGTTGGTATCCCAAACTTCCAGGCCAGCACCTGGTTTGGCATTGCAGCCCCTGCGGGCACTCCTGCGGCCGTGGTAACGCGAATCAACCAAAGCGTTCGACGCGCAATGGCGCTACCCGAGGTCATCGAGAGCCTCGGCAAGCTCGGTGCAGATCCCAACCAATGGAGCGACAAACAATTCGCCGACTGGACACGCTCAGAAGCGGCAAAGTGGGGGGGCGTCATTCAGGCCGCTGGATTGCGCGCGGAGTAGCGCGGCGTCCGTGTGTAGCGCTCTTCAGCATTCAAACACGAGGGATGGGAACTTATGAATCTGGATCTGTCGAGGCGCTGCGCGCTGATTACCGGTGGGAGCGCCGGACTCGGATTTGCCACTGCAATCGAGTTTGCGAGGCAAGGGGCGACGGTCGTATTGATCGCTCGTGATGCCCTACGCCTTGACGGTGCAGTGAACCAGATTCGCCAAATGACGCAAGCGACTGTTGAGGGACATAGCGCCGACGTTACCGATTCAGCTGCGATTCAGCGCATCGTTCATGACGTGTCGTCCCGGCATGGCGGGGTTGATATTCTGGTCAATAACGCCGGTGGATCATCAAGAGGACGGATCGAAACCTTGAGCGACGAGGCCTGGCAGGCCGACTTCGACCTGAAGCTCTTTTCAGCCATTCGGCTCTGTCGACTCGTTCTCCCCCACATGCGCTCTCAGCGCTGGGGGCGAATCATCAACGTGGTGAACACTTTGGCGAAGACCCCAGGGGCCGGTACTGCACCCACTTCAGTCACGCGCGCTGCGGGCGTTGCCTTTACCAAGGTGCTTGCCAACGAGGTCGCGCAAGACAACGTCCTGGTTAACGCAATCTGTGTTGGCAGGATCGAAAGCGAACAGTGGGCAGGCTTCCATCGGAAAAGTGGAAGCACCCTGTCCCTCCAGGATTATCTGGCTGAGGAGGGAAAGGCGATCCCGCTTGGCAGGCTGGGCCGGGCTGACGAATTTTCATCGCTGATGTGCCTGCTCGCCTCTGAAGCAGGCGGGTACATCACTGGCACAGCGATCAACATCGACGGCGGGCTCTCCCCTGCCGTTTAAGGGTTTGCCGGCCCCAGCAGCCCCCACACCTCACCAAGCGAAAGCCGCGAATCAAGGCTTTTCAGAATGTGCAGCAGCCGCTCTGCATCGTTGGCAGACAGCTGTTCGCGCGGGGCCAGGTGATGAAACTTCGCGTCGATGTCGGCCCATTCAATTCCGGTGGCGCCCGACCCCCGTGGCGCTTGACAGGTATGACGCAACTCACGACCGTCGTTGGTCCAGACAGTCACCGTTCCGCCATGCCGATGGCCGAAACGGTCGGGATGCGGCGGAGGATCGGGATCAAATGTGATTCGTCCGATCAGCTCAACCACCACAGGGTCAAACATCTTCTCGGGTGAAAACAGGTTCCAGCCGATGTGACGGTCGGCAATTGCGCACGCGACAAAGTAGGGAACGCTGTGCGCTGCGCTGATGAGATCGTGGGGCGGTACCGCCTGGTGTGCCCAGACCTTCAGTTGCGGAGCGGTAATCATGGCCCTGGCCACCTGGGCCGGCCTGAGATCATGGACAGCAGACAAATCGATCGCGGCTTGCGCGATCGCGTGAAACGGATGAGCCCCCGGCATCAGCTTGATGGCCATGTCGGTCACAATGTCCCAGTCATCTCCAAGGCCCGCCGTAACGCTTTCAACCGACTGCCCATTGAAGGCATCGAAGAAGCCGCGATTCGATTCAAACGCTGTCAGTTCAGACTCGAATCCTGCCTGGGCAGCATAGGCGGCCTGTACGCCCAGCATGGCGGCAAGGCCCGCGTGATATTCGCGAGCGAAACTGGTGTCAGCCGAAATGGCCAGACCGCACGCAGACGATGCGGCAAGCGATAGCGCATGCGCCATGGGCTCTGCGCCCAGCGACAGCAGCCGGCCCGCTGAAACGGTGGCAGCAAATATCGTGGACACCGATCCGTGAAAGCCCCGCTGCATTCGACCGGGCGTCAGGGCCTCATCGATCCGGCCAGCCACCTCATAGCCCAATACGATGGCCGCGAGCAGATCGAGCCCGCCAGAGCCTTCGGCCTGAGCCACTGCCAAGCCCGCTGCCGTGGCAACCGTACCGATGTGCGCGATGCTTCGAAGATCACTGTCGTCCGAGGCGGCCGAATCGCTTGCAACTGCATTGACCCGCGCTGCGCGATCGGCTGGAAGCGTCTCACCGCCAAACCAGATCGCGGATGGGCCTGATGTCGCGCAAAGTGCGCGCTCGGCCCGGCGCATGGCCTGGGTAGAGCCGATGTCGAACCCTCGGCTCGCGCTCGCGAGCGTGCTCACGACGATCATCTTGGCGCGTTCGACCGCGATGGCTGGAAGCGCTTCCGAGGCGGTTGTTGCAGCGAAATGGCCCAGCACACGGGCAACGCTTGTGAGGCTGTCAGAGCTGGCATTTGCAGGCGATGGAGGCATGGTGAGGGAGCGGGCGTAAGCAAGGGATCATTCGATATTAGAACCGCCGCCACACCGCGACAACGCACGCCTTCCAATTAATGATCAGTTGGAGATCAGGCTTCAACGGTTCGCTTTAGTGTCGACCTCATGTTGCACGCCCAGCACAAGGCCCCATCCAGTGAAAGGAGCGCCTCGATGATTATTCAGTCAGTCAGTCGAATTGCCATCCCAGTGCTCGCAGCGCTGGGGCTGGCCCAGTCTCCCGCCAGCCAGGCGCAATCGGTATACCCCGAGCGTCCCATCAGGATTGTGGTGCCTTTTGTTCCGGGTGGCGTGTCCGATGTGATCGCCCGACAGATCGGCCAGAAAATCACCGAACAAACGGGTAAGGCGATTGTTGTCGAGAACCGCGGCGGCGCCGGCGGTCGAATCGGCTACGAACACGGCGCAAAGGCCTCGCCCGATGGCTACACCATGGTGGCCACCGACGCCACTTACACGATGCTGCCGGGTATTTACGGCAAATTGAACTGGGAACACACCGACCTCACCTCTGTGCTTCTGGTCGCGCAGATGCCGTTCGTGATCACCGTGAAAAGCGGCGGCCCCTACGGCACGCTGGAGCAATTGGTCAAAGGCGCACGCGAGACGCCTGGGCGGATCACCTTCGGAAGCTCAGGCAACGGCGCAGTAAATCATCTGGTCACCGAACTGTTCATGCGTGGCGCCGGCATCACCCTGCAGCATGTTCCCTATAAGGGAATGGGTGATGCGGTGCTGGGTCTTCTGAGCGGTCAGGTTGAACTGTTGGTGGCGGCTCTGCCCACTGGCCTTCCGCACGTCAAAAGCGGCAAGATGACCGCACTGGCGGTGTCCTCTGCAAATCGCGCTAACGCTGCTCCCCAGATACCGACCGCGCGCGAGCAGGGAATCGATTTCGTGACCAACAACTGGGTTGGCTTTACCCTGCCCAAAGGCTCGCCGCCCGAGGCCTACACCTGGATGCGCAAAGCCACGCTTGCCGCGCTGGCAATGCCAGAACTGCGCGAGCGAATTGCATCGATGGGTGCTGAGATGACGATCTTGGAAGGCGCACCGTTTGACAAGATGATTCGGGACGAAACCGCACGCTGGAGTGGCGTAATCAAGGCGGCGGGAATACGGGCGGATTGACGTGCACCACCCGGCCGTCCCCAGGATCTCAACCATGAGTGATGTACGATAATTCCGGGGGTGATCGCGTGGCGACGGCCCGAGTTGTACGGGGGGCTTAGCGGTTCACTTCTCGATGATGATCACACGCGATAAAAGTGAATAGCGCCCCACTCCAGGAGTTCCGATGAAATCACGTAGAGCTGTCAATCAGGCGCTTCTCATGGCACTGGTGGGGGCCGCCCCGGCGGTTGGCGCACAGTCATCGTCGCAGCGCCCATTTCCTTCGCGTCCGATCCGGCTAATTGTTCCTTACGCCGCAGGGGGTGGCGGCGACACCGTCTCCCGAATGATTGCAGGACCAGTAGGTGAGCGGCTTGGTCAGCCCGTAGTCGTTGAAAATCGTGGTGGCGCGGGCGGTTCGATCGGCGCCGCAATGGCCGCGCAGGCTGAGCCAGATGGGCACACGGTGCTCTTCGATGCACTTGGGCACGTGATCAATCCCCATCTGATCCGCGACCTCACCTTCAGCTATGAGCGCGCATTTGCCCCGGTCACGATGCTGGCCACACACACCATCATCATGGTTGGAAGCGTATCGCACCGGGCAAGATCACTCGCCGACGCGCTAGAACAGTTGCGGCGCGACGGTACCAATGTTTCCTACGGTTCACCTGGAAGCGGATCAGGCCCGCACCTCGCTACGGAGAGCCTTCTGCGCAGGGCCGGGGTACGCGCGACGCATGTTCCCTATCGCGGCGCGGGGCCCGCTCTTCAAGATGTCATGGCGGGCAGCATCCCGTTTGCTGTCTCTACCGCAAGTGCGGCGACCGCCCTCGTCCGCGAGGGAAAGATGATCGGCCTTGCGGTGCTCAGCCAGCAGCGACTCGCGACGCTTCCAGCGATACCGACCGCGGCGGAATCCGGGCTGCCAGGATTTTCGTTCGATGAGTGGAGCGGGCTTTTTGTGCCTGCGACCACCCCCGAAACCGTGATCCGCCGCCTCCACAACGCGGTCAGAGAAACCCTTCATCTTCCGGCGATACGCGAACGCTTTGTATCACTTGGAACTGTTCCGTCGGGATCGACGCCGCAGGAGTTTGCGTCGTTTCTCGCTGCTCAGCGATCGGAAATTACGCAGCTTGTTAATCAGGCGGGATTAAGGCCGAGCTAGCCTGGTGCGCAGCGACGCTGGCTAGCCACGCCAGTCGGTGGGCATAAGGTCAGCGACTGGTGCCCCGGGCCGGACTCGAACCGGCACGCCCCCTTTCGGGATAGCGGCGGATTTTAAGTCCGCTGCGTTTGGGCAGCATCACGAAAGGTTTAGCCGCATCAGCAACGCCTCGCGAGAGATTTTCTGGTGCTCGGCAACGTCCGCCAAGATTGCCGAGAGCGTTCCCAGGCGAATGGGATCGTGCGCTGGCACTGTTACGTGGTGCTGACTTGGTGATTCTGTCGTCATTCGAATGTGGCTACCGGTCTGCCGAGAGACCTTGTACCCGAGCGCTGCCAGCGCTTTAACGAGATCGAGGCCTGAGATATCTCGCGGGAGTCTCACGCAGCGATCACTTCATCCCGGACGATATGGAGTCGGATGACACGGGGCGCGTTACCCTCGTCGAAGTGGCAACGAACGGCGTCGCGAACCTCATCCCTCAACGCATCCATGCTGTCCGCCTGAGTAAAGATCGAGCAACCAAGCGCTCGTGCCGAGAACCCGCCTTCAGCGGCTTCTTCGACAACAAATATGATCTCGGTCATGGCGACCTCCGTTTGTCCTGTTGCCACCGAACGTGACCGGCGATCCCTATCTTGCCTTGACGCCGGGCGGGCCGCAAGCGCACTCGAGGAACGCCTCGTCCCCCGCTGGTGAGGTGAACCCACACTAGGGTCAAGAAGGGGAATTCGATCTGCACTATGGTGCCCCGGGCCGGACTCGAACCGGCACGCCCCCTTTCGGGATAGCGGCGGATTTTAAGTCCGCTGTGTCTACCGGTTTCACCACCGGGGCAGGCACCGCACGCTGCGGTCACGCGCGGCGAACTGGAGGCGGGGGTCGGAATCGAACCGGCGTCCACGGCTTTGCAGGCCGCTGCATAACCACTCTGCCACCCCGCCGGGGGTGTCAATACACCTTACAACCTGACTACGGCTTGGTGCCCACAGACAACACAAACCGCCGAAATAAAAAGGGAAGCAACGCTTCCCTTTCGCAATTTGGAGCGGGAGACGAGTCTCGAACTCGCGACCTCAACCTTGGCAAGGTTGCGCTCTACCAACTGAGCTACTCCCGCGGACAGCCCAAGAATATAACTGCTCGGGGCACCATTGTCAAATGAAACTGACCCCTGCAGGTTACTGTTTACCTTGCAAATACGGCCAGGCTCTTCGCAGGTAATACACCATCGACCAGACGGTAAGAATCGCGGCGAAAAAGATCAGCCACGACCCCACCACCCGGGTGTCGATCACTCCGAACAGCGAGCCGTAAAACAACAACATCGGAATCGCCACCAACTGAGCGATGGTCTTCAGTTTGCCGATCGAGTGAACCGCCACACTGGCGCTTGCGCCGGCCTGCGCCATCCATTCGCGTAGCGCGGAAATGGTGATTTCGCGTCCGATGATGATCGCCGCCACCAACGCGTCAACCCGACCGAGATGCACCAGCACAACCAGCGCGGTGCACACAATGAGCTTGTCGGCGACAGGATCGAGAAAAGCGCCGAACGCCGATGTCTGGTGCATTTTGCGCGCAAGCCATCCGTCCAGCCAATCGGTAATGGCAGCGCTGACAAACAGCACAGTGGCAATGATGTCGCGCGCGCCGGGCGATATCGGCAGATAGAACACCCCAACCAGCAACGGGATGGCCAATACACGCAGCCAGGTAAGAATGTTCGGAAGGCTTGTAAACATGAATTGAACGCGACGTGGTGACACAGCACGCCGCGGGCAATGGCAGGTCCGTCAATGCAACCGACGGTAGATTTCCTCAGCCAGTGAACGCGATATACCTTCGACCGCGGCCAGATCCTCGACGCTGGCCGCCATGATGCCACGCAAGCCGCCGAAGCGGGCGAGCAGACGCTGTCGCCGCTTCGCGCCGATGCCTTCGATTTCATCAAGGCTGGTTCCCTGCCGCGCCCGAGCGCGCCGGGCACGCATTCCGGTAATCGCGAAACGGTGCGCCTCATCTCGAATTCGGGCAATCAGCATGAGCGCCTGCGACTCGGTACCCGGTGCGAGGGTGGGCCGTCCGTCGGCAAAAACCAGCCGCTCCAGCCCCACCTTGCGCCCCTCGCCCTTCACAACGCCGACCAGCAGCGAGCGATCCAGCCCCAGTTCGTCGAACACCTCGCATGCAGCGCCAACCTGCGCAACGCCGCCGTCGATCAGCACGACATCGGGCGGCTCTCCTGTCAGCGCACGATAGCGTCGCGACAGTACCTCTCGCATCGCGCCCGGATCATCCCCTGGCGTTGCCGATTCGATGTTGTAGCGTCGATATTGGGACGGCTGCATCGCGTGCGACTCATACACAACGCAGGAGGCCTGCGTCGCCTCACCCATGGTGTGGCTGATGTCAAAGCACTCGATTCGCAGCGTCTCAAGGTCGGAGCCGTCATCCACGCCCAGCAGCGCAGCGAGCTCTCGCGTGCGCCCCCGTTGCGACCCTTCTTCAACCGCACGCTGGGCGATCGCGAGTCGGCCATTTGAAACAGCCTGTTCGAGCCAGCGTCGCCGCTGCTCATGGGGCTGCCGTAGCCACTGTACCGACTGCCCGGAACGCTCGTGCAACCATGCGAGCATGGCCTCGTCGGGTGCCGGTTGGTTGGAGATGATGATCGCAGGCACGGGCAATGCGTCGTAGTGCTGCAGCAGAAAGGCGCCCAGCACCTCTGCCTGAAAATGCTCATCGCCGCTTTCCGCTGCACGAAGCTCAGGGAAAAACGCGCGGTCCCCAAGGTGGCGTCCGCCTCGAATCATGGCCAGATTCACACAAGCCTTGCCCGCCTCAACGCACACCGCGATCACATCCGCGTCGGTGTCGGTACCGGTATCCATGGATTGCTGGCTAAGAACCCGCGACAGTGCCGTCATCCGGTCACGCAGCACCGCTGCCTGTTCAAATTCAAGCCGCTCGGCGGCCGTGTGCATCTGATGCTCAAACTCGTCGAGCAGCTCGCGATGCCCGCCGCGCAGAAATCGCACAGCCGCTTCAACGTCGCGTGCGTAATCATCATCGCTTACGGCACCGACACACGGAGCACTGCAGCGCCCGATCTGGTGCAGCAGGCACGGTCGCGTCCGGTTGGAATAGACCGAATCCTCGCAGCTTCGGAGCCGGAACACCTTCTGCAGCACCTGGATGCTTTCCTTGACGGCCCAGGCGCTTGGGTACGGGCCAAAATAACGACTTGATCGCTCGAGAACGCCCCTGTAATAGGCGATCCGAGGATGGCGGTGCCCGGACAACTTCAGATAGGGATAGCTTTTGTCGTCGCGAAACAGGATGTTGTAGCGCGGCTTGCCTGACTTGATGAGATTGCTTTCAAGCAGCAGCGCTTCGGCTTCCGAGGCGGTAACCGTTGTGTCGACCCTGACGATGCGCTCAACCATGTGCGCAATGCGCGGGCTGGGGTGATTCTTCTGGAAATAGGACGCAACGCGTTTTCGAAGATCGCGCGCCTTACCCACATAGAGCAGCAGATCGCCCTCACCCATCATGCGGTAGACGCCAGGCCGGTGAGGCAACGACGAGATCAGCGCACGGGCATCGAACACGGCCGCCGCCGGCCGGTCAGCGTCTTCAGACATCGCGACCGGGACGCAGCGCCTGCCAGCGCCGCAGCCACTGACGCCCCGGACGCCACTGCAGCTTTGCAATCAACGCATCGGCCAGATCGGGGCGGTTACACACCAGCAGCATGTCGCAGCCCGCATCGAGCGCGGCGCGAGCGCGCGCGTGAATATCGCCAGCGATAGCCGCCCCTTCCATCGTGAGATCGTCACTGAAGATGACGCCATCAAAACCGAGCCGGCTGCGCAGAATCGTCTTGAGCCACTTTCGAGAAAACCCGGCAGGCTGGTGGTCCACCTGGGGGTACACGACATGTGCAGGCATCACCGAGAACAGCGCCTCCCCAAGCCAGCCATAGGGTGCCGCGTCGTGCTCAATAATTGCCTTAAGGGGTCGCTCGTCGATTGGCAGGGCCACATGCGAATCGGCACTGGCCCATCCATGACCTGGAAAGTGTTTCCCGCAATTGGCCATGCCGGCAAGCAGCAACCCATGGTTGAGCGAACGCGCCAATAGCGTGACCACGCGCGGGTCGCCATGGAACGCACGATTTCCAATGACCGCCGAGCGACCATGATCGAGATCCAAAACCGGTGTAAAGCTGAGGTCGACGCCCGCTTCACGCAGCTCACTTCCGATGATCCTGCCAAGACGTGTCGCCTCTTTGCACGCCTCAAGTGGCGCGCGCTCCCAGAGCTCACCCAACTCGCGCATCGGAGGAATGGCGGTGAAGCCCTCGCGAAAACGTTGAACGCGCCCACCTTCATGGTCTACGCAGATGAGCAGTTGGGGCGAGCGGAGCGCGCGAATGTCGTCGCAAAGCCTGCGCACCTGCTCGGAGTTTGCAAAGTTTCGAGCGAACAAAATGACGCCACCCACCTTGGGATGACGCAGCCGGTCGCGCTCGGCGTCGGTTAGCGTAAAGCCTGCGACATCGACCACCACGGGGCCTGGCGCGCGCTGCATGCACGGTGTCATTGCGCCTCCTTGGGCTGTTGCGGCAGCCCTTCCGGTTGCTGCTCCAACACGACGAATGCCATCACATGATCCGACTCGTCGGACAGCGACACATGAGCAATCAGCCGTCGCGCTTCGAGATAAGGCGCCAGCTCTTTTCTGGCCCGGGCAAATGGCTTGCCCCGCCTGTCGTTCAACACCTCGAGCGACAGCAGCGTCATCGGCCCGCGAAGTCCGAGGCCAAGTGCCTTGCTGAAGGCTTCCTTTGCGGCGAACCGCTTGGCCAGGTAACGCGCAGCATAGCCCGCGCCATGCGCGCCGCGCGAGCGACGGCGAAGGAACTCTTGCAACTCGTCAGGCCCCAGCACCCGACGTGCGAACTTGTCACCCCAGCGTTCAAGGAGCGCCTCGATGCGGTGCATCGCGACAATGTCGCTGCCGATACCGTAAATCACACCGCGGCTCCGGCCGCCGCCTCCCGCATCAGTCGCTTCATCTCGCGGACTGCCTCGCGAATGCCGACAAACACTGATCGGGACACGATCGCATGACCGATATGAAGTTCACGCACCCCCTGCAGTGCTGCAACGGGCTGAACGTTGACGTAGTTGAGCGCATGGCCCGCGTTGAAGCGCATGCCAATAGACCGGATGAGATCGCCCGCCCTGCGAATACGCGCGAGTTCATGCCGAACCGCAGCGCTTTCGGCATCACGTCCCTGCTGATGAAAAGCCTGCGCGTAAGGCCCTGTGTGAACCTCGCACACGCGGGCACCGATTCGTGCGGCCGCTTCTATTTGAGGTGCTTCGGCGTCGATGAAAACACTGGTGACGATGCCCGCATCGGCCAGACGAGCCACCACCTGCTTGAGGCGTGCCTCCTGGGAAACAATGTCAAGCCCGCCCTCGGTGGTGATTTCGTGTCGGCCCTCAGGCACCAGCATGGCCATTTCCGGCGCGAGCGAGGTGGCGATGCCCACCATCTCGTCGGTGGCCGCCATCTCCAGATTGAGCTTGATATGCGTGAGTTCGCGAAGCCGCCGGACATCCGCATCCTGGATATGCCTGCGATCCTCGCGCAAATGCACGGTGATGCCGTCGGCACCGCCCAGATGCGCTTCGACTGCCGCCCAGACGGGGTCAGGCTCATAGGTGCGGCGAGCCTGCCGAATCGTGGCAACGTGGTCGATATTGACACCGAGTTCGATCATGGCGAAAGCTTGTGAAGGTCAATGAGCACCTGTCGGGTGCGAAGCGGGTACCCCTCCAGCTGATGCGAGAGGATTGCCCGGGCCAAGTATTTTGCCTCGGAGCGGCTGTCCGACGAAGTCAGCCGCCCTGCTGCCAGGTCAAGCAAGGTTTTACCGCCAACCGCTGCTTCGGAACCTGGCTCGGCCGCGATGAAACCGCTGCCTGGCTGCCACGCGTAACGAAGATTCGGATGAATCGGCTCGCCCGCAGCGTCGGTCTCAAGCTCGGGTGCATGACCGGTTTCCCTGAGCAGTTGCCACTCGAATCCACGCAGCGTCTCCTCAAGCGGCGCGCCCTCGGACAACGCGGTCAGCGTCGCCGAATAGGTATCAAAGAGCGCTGGATGCGCATCTTCGCGAGGCAACATCCGTAGCAGCAGCTCATTGGTGTAAAACGCGCAGAGCAACGCATCGCCGTGTGGCGGTTGCATGCCACCCAGCCACTCGGCCGAATTCAGGGTGCGAAGCTCACCGTGCCCGGACCACACCACGGAAATCAGCTGAAATTGCAGCAGCACCGCGCGCAACGCCGACCCCGCCCGCTTGGCCCCCTTCGCCACGACGCCAACCCGCCCGTGCTCGCGTGTGAGCAGATCGACGATCAGACTGGTTTCGCTGTAGGGCGTTGAGTGAAGGACAAACGCCGTGTCTCGAACCTTACTCGTAGCCATGTGCGCGTAGGCTGGCCTCGGAGTCCGCCCATCCCGACTTCACTTTGACGAACAACTCGAGGTACACGCGGCAGCCGAAAAGCGTTTCGAGCTCGGTTCGCGCGTCGGTGGAAAGCCGCCTGATGCGCTCGCCACCCTGCCCCACCACGATCGCTTTCTGTGCATCGCGCTCAACCAGAATGCTCGCGAAGATTCGACGGAGCTTCGGGAGCTCTTCGAAGCGCTCAATTTCAACCGTACTCTGATAAGGCAGTTCATCACCGAGTTGCCGAAACAGCTTCTCGCGAATCATCTCTGCGGCAAGAAATCGCTCACTGCGATCGGTAAGCGCGTCCGCCTCAAACAGCGCAGGCCCTTCCGGCAGACGGCTCGCACAGAGCCCGATGAGTGTATCGACCTGTTTACCCGTGCGGGCGCTCACCGGGACGATTTCGTCAAACCCGTAGTCGCTCTGCAACTTCTGAACGCGAGGCAGCAAACGCGCCTTGTCGGCAACCTGG
>Ga0194119_10001886_pt1 | contig 37163 bp, 36 predicted proteins | sample TA2MahC100mmetaG_FD_148620 | JGI IMG/M metagenome (GOLD analysis project Ga0194119, IMG submission 148620) | Freshwater microbial communities from Lake Tanganyika, Tanzania - TA2015018 Mahale Deep Cast 100m | ecosystem: Environmental > Aquatic > Freshwater > Lake | place: Tanzania: Lake... | reverse complement strand
CAAGGCGAACGCTGGGGCAGCGGGGAGGGCATCATCACCTCTGTTGAACTCGTTGACTCGAACGGGCATCCGGTGACAAAAGTTGACTCAGGTGATCCCGTCCGAATTCGTGTCAATGCCACGACACATCTACCGCTGTCGAATATCTCGTTCAAGGTGATGATCAACCACCTCAATGGCGCGCCGATTTGGAGTTCATCCACGGCACGTCATGGCTTTGAGGTTGCAAATCAAGGAGGGAACTTCTTCGTTGAACTCGGCATCAAGAGCCTCCCACTTCTTGAGGGCCGCTATTCGCTATCGGTCGCAATGACAAATCGTAAAGAAGTACGCGAGCTCAACCACTGGCGCGACTGTCTGCATTTCGACGTCCATCAGGAGAGCATGCTCAGCGAAGGTGTTCTCGATCTCGAGTGTTCATGGTCAGGTCAGCAACGCTGACGACCAACTACAGGTCTCAAATCTCTTCAGCGAGCCGACGATTGAGTTTGCGGAAGACGATCAAGCCAAGCACACTCGCCACAAGTGCGTACCCAACACCAACTGCGACGTGTGTTGCCGTTGGCCCGCGACCATGAAATGTCGTGTCTCGGGTCATCTGAATGTAGACACTCATCGGATTCCACTTCACGACTCCTTCGACAAAACCGGGCACTTTGCCGTCGAGGATTGTGGGGTCGTAGACGATTGCACAGGCGTAAAACCACATTTGAAGAAAGATCGACCAGAGATAGTTCAGGTCACGCAAGTAAACGTTTGCCACGGACAACATCAACCCGATACCGGTAGCGAACAGCGCCATCAACAGAATCGTAAAAACAGTGACAGGGAGCCAAGGCAACAACGGTGATCCTGCAATCCGCAACAAGACCACGACAATCGTCATCTCAATTCCATGCTGGACGAGTGCAAAGATTGACTGAGACAGCACCAACGTTTCTCGCGCAAACGAGACCTTCCGCACGAGACCCGCGTTCCCCAACATCGCGCTCATCGACAAGTTGGTAACGAGACCAAAGAAACCCCACGGAATGACCCCGCTGACGAGATAGAGAGTAAAATCCGTGATTCCAGATGGGTCTCCGGACGGTGCCTTGGCACCGAAAATCACGCCGAAGACGAAACCGAAGATTCCCACGGTTGCCAGTGGGTTCAGCATCGACCAGGACCAGCCAAGGAACGACCGCCGGTACTTGCTTCGTAACTCCCTCAACGTCAGATTCCAGAGAACATCACGCGAGGCCCAAATACTCTTGACTTCGTCGATCACCATCGTAGGAATCTCTGCTCCAGAATTAGTAGGGTTTGGTCGTGCCTTCGCGTTACGAAAGCCTAGTCAGTGCCGCTCGGCCCAATGATGCACACGGCATAGCGCTACAACTTGTCGGTACAGGAAAGCGGGTCCTCGAACTCGGTGCCGCGAACGGCCACGTCACTAACGAACTCGTGGCGCGAGACAACTCGGTAGTCGCTGTTGAAATTAATGCTGAGTTACACGATGAACTGTCGAAGGTAACCGACAATGTGATCATCACCGATCTCGATCGCCTCGACTTGATCGACATACTCAAGTTTGAACGATTTGACGTGGTCTTGGCAGGTGATGTGCTTGAGCACACGATAAATCCGCGATTGGTACTCGAACAGATTCGGCAATTAATTGCACCCGGTGGTTACCTAGTCCTTTCGGTACCAAATGTTGCCCATGGTGACGTCCGCCTTGCTCTACTCACAGGCGAATTCAAATATCGCGATGTCGGGCTTCTTGACCGGACTCATCGGACTTTCTTCACCCGGGAAACACTGGTCGAATTCCTCGAAGCTGGAGGTTTTGAAGATCTGGAGGTTTTTGCTTCAACGACCGCGATCGGAACTACCGAAGTTCGACCGAACCTAGCGGGCATTCCACAAAGTCTTGTTGACTATGTGACCTCAGATCCCCTAAGCGCCGTGTATCAATTTGTTGTGCGTGCCCGACCTATCCAAAATGACGTTCTGATGACGAAGCGGCTTCGGACCGAAGGGTCTGATATTTTGCCTGCATTGGATTTGCGGGTTCTTGAGTCTGGAATACTTGTGCGTGAGGCAGTTATTCAAAAGTTGACATCTGAGAAGTGTGATTTGGAAACTAAATTGCGCAACGGCGAGAGTGAATTGACTGAATTGGTCACCGAACTTCGGGGGCTGATCCAGCAATTGACGTCCAATCATGGTCATGTTTCGCTTGAGTTCCAAGACTGGTCCTTGGGGGTGCTCGCGGAACTCGCAGAGGCTCGTACACAAATCCTCCACCTGGAACGCGTCCTCAATCAGCGTGACTCAGCTGATCTAGACATGAACCGAGCTTTGAGCAACGAACTTGCAGACACCGTCAAACGCCTCGAGTTGGAGATGACGCGCGCCTACGAGGCAGAGAAAAAGCTCGGCCATCTCAACGGGGTAGCGAAACAGATCGAAGAAATTCACGCCTCCACTACGTGGAAGATTGGCCGCTTCTTCATGCTTCCAGTTCGAGTCATCCGTCGAATAACCAGACGATGACGGATCGACAGCCGTTCTTCAGTATCATCACACCAGTTTTCAATCCACCGATTGATGCTTTTGAAAAATGCATCGAGTCGGTGTTGGCGCAGGAATTCCAAAACTGGGAATGGTGCCTCGTTGACGATGCTGCCGGCCAATCAATGATTTGGGAGTTGCTCGTTGATCTGGCGCAACGAGATCCAAGAATTCGTCTTTCGCGACGAAGCAAGAACGGCGGCATTGTCCAGGCCTCAAATGATGCGGCATCTCTAGCGAGTGGTCAATTTCTTTGTCTTCTTGATCATGACGACATGCTCCACCTCCAAGCTCTTGCAGAAGTAGCAGGCGCAATTCTCAATGATGACACCATTGACTACGTATACACCGACGAAGACAAGGTTGACCCGACCGGTAACCACTACGACGAATTTCTGAAGCCGGACTGGTCACCAGAGCGTCTTCGCGGACAGAACTTCTGCTGTCATATGTCGGTCATTAGGCGGACTCTTTTCGAGAGCGTTGGTGGATTTCGACCGGGATTTGAAGGATCCCAAGATTATGACTTAGTCCTGCGAATCACCGAGAAGGCTCGCAAAATTCACCACATCCCAAAAGTTCTCTACCACTGGCGAGCAGTTGAGGGTTCCACCGCGGTATCCGCCGAGGAAAAGCCCTATGCATTCGATGCTGCCCGGAGAGCTGTTCAGGATCACCTTGACCGTGTCGGCATTCGTGGCACAGTGGATGACGCGGGCTTTGGCTATCACAGGATCATTCGAAATCTCCAAGACCAACCCCTTGCAAGCATCATTATTCCAACACGTGGTGACTCAAAGCTTATTCGCGGGTCGAATCGATCTCTGGTACTTCGGTGTGTCGACTCCGTCCTAGACAAAGCACATCAATACCCGAATCTTGAGATTGTGGTCGTCGCCGACACCGCTACACCTATTGACGTACTAAACGAAATTCGATCGAAGCCCTCAACCAAGACCATCACTTACGACAAGCCATTCAATTTTTCGGATAAGTGCAATGTTGGCGTTCTCGGTTCGTCAGGTGGTGTCATCGTTCTACTGAACGATGACACCGAGGTCATCACGGGTGACTGGCTGGCCACGATCGTCCCGTTGACTATGGAGCCCGATGTTGGCGCCGTCGGTCCGATGCTGCTTCTGGAGGACGGCCGAATCCAAAGCGCAGGACACTCTAATGTACCAACTCCTCACAACTTTCGTTCCGGACATTCACCAAACCAACCGGGCGAATTCGGAATACTGAGCGTCGCCCGCGAGTGCAGCGGGGTTACGGGCGCCGCGATGGCGATTCGCCGCGACGTGTACACCAGAGCAGGTGGGATGAGCCCCAAGTTTGCGAACTGTTTCAACGACGTCGACTTTTGCTTCAAAATCATGCAACTCGGCTATCGAATCCTCTGGACTCCCCATGCTCGCCTCTTTCACTTTGAATCAGTCACACGCGATTCGAACGTTCCAGATTGCGAACTCAAGCTTCTCCTTCGCCGATGGGGACGGATGTTCGATAAAGACCGATATTGCCGCCTCAACTAAGGTTAAAAAGCCTGCCAATACTTAAAGAGGAACGATGTCAATTCTTGACCGTGGTGCCAGAGCACACGAGCTTGCCGTTCGCGAGAGTCTCATGAGGAATCTACGAAACAATTGGATTCGTCTACTTAGGTTTCTCCGCAAAGACTCAGCAGTTAGTACATACCTCGTTTACGCAGTCGTCGTCTTCGCAGTTTGCATGACTCTCAGTTTGTTTCGGCTCTCCACTACGAGTCTCCCGTTTTCAAGTGATGGAACGGATGATGCACGAATTCTCGTTAATTCAGTTCGAATGACTCGAAGCGACGATTTCCTTCGAGGAATTCCACGGTGGATTTCTTTTCAACAAGGTGGAACACCCGATTCAGTTCTTGACTACTCAAACAGCGTTGCTTTTAGAGATGCTTCGTCGACCCCCGTTTTGGAATCGTTCGAGAGATTCGCGCTCCTACCAGACGATATTTTCCAGAAGGCATTAAGCCGTATCGCGCCCCTTGAGGTGAAGTTTGCGATGCGAGAATGGTTTGTCTACTTGAGAGTTTTTTTGGTCATCCCCCTCTTCTTCAAGATTTTGGGCTTACGTCTTCGCTCGGGGGTATTGGCCGCGGTTGCGGTTTCGATGACACCGCTTTCGCTATGGCTAGGTGGCTCAGCGGCAGCGATGACCGCAGCGACTTTCCTCCCATTGGTCTGCGCCGGATTATTTCTGAAGGTCTTCTACTCGACAATTCGATCCCGAAGAGTATTCCTCTTCGCTGCGGGAACCTACGCCCTCACTTCGTCCGTCACAGCGGTTGACTACCCACCCTGGAAATGGCCGATGCTTTTGATCTTCGGTTCTCTTCTATTCATGTCGCTTCTCAGTGAGTACGGAATTCGCCGGTTGGTTCGGCCCTTGGCCCTCTTGTTGATGTCCGTTGGGTTCTATCAAGGGCTGCGATGGGCGGTGTATCGAGATCAGTTTGCAGTCGTCCTCGACACCGTCTACCCAGGCAAACGGCGTGGCGGTGGTGGTGGCGGCTATGGAAACGTTATGGCTGGTGCGATCAGCTGGCTTATGCAAACCAAGAAATCAAGAATTTCTGGAACGGTCAATCCCGAATATGCATTTGGACTTAACGCCTTAATCTGGCCCGTGGTGGTTTATTGTCCGCTACTTCTTGTGAATTGCCGTGAAGATAAACGTCGTAAAGCGATCTTGGCGTCCCTCCTTCCAACCTTCATCATCATTCTTTGGGTCACAGCGAAGTGGCCGACATCAATTCTTAGATTCAATCCGCTGGTATTTGTAACGACTGACAGGGCGGGGCAGATTCTCGGTCTTGTCGCCGTGTTACTTGCCCTAATGGTCGCGGAAGTGCGACCTGAACTGCCTCTCGGCACTCGACTAGCACTCGGTGTTCTCGCCGCTATTCTCGTTATTCAACAGTCACTGCCCGACTCGCTCTACTGGCTTGGTTACTTCTACAAACAATATCCGACCAATATCGCATGGATCTCAGTGGTCGTCCTGGCTTTCTGCGTATTCCTCTTCGTCATCATTAAGCGGCCGTTTCCTGCTTCGGTGCCAATTGTGCTTTTCCTGATCTGCTCATCCGTTGGCATCCAGCCAATCACCGTCGGGCTCGGACCGCTAGTGAATTCGCCACTTGCGTCAGAGATACGGGAACTCAAGGAAGTGGAACCGTCCGCACTTTGGGGCTCTGATCCCTTTTGGGGTGACGCGCTCGTCATTGCGCAGGGCGTCACTATGCTCAGCGGCCAACAACCGTTGGGCCCAAATGTCAAACGATGGTCGCGCTTAGATCCGAAACGAGAATTTACAGACATTTGGAATAGAGGACAGAGTTATGTCCATTTCATTTGGGACAGAAATGAGCCGTCAATTCGGATGTCGAATCCAAGTCCCGATGTGATCAGCGTTGTAATTTCCCCTTGTAATTCTGTCTTGCGCCGCTGGAAACTGCGATACCTGATGACGGAACAGGCTCCCGGTCCGTGCATGAAACGCCTCTTTGATTCAATGTGGATGGGAAAGAAAGTCTCAATTTTTGAGATCAACTCTTAGAGAGTGTGGGATCAACATTCGGGGAAGGCCGTCCCTCTAAGAGATATTTGATCCACGTCAGTCTTGGATCGGCGCGACATGCGCGATATAAGGCTCGTACTACTTGTCGAAGATGAAACTCTCGAGACGCAAGCAAGGCAATTTCCAGGTTCACTAGAGCGCGTCGCCTCTTATTGAGTCGTGCTCCGTTTGATGAAAGCGTGAGTGTTTCTGAGGCAAGTTTGAAGAGTGCAATCTCGTCACTCAAACGGGTTAATCGCGCAGTCGGAAGGCGGGTATAACTCGTCGCGTAGACCCGGAGTCTCGTGAGAAAGTCCGGTAGAACTACAAGCTCCCCTCGCGACGCAAGTTTCAGAAGAAGATGAAAATCTTGTGCGTACTCGAAATAATTGTCATATCCACCTACTGCGATGGCGTCATGCCTGCGATACATTATTGAGGAGTTGACAAACAGGTTTCGCTCAGCAAGCGCATCGTGAGGCACGGGTCCAACCCAAGGAGAGAGACCCCCAGTTACCTCACCGACAGCATCAATAACCTCAACACATGAGCCCACGAGAACGACTGTCGGATTGGCATCAAGAAATTGAGCCTGCCTCTCAAGTCGGTCTCGACGGCACGTATCGTCTGCGTCAAGTACGGCAACGTAGGGATGTGCGGCAAGTTCTAGAGCCATCTTTAGAGCTGGAGTCCGTCCGATGTTCTCCTCGAGATGAATGAGACGGATTCTTTCGTCGCTGGAATTTAATGTCTTCAGGGAATCGTCGTGTGATCCGTTGTCAATGAGAATCAGTTCCCACTCCTTGTGGGTCTGTTCCATCAGTGAGGTGACCGCATGGTGAAGATATTCACCCGCGTTGAACGCAGTCATGAGAACCGAAACGCCAGTCACTTCGACACACCAACCTGACCTATGATGGATGCGATCTCATTTTTTAGACTTACGGTGCGTCCCAGCCTGAGACCACCATCGACGATCGTTTTGCAGGGAATTTCAAAGGGGTTTTCGACCTGCCCGTCGTGTGTGGTGGGCAGTCGGATCTGAGCTTCCTTACCCGAAGCCGAAAGGTACTGTTCGCGTACGAACCTCGCCATTGATCGAACCGACATGCTGGTGGGGTTTGCGATGTTGATCGTCGAGCCCTTGAAGCCCCCGTTCAGGATAATTGTGAGCGCAGACACGACTTCCGACATTGCGACAAAGCTTCGATGTTGAACGCCAGATGAGTGGAGTGTCATTGTTTGATATTGAGCCGCTTCACGCGTGAGATCATGGACAAGAAGATGCCAGGTTGACAGACCTGGATTGGCTGGTAGACCAACAGAATTGGCGAGTCTGGCGATCGTCAGAGACGAATGACAAAGGTCTCGCAGGATCTCTTCTCCCCGAAGATGGACATCTGCATAGGTGTTCGCCGGGAGAGTTGGGCTTTCCTCGGTGATGAGCCCTGTCGGCCGCGGGCCGTATACCTGTGTCGTGGAGAGATAAATGAGGTGACTACCGGTCTGACGAACGGCTTCACCAATTTTGGCCGATCCTTGCTCGACGACTCGCCTTGCTTCTTCTGGCTGCTGATTGCAGTCACGCTCTTGTGGCGAGACAAGATGAACTACGTGTGTGAATTCCTCGAAAATCATCTCCCAGTTTGTTTGCTGGATGTCAGAGGTTTCGACGATGTCGCTACCGGGAAGCCAGCTCTGAACGGATTGCGGGCGTCGAGTTGCGATTGCGCATTGAATCGAGTTTGCACCTAGGTGGACGGCAAGCCGACTACCCACATGCCCGGTTCCGCCGATCAGGAGGACTTTCATCAGCCGTGTTTGATGTCCCAGTCGTACGGGATGTCTGTGGTGAATGGGTCCTTTCGAAGGATCTCGCTCGGGTCGTGGGGAATAGTCGTGCAATTGGCAACCAGAGCCATCGAATTTCCTAGCCCTTTAAAGCCGTTCCACACGAATGGCGGAACTGTGACGAGGACGTAGTTCCCGTAGCCAAGGAAGATTTCCTGGAGTTGTCCCCTTGTTGGACTTCCCTCACGATCGTCATACAACACAAACTTGATCTGACCGATTGGCACGGCGTAATTGAGTGTCATTTTAGTGTGAACGTGCCACGCCTTGATAGCCCCCGGATTGACTCCGGAGAAGTAAATCTCGCCAAAATGCTCGAAGGTTTCATCGGTTTCTTTCATCATGTGCATGATGACCCCGCGCTCGTCTGGAATTTGCCGTAGCGGCGCAATTTTCACGCCATCAATCATGTGCCTCTCCCATATAGTCACGAATTTCGGCGACACATAAGCCTAAGGGGTCTTCGCCGTTTGAATAACTCTGATACCAGAGCACGGTGTTCTTGACCGCTTCTTCAAACCCATAGCGGGGCTTCCACACGAGCTCGAACTCAGCTCGAGATGAGTCAAGCATAAGAAGGCCCGCCTCATGCTTCTCGGAAGTCGCGGGAGAGTGGACTGCTTGACCCGAGCCCCACACCTTCAAAACCAAATTGGTCAGGTCCTCCACCGTTCGAAATGAATCCTGATTGGGACCGAAATTCCAAGCGCCGGATCGGCTCGATGGATTTGTAACGAGATCTGCCGCGAGCATGAGATAGCCCGTGAGGGGGTCAAGGACATGCTGCCATGGTCGAACGGACCGGGGATGTCGAACCACGATTGGCCGATCACCTGACAACGATCTGGCACAATCGGGCACGATTCGATCAGCCGACCAGTCACCCCCGCCGATGACGTTCCCACTTCTCACCGAAACCGCTCCAAGGGTGTCCAGGTGCGAGAAGAATGAGGAACAGTAAGCTCCGAAAACGATTTCGGCTGCGGCCTTCGACGCGCTGTACGGATCGTGTCCGCCTAATGCATCGGACTCCACGTAGGCCCTTCCGGTTTCATCGTTTCGGTAGCACTTGTCTGAGGTTACATACACAACTGCCCGCACCGATGGCGTACTCCGAACCGCTTCTAGAACATTCGCAGAGCCACCGATGTTCGTGTCGAACGTTTCCATTGGATCGTCGTACGAACGGCGAACTAGCGGCTGCGCCGCCAAGTGAAAAATGACGGTTGGCTTCAAGTTCGTGATGCAAGTCTTGACGTCTTCACGATTTCTGATATCAATAAAATTGTTTTTCCACCCTGCAGACGACCGTGTAAGGTCAAACAGTGACGGCGCCGTCACTGGGTCAAGAGACATTCCCCAAACAAGTGCACCCAACTCTCTCAAGTAGATAGCCAGCCAGCTTCCCTTGAAGCCAGTCAGGCCCGTGATCAACACACGCTGTCCCCGCAGCGGTGCGAGACGATCTACCAGCGAACCCATGGTGCATCACCTCGCTGAAACAACTCGTTCAGATAGGTCCAATCACGGGGGGTGTCCATGCATTGCCAGAAATGAGGGTGCCTGTAGACCTGCATCTGACGGTCAAGTACGAGACGGTTCATGGGCTCACGTTCGAAGATTTCGTCGGCGCTCCCTGACAAGTACTCGCGAATTCGAGGATCGCAGACGAAAAAGCCCCCCGAAATCAAGCCCCCGGTGACTTGTGGCTTTTCATTGAATCCAATGACTGAGTCGTTACTACCAAGCTGAAGTTCCCCGAAGCGACCAGGTGGCATGACTCCCGTGACTGTCAATATTGCCTGCGATGAACGATGATGCGCGAGCAGAGAATCAAGGCATACGTTTGACAATCCATCGCCGTAGGTGAGAAAGAATGGCTCGCTCTCTTCCAGATAGCCGAAGACACGCGACACCCGACCACCAGTCTGGGTGTGCTCACCGGTTTCAGCGAGAGTCACGCTCCAGTCCTCGGACCCAAAGGTCGAGTGAACGACTATTCGTGGTTTTTCCCCTGACCTGACCGTGATGTCGTTGACGCGATGCTCGTAATTGACGAAAAAATCCTTAATCAGATTGCCCTTGTGACCAAGACACAGAACGAACTCATTGTGCCCATAGGACAAGAAATACTTCATGATGTGCCACACAATGGGCATTCCGCCGACACTCAGCATCGGCTTTGGAACGTCTTCCGAGACGCCTCGGATTCGTGTTCCCTGACCACCGCAAAGAATGACAACTTTCACTCGTGGGAGCCTACCGCTCTTACGAAGACCCCTGCCGAATAGCCGACTCAGGCGCTGAGTTCACGTGGATCCGCAATCCACGACGAACAACCTGATTCGATCATGAGGCGCAACTCGCTTTCGTCACGAGCAATGCTCTGCCGCGAAACCACAACCGACTGGGACAATAGTCCGTCTGGATACCCGTTTTCGATGGGCTCATAAACGACGTACCTACCACCGGCGGCAACTACCTCCGCCAATGCGGTCGACAAACCTCCGACGAACAGAGGTGCCCGCCCAACATGCTCGTAGAACTTTCCGGTGAGAATTTCGACTTCCACGTGAAGCTTCTTGGCAATGCGCTCGACATAATCGATCTCCTGGTCTGACTTCACTTTCACCGCAATGTTCTTCGTCCCCAGTTCCTTCAGTACCTTGAGGGCGCCCTCAAGACTTCGAATTGGTGACGAGTAGTCCGCCACCGGGTTGACTGTGTAGGGAATCCACGTGAGCACGATTGCCCCAAATTCGTGTTGGCGCGCATCTTGATTCTGTAGATACTCCAGAAACGGTGGCCGTATCACATCAATACGTTCGGGCGGAAACCCCTTTTTTTCGATGTGGACCCTTTGCGACTCGCCGTATGCACAAGCACGATCGACTAACCACTCGTCACCATTAGTGGTCTTTTGCACTGGCCAGAAAGGAACACACATGTACCCGTCCACGCACATGTGCGTCGTTACACCTGACTGTCTGCAGAGCTGGTAGATGATGTTCCATGTTTCAAAACCGTCAGAAGGAAGAAACACATCTCGCGGTCGGTAGAAGGCCAAGAGATTCCTGAATTGTGCCGTTGCTCTGACAAGAGCAGGTCTGATTTCCAAATACACGTTTCGCGCATACAACAGAAACAACTCGCATTCAGCCTCTAAAAACGTGAGACCGTTTCTTTTGATGCAGTGAAGAAGTCGATCCGAGGTGAGAACTTCATTGAGAACAGGTGGGTAGTCGTCTTCTGCTCTCCGAAGATCACGCCTCGACACTCTCGGAATTGCTGACTTCAAAAGTGAACGCCTATACAGGGAAATCCCGTTGCGATCTGTGAAGCTTGACTTTGCTGTTACCCAATCCGTGATGTAGAGCGATGTTCTACGACAAATTATTGCCCGTAATGGCGACTGCAGAAGCCTCACACAACGTGCAGACCACGGAATGGAAAGCGACTCTATTCGGAGGAATTGTTCATCCAGGTGGAGTTCGCCTGTCGCAGGAGCACTCAGCGAAATCTCTCTGAAATGACGTGCAACCTGAAGACGAAGCCGAGAAGCGTCAACTGGGAGTTCAACTTGATCCTTACCCGTCTGACTCAGTCCGTATAGGTCCGTGTAGTGACAAATTGCCGACAACCCCTGCCAGAGCACGCAGGAAAGGGTGGTGCCGAGGGACAAACCATTCACGACCGATACATCGGTGCCGTTCTCGTCACGAAACCAGTCGAGGGCAACCGTTTCTACATCTTTGTATCGATCGCTCATGGCGAATCAGGACCTAGTTGTTTCCACGGGATTCGAGCATTTCCCACATTTGCTCTGCTCGAATCCAATCTTCATCCGTGTCAATATCGAGCACACGAAGATCGGCGACCTGCAAGCCGTGCGTACCTTTCTCAAACATCGTTCGACGATGAAGCCACGTATTAACGGTCCCCACGTAGAACTGCCCGGCATCGTGGAACATGGGCTCGAGATCTTGTGAGCGAGTGAAATAATTCTCGGGCCACGCCATTTCGATGTCGCCCGCAGTCTGCATTCGCAACGCCCTCTGGATTGGATATGAGAATCTCCCAACGGCGACCACAAAGTCGTTTTTGCCCTCGCGAATCCTCATAACAGCGGCGCCCAGGTCTGCTTGCGCCATGAAAACGGCCGTCGGAAGCACACATGCGACCACATCATCACGGTCCTGTGAACCCAGAATGTGACCCAACTCCCCCTGCACAACACCCAACAAACCGGTGTAATCATCGGCCAGATCAGGTGATCGTTCCACAACTTCAGCGCCAAAGTCCCGGGCAACTAGTGCGATCCCATCATCGTCGGTGGAGACAATGATTCGATCAAAGAGACCTGCCTCTTGGACAATTCTGATGGTGCGTCCGAGGATAGGAACACCGGAAAAATCGCGGACGTTCTTACGGGGGATCCTCTTGCTACCGCCCCGAGCGGGCAACAATGCAACGGTCGTCATTGATTCATTCCCATGCGCACAGGAATCCCAGCTGCTGCCAGTCGATCCTTGATCTCTCGTGGTGTGATTTCCGTAAAGTGAAAGACGCTGCCCGCTGCAACTGCATCGGCCCGTCCGATCTTCAGGACTTCAACAAAGTGATCGAGGGATCCAGCCCCGCCAGAAGCAATAACGGGGATGCTGACGTCCTCTGCCGTCTCTCCGATCGTGCCGACGTCATATCCGATCATCATTCCGTCGTGTTCGCAATTTGTGAGAATCAGCTCCCCTGCACCCAGATCCTCCATCTTTCGAGCCCAATGCTCGACGCTTACTTTGCGATCGAGGGTGCCGGCGTGAGAAAAACATGTAGGGGTCCCATCAATGACTCGGTAGTCGATACTCACAACGACACATTGGCTTCCAAATCGTTCTGCTGCTTGCGTTACCAATCGTGGATTCTCGAAACACACAGAGTTGACGATCACTTTGTCCGCACCCGCTCTGAGGACCAACTCAATCTGTTCTTCGGTGGTAATTCCTCCACCCACTGCAAGCGGCACGTTGCACTCACGTGCGAACCATTCGATCTCGCTGTAGCGCGGTTGAGTCCCACCCAACGACGCACCGACATCAACCAGAACAAGTTCGTCGACATCTCTGGCGTTGTACACCTTCACTGCAGGTAGCACCGCACCGACATTACGTGAGTGCTCAAAGCGTTTTCCTTTGATCAAGCCGCTGTCTTTCCACAGCATGACGGGAATTATTCTGGTCTTTAACACGGTGACCACTCGCAGAAGTTCTTCAGAAGAACCCGCCCTATTCGTGAACTTTTTTCAGGGTGGAACTGAACCCCAGCAACGTTGCCATTCTCAACCGATGCACTGAAGGACTCGCCGTTTTGGGCGACTGCGACGAGTGTTGCCTCGTCTGCGACATCAAAAACAAAGCTGTGGACAAAATAGAAGTCGTTCCCCGAATTCACATTTTTGAAAATTGGTGAGGGCCGTTTTACTTCAACCGAATTCCACCCAACGTGCGGGATCCGAACTCCGTTGTCATTCTTGAATCGGCGAACTCGCCCCTTGATCAAATCCAGCCCGGGGGTCTTCTCGTGTTCCTCTCCTTCGGATGCGAGAAGTTGCATTCCAAGACAAATTCCCATTGTTGGTCGCCGAAGTTCACGGACAAAGTGTTTGATCCCATCAGCAAGACCAGACGACTCCAGTCGTCTCATTGCAACTGGGAAGGCGCCTACCCCTGGGAGGATCAGACGATCGAGGGAGTTGAGCATCGAGGGTTCAGTGACCACCTGAACTCGATCGCAGATGTCGCGGAGTGTTCGCTCGATCGACCCGAGGTTGGCGATGCCAACATCGACGATTCCCACGGTTGTCGCCACCGGATCGGTCGCCAAAGCCATCGAATATCAGTTGTCGTAATTCGTCTTGGTCAGATTGCCGTGCCGATCTTTGAGTAATTCTCCGCTGGCACGAGTCTTGAAGATCGCACGGTTGGTGAATTTGTCGCAGATCGCAGCGAACTCATCGACGGAGATTCCGAGTGGCTTGAGAATCTGATCCAGAGGCTTGCCGAGATACTCCCACGGGAATTTTCCATCGAGCCGTCTGACGATGTTTAGAGCATCGGATCGGCTGAGTCGACCTCGACGGAGGTGAAGGCACGCGATATCCGTTGCGCGGGAAAAGCCAAACTTCAAGAACTTAAAGTAATCATGAATCCCGGTTTGGTGATTGTCGAGATTCTCATAGTTCACCATTGAGCCTTCAACCGACTTCTCGAAGGTCTCAAATCCATGGGCCTGAGAGATGAGGTAGTTCGTCATGCCGTCCCACGGGATGTAATGGCCGAGAAACAGGCCCGTCAATTGAGCCCGCTCAAGCTCCTCATCGGTCGGATACCTGTACGGCACGAGATCCTTATCCCCAATTCGATAGACATCCGCAAGATCGCTGACGCGAAGTCCCAGTAGACCTCCGAACTCTTCGAGCCACGAGCGATCGAGAATGTTGTTGGTCTGAGCCGAGTTCGGGCCACCGTACTCGTTCTGTGAATTCTCACCCCAGATAATCAGCGGGATTCCGTAGTTGATGGCTGCTCGAACCGGAATCGTAAAGATTCCAACATGTTCGGGCCACGAGATATCCCCGACTTCTTCCAAACCGATTCGATTCAGGCGCGCCCGAACCAGCGGATTAGGCGAAAGTTGGATGTGGTCGACCCCGAGCTGCTTGATGTTTTCGATGTTACGGCGGCCAAGTTCCGACACATCACAGGTTGTCGCGGTGACGCACAACGGTGTCATCCCGAGTTCAAGGACACGAATCACCTGGTATGTGCTGTCTTTCCCTCCGCTGACCGGAACAACACAGTCCCAGTTCTTTCCGGTCGACTTGTGTTTGTCGAGAATTCTCGACAGCTCTGTCCTACGGGCTTCCCAGTCAACTAGCTTGCGGTTTTCATACGCTCGACAAGCCGAACACACGCCCTCAGCATCGAATATGAGGTCTGGTTTGGTGTCGGGCATAATGCACCGCGCACAGTACTTGAGCACGTCAGGCCCTCACTTTCCGAGGAGAAACCACGTGATGTCGTCTAGTGGAAACGACGGATCACGACGGTAGACGAAGCCGTAATCAAGCAATTTCAGGTCATCGAATCGTTCGAGCATCTCACCCGCAAAATCCCGCTTGAACAATCGGTCTTCGTGTCCCCGATACTTCACCGAGGTTGGAGTGGGGTTGTAATACTCAGCCACCAAAATGTAGCGACCACTGGCGGCGTACAACTTCTCGTAGACCTTGTCGAGAACCTCCGGGTTCATGTGAATGAGAACGCCCTTGATGAGAACAAGGTCTGACTGTCGTGTGGGAACGTAGTCGAGGATCGAACCTTCATGGACGTTCTGGCTGCCAATCAATTCCCGCAGAACGGCGGCAGCCTGCGCATTGATCTCGACTCCACTGCGATCCGCGTCCGGGTAGAGGTGCCCTAGCGACCTGAGATTCAGGCCGATGTTTGCTCCGAACTCCACGACGGACCTGATCTGACCCGCCCCGCGCAAGGCCCGTGAAAACAAAGCCGTATTGCCAGCAACAATTCGGTCCTCGATGTTCCGCTCGATGTATGCATCGCCAAACTCACCCGCCCAGAACTTTTCTTGCTCTGTTTGATAATCAGCACCCACGCTTTACCTCGGCTATCCGCAGCTCTCTGGCCAGTTGAAAACTGAAATTGAGCCTAGCGATGTCAAAAGAGTGTCTGATACCCCCGGGGCTCGAGAAGTGCGGCGATGACTCGGTCTTGCTCCCCATCAGTCAATCCCGGGTAGATCGGCAAACTGATCGCCTCTGAGTAGTACTCCTCGGCATTCGGAAACTCTGAGCGTCTGTAGCCCTTGCTCGCGTAATAGGGATGACGGTACACGGGAATGTAGTGGAGATTCGCCAGAATTCCCTGCGCTCGGAGGCGTTCGAAAATCTCGCGATGCGTCGCCTGAAGCCGTCCCAAGTCTGGCCGCACGACATAAAGGTGGAAGGACGAATGGGTATCGGGATGTTGCCACGGGATTCGGACGGGATGATCCACGAGCAGCGAATTGTAACGACGGGCGAGCCGGTGGCGTTCGTCGACGAATTCGGCGAGACGCCGAATCTGGCTGGTTCCGAGCGCTGCACTGATGTCGGTCAACCGGTAGTTGAAACCGAGGGTGATTTGCTCGTAATACCACGGTCCATGGGGTGGATTAAACATTTGATTCGGGTCGCGAGTGACCCCGTGACTTCTCAAAAGTGCCATACGTGCTGCGAGTTCCTGATCGTTGGTGGTCGCTACGCCACCTTCACCAGTCGTGATGATCTTCACCGGGTGGAACGAGAAGACCGTAATGTCGCTGTAATCACATCTGCCCACAGGAGCTCCCTTGTAGGTCGCTCCGATCGCATGTGAAGCATCTTCGATGACCCGGAAGCCGTAAATGTTCGACAGGCGCTTGATCGCCTCCATGTCACACGACTGGCCCGCCAGATGCACGGGAATCACGACTTTCGGCAGCGTGCCGGATTTGTTTGCGGTGACGAGCTTCTCTTCGAGATGGTCAATTGACATGTTGTAGGTGTCGTTGTCGACATCGACGAAGTCAACGTGGGCACCGCAGTAGTGAGCGCAGTTGGCGCTTGCAACAAAAGTGATTGCACTCGTCCACACACGATCGCCAGAGCCCACGCCCAGTGCAAGACATGCGATGTGCAACGCGGAAGTGGCGCTGTTCACCGCAATCGCATAGCTCGATCCACACCAGTCATTGACAACTTCTTCGAAGCGAGGAACCGCAGGGCCCTGCGTGAGATAGTCGGACCGCAACACATCCACAACGGCTTGGATGTCTTCTTCTGAAATCGATTGTCGACCGTACGGAATCGTCATTTGATCAATCTTCTCGTGTCTGGAGTGACTCGATCGCCCGAGTAATTTCGCTCGCACTTCCCGAGCGTATGATACGACCGGATTCGACCTGATGCACTGCGTCACACAACGCCACCGAGCTGAAACGGTGGGCAACGATAATCAGCGTCCGCGTGCCTCTCATGGTCGCGATTTCGCGAACAATTTGTTCCTCGGTCAGGATGTCGAGCGAGCTGGTCGCTTCGTCTAGAACGAGAACGGGCGGATCGAGATACAAGGCTCGTGCGATTCCGATTCGCTGCCGCTGGCCGCCTGACAGCCTGACTCCACGCTCACCCAACTGGGTCTCCAAACCCTCGGGAAGTTCATTCACAAACTCCGCCAATGATGCCTGCCGAATGGCCTCATGAACTCGATCGTCATCGATCTCGTCATCCGGCACCCCGAATGCAACGTTGTGCCGAATGCTGTCGTCCGTCAGGTAGATCGTTTGTGGCACGTATCCGATCATGCACCCGGCTCCAGAATCGAAATTACTTCGCGCCCTTCCATCGAACAGAACTTCTCCCTGTGACGGCCCGAGAAGGCCCAGCAGAAGATCGACCAGCGTGCTCTTTCCCGCGCCAGTGGATCCGACGAATCCCACGGACTCACCGGCATTGACTTTGAAGGACAGGCCTGAAGCAGCTTCAGAGTCAGACCCGGGGTACGAGTAATGCACATTCCGAAACTCAATCTCAGTTGAGAGACCGTGCTGCTCAAGCCGCACGCGGCTTGTCTGATTGTTCGGCGAGTCGAGATCGGCCGCAAGTGTCGAGAGAATCGCACGTGAATAACGGAAATTCTGGACGGCGAAAATTATCCGGTTCATTGACGGCATGACCTTGAAGGACCCAGCGGCGAAGACACCCAAGACTGGGAGGGTTTCATTGAGATCGCGGCCCTGTGCCACCAATACCGTGACCAAAACGGCCAACCCGAGAAGAGTCAGGAACTCGAGCCAAATTCTAGGTAGTGCCGTCAATGTGCCGTAGCCGCGATTGATTCTCGTCGTTTGCTCGATCTCACTGTCGAAACGACTGATGAACTCCTCTTCGCGTCCAAGGACCTTGATTTCCTTGATGGCTCCGAGACCTTCTTGCAAATACTGGATTTTCCGAGCCTCATGAGTGACCCGCCGGCTGCCCCAATCCAGAATTCTCGCCCGTGTGATCATGTGGAACGACACCGCGGTGACCCCCAAAACAACCACCACAACGATCGATCCCACAGGTTCGATTACGACGAGAAAGATGACGATGGCAATCAACACCGCTCCGTCGGTTCCCAAGACCAAGAGGGAATCGATCGTCAACGACACAAATTGCCCCGCCATCCCGATGTTTCGAATGAGAATGGAGGAATTGTTTGAAAGATGAAACGTATATGGCCGGGCTGTGTACGACCGAAAAAGGTGCGTCGACAACCTGTATTCGATTTGTGTCGCAAATCCCCGTTGAAACCAAACGCTCCACGCCACATAAATGCTCTTGATCAGGAAGACCAGTGCGAGCAAACCGAAGACGCGAACGGTCATTCCCAATTGATCGGTTGTGCCAATAAGATTGGCCAGCCATGGGTAGTCACTGGTGAATGTCTCGCTTGCCAAGACCGCCACAACGGGCATGAAGAGACCAAGGCTCACCAGTTCGAGACCGGTTCCCACTATGAGTGACAAGAAGACAAGAAAGGCGTTTCGTCGTTCACCCTGGTCCAAAATTTGCCAGGCTTGAACGATGTCATTTGGTCTCGGACTCGTTTCCCCAAACACTCCGTCAGGCTACAGAAAACGGCTCTACAGCGTCATCGCCCTGCGGTACTGATCGAGCGAGAGCGCGCGGACAGCCTCGTTGGCAAGACGATGAACAAAATCTTGGTTGACATCAAGTGCGTCATCTACCAACGAATCGTCGCGAAGGGCCCGTAGGAGGGCGTCTGCAACCTCGTCTTCATCCAGAGGATCGACGATCAGGACCCCCGCGTCGCGATGTGTCCACTCACATACACACGAACCTCGTGACTCGATGGGGAAGGCGCCCATCCACGCCGCTTCACGCACGGATCCGGGTAAGCCATCGGAGAGGGACAACGACAGCGAGACTCGGGCAGAACCGAACATTGCCAAGACCTCCCCGTGGCGGAGGGTCTTTTTTCTGTGAACATGAATATTCAAACTAGTGCGCAACCGAACGAGCTGCAACCGTACGAACATCAGAAGGCTGACCGAATAGAAGTGAATCTCATTGTTGGCGAGTTCGCACCGGAGACGTCCCACGACGCGAGCCGCCACATCTGCCTTGCCGACAAAGCCCGTGTACCCCTTGATGACGATTCCCCTCCGCGTACTCGGAAGAGGCAACGGGGTTCGCTCAGCCAGTTCACGTCGACTGCCAATGCCCCCACTCGCCGGTATGGGCTCGGACACGGACCCTGCAAAACCGAACTTGCGTGCAAGTTCAATGTCGCGCTCGCACTCAACGAGCAAAAGATCCACCAAATACAGAATGTCGGAAATCTTCTCCTTGTGTCCTTCGATGTTGCCGAACCAATTCAAGTCACTTCCCCACAAGCTGAGGATGACTGGGATGTCGGGAACCGCGTGCTTTGACGTCGCGGTGAAGAGATAACCAGCGTGTTGGGTCTCCAGAAGATGAATCGCATCGAAATGTTCACTTCGTAGAAGCGCCGCAAGTCGTCTCGATCGCAGACGGTTTCCGAGAAGAAGGTCAATCAACCCAAGCGGAAAAGCGAGATAGCGGTCGGCGCTCCGGAGTCGGAGTAGTTTCCCGTCAGCACGTCGCAAGAGCGTTTTGACCACGGGATGAAGGCGCCGATTCGGAGTGGACGGAAAAAGCGTGAACTCGATTTCCGAGTCTTCCAACTGGCTGATCCACCGCGCAGTGTGGACGCTGTCAGCCATCGCCACCAACAAGACTTTCACTCGGCGTTTTCCTTGGTGGTTGCGACGGCCTCAATGAGTTGTTCAAAGATCAGAATCTGTTTGTTCCAATCGCAGTTCTGACGGACCACGTCCAGGCCGGCTGAAACCAGTTCTCGTGCGTTTTGCCCATCCGAAATAACGCGGTCGACCGTGTCCCACAGGTCGCCGAGGGAGTCTATGTAGACAACACCCCGCCCTTCCGGACACAAACCCATCAACCCCTCCAGCCTCGTGGAGACCACCGGAACTCCGCTTGCGACGTACTGCACGACCTTCCATGGCAAGGCTTTGTGCGAGACCAACTCCGGTCGAAATGGAGTGATCGCGACGTCCGCAAGAGCGAGATAACCGGGTAGATCGACGTAGTCGACGAACCCAGTGAACACCACATCTTCGGTCAATCCGAGATCTGCAACCAATTTCTCAAGTTCCTGGCGTTGCTCCCCGCCTCCCATCAATACCAACCTGATCTTTGGATCGCTGAATTTTCGTTCGGCGAGACCTCTTAAGACATGATCAAGCCCACTGAATCGGAAGAACGTTCCCATGTAAACCACAACGTGTTCCTCGGGTCGAATTCCAAGGGATTCACGCAGGTCCTCGGTTGCACAAGGGCGATGGAAGTGTTGAATATCAAGTCCCGGGTAATCCACGGTGACACGACTTGGGTTGGCTCCTCGAGAAATGCAGTATTGCCGAAGTGCAACATTGTTGACCGAAACATGGTCGGCATGGCGGTAGATGAAGCGTTCGGACAACTCAATCAATCTGGAGAGGTGCGTTTTCCTTAGAGCGTGCGCGACGTCGATTCCCCGATAGATCACGGGGATCTTGAAGACTTTGGATACGAGAACCGTCTGCCACCCATTGGTTGGGACCCCATAAAGCACAATCGCGTCGTAACGATGTTGTCGAAGCGTTCTGATCAAAAGGGGAACGAAGGTGAGTGTGGCAACGAGTCGATCAAGCGGCGGAGCAAACACCCGACCCGGGGTGCGTAGCACTATTTTTGAGCCTGGAACGGTCCGAGAAAAAACTGTCGTGAATCGAGTACGGAGGTCAATGACCCTCGCGATGCCCGACCGGTTCTCATCCTCAGGGAAGTCAATAAAGTCCACTTCATGTCCTCGAACGGCCAGATGCTCCGGTAATTCGTGTATCTCGAATGTCACTTTTCGAAGCCAATTGACTTCGTGGATGAATAGGAGACGCACGCCTCAAATCTATCTTTTCTGTCGTTTTGCACCGTGATATGAACCTCCTCGTTATTCTCCTACAGGTGCTTCGCTCTGCTCTCCGTACCCTCAAACTGGTTCGGTCGGGAATCGGCTTTGCGGGAGCACCAGTACGCCGCCGAATCAAGTCACTAGAGAACACTCATCTAGGGCAGGACTGCTACATCTTCGGCGATGGAGTATCGATCAAGTATTTCGATCTCGCGAAGTTCTCCGACAAGTGCGGAATATCGGTGGGAGTGATTCCACACCATCGACAATTTGAAGAGACGGCAATCAGGTATTGGATCTTGCCCGAGCCAATGTTCTTCTGGCCAGTGCTGCGACGCGGGCCCTACACGTCTCGACGAGATCGAGCCAGATTCCAGAACTTCTTCAAGCCATCACCACAAATGAAGAAGCGGGTGACGTGTCTCTTGAATCTCACGAACTTTCCGGTTGGTGCTTCTCGGAACACCTTTTACTTTTTCGATCGATTGCCAACCACTCGTCCACACGTTTTCAGTGACAAATCGATTGATTACTTTGCCGGTTCCATCAACGCATCCCTGACCCTTGCCGCGTATCTAGGCTTTCGTCGGGCCTACCTGGTCGGATTTGATTACACGCACAATCCGCCGTGCGCAGGACATTGGTACGAGATCGGTCCTGGAATCCCGCAGGAGTTCGACTCATACAACCGTAACTTCTTCTCTTGGATCGAGCAGCATCTTGAAGTGGTCACCGTTGTACCGACGCCGCAAGAAACGTTCCTCCATTCTGTTGATTACCAGAGTCTCACGGGCGCCGATCTCGGCTACCGCGAGAACACGGATCTCATGTCGATCGATGAATTGAAGGAACTGGCCGTTTGGACGGATTATCGAATATTTCCGAAAGATTGAGGCGTTACTTCTTCCAGATCTTCTGGTTCACATAATCGGTGTATGACAGGACAATCCGAGCAACTTTCGTTGATACGTTCAACGGGGCGTAATCGCGGGGCAGCAAAAGATTGGATGCTCCGTCTCGACGGTCAAGGATTTCGAGTGCGTTGAACAACCTCTTCGGGTTACGGCCCACCATCATCACGGCGCCCTCTTCCATTGCCTCCGGACGCTCGTGGCTTTCACGAAGATTCACCGCCCTCAAGCCCAAGATTGCGGCCTCTTCGCTGATCGTCCCGCTGTCACTAAGCACTGCTCTCGCCCTCTGCTGCAGACTGACATAGCTGGTGAACGGCAGCGGCTTCAGAAGTCTCACGTTTGGGTGAAACTTGACACCCATTCGGTCAATCTGATTTCTTGTACGTGGATGGCAAGAAACGATGACGGGTTGCGAATACCTGGTCGCCAATTCGTTGAGCATTTCGACAAAGCTTCGAAACTGGTCTTCTTCAGCGACATTCTCTTCACGATGCAGACTGACAACAAAGTACCGATCCGGCTCGAGCCCTAAATCTGACAGCACGGAACTACCTTCGATTTGGTCGGCGTAATAGTGGAGTACTTCGCGCATCGGGCTTCCCGTCACGATGACTTGGTCGGGGGGTAGACCTTCCCGCAGCAAATACTGCCGGGCGATTTGGCTGTACGGAAGATTGATGTCCGCTGTGTGGTCGATGAGCCGCCGGTTGGTTTCCTCCGGAACACGCAAGTCGAAGCACCTGTTACCGGCCTCCATGTGAAAAGTGGGAATGCGGAGCTTTTTCGCTGCAAGTAACCCGAGACAACTGTTTGTATCCCCAAGAACCAGCACTGCGTCCGGTTTCACTTCGTTCAAAATGTTGTCAACCCCGGCAACAACGGCAGCGATTGTTTGGTTGGCATTGCCGCGAGCTGCTTCCAAGTAACAGTCTGGGTTACGCAGTTTCAGGTCATCAAAGAAAATCTCATTTAGTTCATGGTCATAGTTTTGTCCCGTGTGCACCAGGACATGGTCGTAACTCTTGTCGAGTTCAGGAATAACTCGAGCAAGTCGGATGATTTCAGGTCGCGTCCCGACAATCGTGGCGACTCTCAAACGACCCATCTCAGACCTCCTGCGGATATGTATCGGGCGCTGCTGGATCGAATACTTCGTTGGCCCAGATCAATACGACCAGTTCAGACTCTCCAGTATTGGTCACGTCATGAACCCATCCCGGAATCGACTCAACAACCTCAGGTACATCCGCCGAAACGTTGACCTCGTGGGTGTCACCGCTCATGAGACATCGGAAGCGGAAGCGAGCCTTACCGCTCACCACGACGAATTTTTCGATCTTCGAATGGTGGAAGTGTGACCCTCGAGTTGCCCCAGGGACCGCAGTCAAATAAGACACCTGACCCGAGGAGGGTGTACGAATAATCTCGGTGAATGAACCCCGAGAATCCCTATGTGGCAAGAGATGATAAGCGAACTCGGTCGGCTCGAGCGCAGCGATGTACGTGGCATAAATCGCCCGCAGGAAACCTTCTCCAACATTCTTCACCTGTCCGAGCTTTCTCGCCTCGTGCATTTGCGTGATAGTTGCTGCAAGGCTTCCGACCGAAATGTGATGAATCGCGCGGGGCCGCAAATCATCTCCGGATGCCTCCCCCCCGATGATGCGGACAAAGAGCTCGATCACGTCATCGATATAAACAAGATCAAGAACGCGATCACCATCGTGAACCGTCAGTTCGATTCCACGACTGACATTGTGCACGAACGTCGCAACAGCGGAGTTGTAATTCGGACGACACCATTTTCCAAAGACATTGCTTAACCGCACGATGTCGACTCGCTGACCGGTCGACGCACCGTACTTTCTGATTACATCTTCTGCTTGACGCTTACTCAAACCATAGGGGTTGTCGAGTGAAGCCTGGGTTGAAGATGCAAAGATCACGGGCACTGGGTTTGCTTCTGCCAGATCAGTCAACAACTTCTCGGTGAACTCGAGATTGTCAACAGCGAATTGGCTCACATCACTCGGTCGATTCACCCCCGCAAGATGCACGACAACGTCACACTCTCGGACGGCTCGGGCCATTTCCCCGAAAGTCGTTCCGCGATGCACCTCTACGACCGAGAAGTCCGACGCTCCGGTCAAGTGGACCACAAGATTTCTACCGATGAAACCCCGGGACCCCGTGACTAATACACGCTTGTTCATTGCTCGCTGTCGATCAGATTTCCGGATTCAAGAAATGATCGAACAATTTGCAGGCGGCCCAGAAGTTCGGCCATTCCGTCGACATCGAGTCGCTGCGTGTTGTGCGAGTTGTATTCCTCCGACGCAGAGATTCGAGGATCGCCATCAACGAGGTATTTGTGGTAGTTCAAGTCGCGGGAGTCGGGTAGAATACGAAAGTACCTTCCCAAGTCCTGTGCAACAGTCATTTCTTCGCGACTCAGCAAGACTTCAAATAGTTTTTCGCCGTGTCGAGTACCGATCGTTTGAACTGGATGGTCAGGTCGGTGAAGCACTCTCTTGACCGCTTCTGCCAACGTCCCGATAGTTGCCGCTGGGGCCTTCTGCACAAAGATGTCACCGTTGTTGCCGTTGGTAAAGGCATACAAGACAAGATCGATGGCATCTTCCAGACTCATCATGAATCGGGTCATCTTGGGATCGGTCAAGGTCATCGGTTGGTTTGACCGCACTTGATTCAACAGAAGTGGGATCACCGACCCACGAGAGGCCATGACGTTTCCATATCGTGTCCCACAAATCACCGTCTCGCGCTCATTCAAACCACGAGACGTTGCAACGACCACTTTTTCCATCAGCGCCTTGGACATTCCCATCGCATTGATGGGATAAACCGCCTTGTCGGTACTCAGGCAAATGACTCGACGCACACCGCTCGTGATCGCCTCTTGCAACACGTTTTCGGTTCCGAGGATGTTCGTCTTGACCGCCTCGAGAGGGTAGAACTCACAAGAGGGGACCTGTTTGAGAGCCGCGGCGTGAAAAACGAAATCCACACCCTTCATTGCCTGGGCGATGCTGCTGCGATCGCGAACGTCGCCGATGTAGAAGCGAAGCTTGGAGTCAAGATAAGCTGTGCGGACTTCGTCTTGCTTCTTTTCGTCCCTACTGAATATCCGAATCTCACCGATGTCGGTGTGCAGGAACCGTCGGAGAACCGCGTTACCGAATGATCCTGTTCCACCCGTAATCAGCAGGGTTTTGTCTTTGAACACACCGTTAGCCTAGACAGGCGACTCGCGGGTAACACACGCTCGTAAATGGATATGTTGGTATTGCTTGCGCGTTACCCTGCAAAAGTGAAATCAGTGCTGCCTGAAACAACATCTGGGGTCGCATACCTCGTGGTTGATAATCACGTCCGAGGTGGGGTGGACTCATTCGTACGAACGCTACTTCGAGGCCTTGCGCGGTGTGGAACACCGACATGCCTAATTGTCAATCGAAGTTTTCCGGGACTGGAAGACATCCGTCGAATGGCAATACCCCTTTTGGAGATTCGAACGTTTCGATCCTCTTTCAGCCTCTCTTGGTTCACTGGTCTTGGTCGGTCTCGTGGTCGAGTCAGGCAAAAGGTTCACAATGGTCTGGTTTGGTTGATCGAACTCTTGGCCGTCCCCGCTAGCTCAGTAGTTCGACGTTTCCAGTACCGCTGGCTCGAAAACCAACGAGTCCTTGTGATCAACGGTGGTTTCCCAGGTAGTCCGTCCTGTCGCGCAATGACCTTGGCACTGAGCCACAAGAACGTGATTTACATGAACGTACATGGCCTTGCACCGCCGCATCGTGGGCTGAAACGGCACATAGAAGAACGGATTGACACCGCACTATCGCGACGAGTCACTCGGTTCGTCAGCGTCTCTAATGCCGCAAGAGATGCGCTTCAGTCGCGTTTATCATCCTGCGGGGTAGATCATTCTGTCGTGCTCAATGCAGTGGAGGCCCCGGAAGCGATCCCGCATTCGACAACGTCCCCAAAGGCCACAGAGATCAAGGGTCGGGGCTTTGAAGTTGGACTGGTGGGCACGTTTCACCGGGATAAAGGGCATTTTTTTGCGCTGGAGATAATGGCCAAAATTCGTGAAAATCTCGAGATTTGTACGTGGCGACTGAACCTGTTCGGCGCTGATCCGTACAACATCTCGTCTGCCGTGAAGCAACGAGCGAGGGACTTAAAAGTCGAAGATCTCGTTGAGTTTCATGAGTATGAAGAAGATCCAAACATAATTTATCGAAACCTAGATGTCTTGATCATTCCGTCGCTGAAACCAGAGTCATTTTCTCTTGTTGCAGCTGAGGCAGCGGCTCGCACTATCCCAGTTTTTGCTTCTAACGTCGGTGCCTTGCCAGAGATCATGACGTTGATACATCGGTCACAAGTTCTGGATTCCAAGAATCCTTCAAGTTGGGCAGAAGCTCTTCTTAAATGGAGCACGCTCGACAAATCGCCTGAACCACGGGAATTGGTGACATCACCCAGTCGACTCTTCTCACCTGATTCGATGACGAGGGAATATCTAGACATCCTCTTCGAAAGGTCTACCCAATGATGCGTACTCTTATTCGAAGACTCCTGCGCACGCGTGGGATTGGCGTCTGGGCAATTGACAGCACAGAGCTCTTAAACTTCGAGAATGTGCTGTACCGCATCCTCTCAGAAAAGAACCACGTTCGATATCTTCAGATTGGCGGTAACGACGGGGTGATGGCAGATCCGATGTTTGATTTCGTGACGCGACATTCCACAAGAGTCTCTGGCCTTGTGGTGGAGCCCTTACCGCATCTGTTCCAAGCTCTAAGTCGAAATTACCGAAACTTTCCGAGCATTCGGTTGGTCGAAATCGCGATTCACGACAGAGAGTCGACGATGGAGATGTATTTTGTCGACCCGTCATCCGTGACCCGCAAAAACAGACATCTCGCAGGCATCGCGTCATTTAATCCACAACACTGGGAAAGAACTGGCCTTCTCAATGAATCTCAGATTAGGCAGCAAACAGTTCCGTGCATACCACTTATGCAGTTGATTGAACTTCATGATCTTGCCGACATCGATGTCTTTGTATCTGACACCGAGGGCTACGACTTTCATATCTTGAAAGCATTGGACCTACAAAAGGTTCGGCCATCTGTTATTCGTTTCGAGCACGGGTTACCAAATCAAATGATGTCCGAGGTTGAATTCGCACAGATCACCAAACAACTCAACGAATTTGGCTACCAGATGATTCGCGAAGACTACGACGCAACTGCATTACTTCTTGATTAGCTCATGCAAGATCGTGGAGCTTGAGCGCCGTCCCCGGGCTGAGGTCCGTTCCGGCTTTTCGACCGAGAATCTCGTCATACATGCGCGGTGGCAAGCCGTAGCCCGGCCGAACGACGCGAATGTTGTCCTTCGTGAAGGTTTCGCCGGCCTTGATGTCTTGCGAAACGTAGATTGACCGCCGAAAGGCAAGCGACTTGACGTCACCCGGCGTCGGACCGTAGCTGATCTTGCCGAGCGACAACCACGCCCTTTCCGTTTCGATAACCAAATCAGCCATCTCGTTCGGCTCGAGGGAAAACGCGCTGTCGACGCCCCCATCTGCGCGAGCCAACGTAAAGTGCTTTTCGACAACCGACGCCCCGAGAGCGATGGCTGCGACCGCGGCTCCGATTCCCAAAGTGTGATCCGACAACCCAACTTCACAACCAAACAAATCACGCATGTGTGGAATGGTCCTTACGTCGGAGAACTCAGGTGAGGCCGGATACGAACTGGTGCACTTTAGCATCACAATCTGATCGTTGCCCTCCCCGCGGATCGTTTGAATGGCCGCATCCAATTCTGCGACGGTCGCCATTCCCGTCGAGATGATGATCGGCTTTTGTGTGCGGGCAACACATCTGATGAGCGGGATGTCAATGTTTTCGAACGAAGCAATCTTGTAGAAGGGGCAACCGATACTTTCGAGGAACTCAACCGAGGTCGCATCGAATGGAGTGGAAAAGGCAGCGATTCCTCGTTCTCGACACCTGTTGAAGATTGGTTCGTGCCATTCCCAAGGTGTGTAGGCCTCCCCATAAAGATCAAAGAGCGAGCGACCCGACCAAAGACTCTGCGGATCCAGAATCCGAAAATCCGGCTTGTCACTGTTGAGGGTCATCGTTTCTGGCAGATACGTCTGGATCTTCAGCGCAGCGACTCCCGCGCGTGCGGCAGCGTCAACGATTTCAAAAGCCCGCTCAAGCGACTGATTGTGGTTACCCGACATTTCCGCAATGACGAACGGCGGCGCTGCGAGCCCCACATCTATGTTTCCAAGCCTCACGTGCGCCAATCTAGCGGCACGAAAATCAGTGAAGCAGAAAGGTGTATACCCCGCGAGCGCTCAAGTCTCTTTCTTCGAAGCCCAGCGCTCGAAACACTCGGAGGGAGGCCTCGTTCTCCGCTCGGACCTCGGCGAGGATTGGGTTCGGGGCAATGCGACGAAGTTCGCGGATACCAACCGCCACGATTTCACGACCGATGCCTTTGCCACGGAACAGTGAGTCAACCGCATAACTGAGCCTGAGACGGTCGTCGACCGGCTCAAAGCGAATTTGCCCGACCGGCAAGCCGTTCAATTCCGCAATGAAGAGGTGTTTTCCCGGATGATTCAGGAACTTCTTGTACCAGTTCGTGTGGGTCGTCCACGAAATCAGTTCTGATGCGAGTGACGCACGACGGACATCCGGATCGTTCACCCATCGAAAGAGGGTCAGCGAATCGCTCTCCCGCGCGGGCCGCAACGCGATCTTCTTGGGGCTCGAGGGCTGAATGACCTCACTGACTCGCGATGAACCAAATCCGTCAACCAACAGGCGCCCCCGTAACGACATGTCGTCACGCAACTCTCGGTCATTCAGGAGGCGATTGATCGTGAATTGAACGGCACCAGCTGTAACTTGCGCGATATCTCCCAAGTAAATCAAGCATCCTGCGTCCGCCAATCCTTTCGACATTTTGACTTGATTTTCCGCAATCGAAATGGTTGCGGAGGGCACTCCTAGACACAGACGCTCCCATGTCGTCGTTCCTCCCCCTCCCAAAAAGGCATCGCTCACTTGAAGGTGTTCGCACAAGCTGTCAGCAGGATCGAGAAAGCTGACTCCAGACGAGGCGTATTCGCGTCGCAGCGCATCATTGTTTGGGTTGAGATCTCCCACGACCACGCGTATCGAAAGATCTTTCCTCGTCACCGCCGAAAGAGCTCTCAATGTTGATGCCGTTGCATTCGGGCCATCTGCCCCACCAAAGAAAATGGTGACAACACCCCTATTCTCCTGCTCCGGCACATTCTGAGCGGTTTTGTACATCGGATTCAACGGCACGTATGAAGGTCCGAAGAGGGTGGAACACGTGGTCGGCACTGACTCATACGAACCGCCGGCTTCTAGAGCACTATCGAGCAGCACATCAGGCATCTTCCAATTACGTCCCAGGTCGTCAATTGCAAGTACACCACAATCAATTTTCGCCTTCACCGCTTCTACCCACGTATCATTAAGTGAGTAGTGGTCGACGATCACCCAGTCGAACGAATCTGTTGCAAGGTGCCCAATCGTTGATTTCGCGTCTTGGGCAATTTCATGATGCGGGGTAACGGCATCCGATCCACCGACCGTGAAGGATTCGACACACTCATTCACTTGCTGAACGGTAAACAGATCTCCAAAGCGGTTGACCTCATGAAGTGAGGAGTTGTGGCCAAGAAGGAACGCAACCTCGTGACCCCGCACAACAAGCTCTCTTGCAATGTTCAGACAACGATGAAGATGGCCCGTGCCAACAACACTGTTTGCATCTGTACGGATAGCGACGCGCACAATTGAAAACTACAGACAACTTAAGGATTCACATACGCTGGAAGGTCTTGACGAGTCAGCGGCTAGATGCCTTTGGCAGCCGAGGGTGCAGGTGAAGAGCCGCCACCATTGCCGCCTTCAACGAGAACAGCGTCGCTTGGCGAGTGGACGCCGACGAAATGCCTGTCTGTCGCTCGCGCAGGTCGGCCGGAATTTCACAAACCCGGTATCCCGCCCTACCTGCGGCTACGACAGCCTCGAACGTGTCGCCCAGGTAGTTTGCGGCAAATCGTTGCGCAAACGCGCCGAGAAGCGGTTCTCGTATGAGCCTAAAGCCGGATGTCGCATCGGTGAGGCGACACGAGCAGGCCCGCGAGGCCGAGCGCGCGAGCACGCACATCACTAGGCGTCGAATTCGACTGGGTTCGAATGAGGCGACGCCGCTGGCGAATCGGCTGCCGATGACCATGTCGTTATTGCCCGATTCAGCGACATCGATCAACTTGCTGATTTGACCAACCGGGTGTTGACCGTCAGCATCCACCTGCACGACCGCGTCGTAACCATTCGTTAATGCAAACTTGAAACCCGCCCTCAATGCCCCGCCGACACCCAAGTTGTAAGGAAGAGGTAACACTCGCCCGCCAGCCTCGATTGCCCGCGCGGCGGTGTCGTCGCGTGAGCCATCATCGACAACCAATACGTCGAATCCAGATCGACAGAGGTCGCCAACAACTGCTCCGACAGTGAGACCCTCGTTGAGAGCTGGCACAATAATGAGAAGTCTCAATCTCTCTCGCTATCGCGTCTCGTACGTTCTCGAACCAACGCCAATTCTTCGGCGAGGCACCTGTTTTGCTCTTGAAGACCGGAAATGCTGATCGACAATTGAATGCAAATCATCGCGAGGATGATGAGGGCGCCGATCGCTAGGACTGCGGCAGGGGATGTGTTCAATAGACGCGAAATCGGGGTCACCATGGGGATGAACATCCACGAAAACACACCCAATCCGGAAAGCACTAGCCAACCGACACTGTAACGGAATGAAAGCTTCCCGGTTCGTCCGAGTCGATGTGCAAAGAGGGCCATGGCAGCACCCACGAGCGAGACAAACAAGATTCGCCATGCAGTAGCACTCACGCCGCACCAGACCCCTCAATCGGTTGTGGGCGAGGGGGGACTTGAACCCCCACGTCCTTACGAACACTGGCACCTGAAGCCAGCGCGTCTGCCATTTCGCCACTCGCCCGAATGACAGACCGAACGCTAGCGAAACAGACGACGGTCTCCAACGCCCCGTAATATCGACCTATGGCTGCGCGTGACGAGGACTTTTCGAAAAGCCGCGAATTCGCCCGTAACCAGGCTATGCGCGCGGCCGAGTTCAAGTTGCAAATCGATTACCTGAACCGCGAGAACATTCGCCTAAAGCGACGTCTACACAAGATTCACAGCTCGTGGACGTGGCGCATTGGCAGAGTGGTGCTGTTTCCTTATCACCTCGCCATAGGCGTGATGAATCGTTTGCGCGCAAAGCAGTCGCATTTGTGAGTTGCAAAGGATGACGCCGCGCTTTTCGGTGGTAACGCCGGTTTACAACACGAATCGGCGTGATTTGGAGGAGTGCATCGCCTCAGTACTCGGCCAAACTTTCACCGACTGGGAATTATGTCTAGTCGATGACATGTCACCTCGTAGAGACGTTCGCAAGATACTTGCGCGTGCTGCTGCTGCCGATCCGAGAATTCGGGTAATACATCGCACGGAGAACGGCGGCATCGTCGCGGCGTCGAACGACGGTTTGGCCATGGCACAGGGTGAATTTGTTGCTTTGCTTGACCACGACGACGTGATCGAACCTGATGCCCTCCAATTGGTAAACGACTTGTTGGTCTCGGACGCGGAAATCGACTACGTATACACCGACGAAACGCTGATGACCGAAAAGGGAATGATCGTTGAGCGCTTCCACAAGCCGGGGTGGTCACCCGAACGGTTTCGCCACCAGATGTACGTGTGCCATCTCTCGGTGATTCGACGTGAGTTAGTTCTTGCAGTTGGGGGATTCCGAACCGGCTACGACGGTTCGCAGGACTACGACTTGATGCTCCGGGTGACAGAGAACGCGCGGAAGGTCGGCCATGTGCCGAAGTTGCTGTACCACTGGCGCATGGCCGCCACGTCGGTGGCAAACAACGCGTCGGCCAAGCCCTACGCGTACGACGCCGGTCAGCGAGCCATCGAATCTCATCTTGAGCGTTCAGGCGTTGATGGCTCAGTACATCGTTTGCTGAAGTTTCCCGGCAACTACCGCTTGTCACGGCGGGTGAGTATTGATGCGGCTGTTGATGTCTTCGTGCCGGATACCGGGGCCACGTCCGACGTGTGGGGCGTGACGCACCGGCACCATGCCGCAACGATTGCCGACTTGTCGAGAGCCCCAGGACGTGACATCAACCTGGTGGCGGTGCCCGGTTCGGGTAGACGTGCCGTTGGGTTCAATTTGATGGCGCGTGATTCGGCTGCCGATGTATTGGTGTTCACGAGTGAAGCCCTCGAGCCAACGGGCGAGGGCTGGGCGGAAGAATTATTACAGCCGTTCAGCGACCCGAAAGTGGGTGTTGTCTCGGGCTTCACCTACACGGCAAACAGCCGTGTCGAACACGCTGGCTACTACTTACATGGGTCATTTCTCGACCGGTCGCACTACCGCATTCGGCGGCGCAATCGTGGGCAGCGTGCGTCACTGGAGACGATCCACGAGGTATCGGCCGTCGACTGGCAGTGCATGGCGGTGAGGCACAGCCTTTTCGAATCATTGGGTGGTTTCGACGAGTCACTGGATCACCCATGGGTGACGGTGGATTTTTGCTTACGGGTCGGTGAAGCGGGATACCGCACCGTGATGAGTCCGCGAGCCGAGTTTTTCGAGTTCTCGAATAACGTCGACGAAGCCTGGTACCGCACCCGCGCACCGAAAGCATTCAGGCAGCGGTGGTCTGCCGTGTTCGCGAACGATCCCTATCGTCCGCAACCTCCGTTACGGCAAAGTGCCGAGGCCGAGCGGCCGTTCTGGCGGCCGAAACGTCTGCGCGACTTTGCGTCAGCCCGGCGGAGGTAGCGGTATGGTCGCCGAAGTCGCGATCATCAACATGACAATCACTGCGCCGACGACGATCAACCCGTAGGTGCCCAAAATACGACGACCCGTTCTTGTTTCACCTTGCGTGGCAATCGCCACGACGAAAAGCGGTGTAAGTGACAGGCCGTAGCGCCCCTCGGGTCGTACCAGCGTGCCGGTGTACACAGTGGTGACCAACGAGAAGAGTGGCGAACCAAAGAGCGCAACAATGCCGCCAACGGCCCCAAATTGAAGCGCAAGTGCCGTGCGGTTGGCGCGCAGCAAACAGACGATGGCTGCGCCGGCAAGGAGGGTCGTGGTGAGCGTAAGCAAGAGAACAATTGGCTCGGGCAAGAAATTGACGTGCAGGTAGTTGTCAGACGGGGGCAACCAGCGCATCGAGACGTCGGGGTAGATCAGGAAATCGAGGGGTGGAAGGCCGTTGTACTTGTTCAGAAGGTTCTGTGGAATGATCGCTGGATCGATGGTGGCACGAGCCGAGTCGATGATGAGCCACAAAAGTGTCGTGGCAAGTGCGCATCCGAAAACTGTTGCTGACCCGATGAGTCTGCGCTTGGTTTCGGCGGAGAGTTTGCGCTCACGAAGCTCGGGCCATGCATCGGATGATGCGATAAGGAACAACGCCGCGGCGGCCGCGGCGAGAAGGTTGGTCAACTTGACAGCGCCGGCAACGATCCCTGCGACGGCAAGCCAGCGCAGTGCGAGCCCGGCTTCGATGTACCTGAGAGTCGTCAGTGCAACGACCGCACCGACGAGTATCGAGGCGGAGTCGGGCGTGACAGTTCCCGACGAGTGCACCACCGAGGGAAACACCATCAACATCAGGCTGCAGCCTGCGGCGGCATAGGTGTTGGTCTTCAGTTTGCGGAGGAGATGGAACACAAACGTCACGCCCAATGCCGTGATGAGTGCACTAAAGAATCGTGCTCCCTCGAGATACGAAGAGGTGATGCCGATGGTCCGTAGTGTTCGCCCGACCATACCGGCCCCCAAGTAGTAAGTTGGGGGGTGTGGAGAGGCTGTCTGCCACCCGTCGTCCCGGTAACTGAGTGGGTCGAGTTGCGGCGTGTCGCACGGTGGGGCCAGCCAGCCCACAAGGTCGATGCCACGACACGCTTCTTCGCGCATTGCTATCTCACCAACCTTGTCTCCGATGTGGGTGAGCTGGCCGTTGCTGATCTTGACCGCGTAGTCAAGATGACGAAGTTCGTCGATCGGCGACACCGTTCGATAGCGCAGCATGTGCAGGCACCCGACCGACATTGCAAGGAGGAAAACTGCGATGTACGGCAGTGCTGAACGCACTCTGGATGAATGGTCGGCCCGATTCATTGCGATGACGGTAGTCCTCGGATCGATCTGGTGAGGGCGCCCTTGGACCGGGCGATGTCTCTGCTTGCAAGCGCCCTTGCCGATTCGGCAAAAAGGTTGGCTCGCACAATCAGCGCACGACGTGCGGTACGTGCAGTCGCCTGCCAACCCAACCTCTCTGCCTCATGGGCCACCCATTCAGCGAAGAAAAGTTCTTCGTCGTGACGACGAAAGTCGACCGCCAGGCGCCCTGTTTGACTGTTGTCGTGGCGGCGATAGCGATAGGCCGTCACGGAGGTGCCGACGATCGTTTGGTTGCCGACGAGAAAACGGCGCATGGCATCGAGGTCCAGCACGAAATGCCAGTTCGCGTCGAATGGGGTGGGTGTGAGTAGCCGACGGCGGTAGCAAAGCGTGGGGCAAAAAATCCAGTTGGCACGCATGAGTGACTGCAGTCCACGGTCTCCTGCTGTGAGATGGTCACCGGTGAACCGTGGTGTCAGCCAACCTTTGACCGTGTCAGCCAGGGTACGAGTAGCTTGACCTCGATCATTGATGAGATGAACCCGACAGTGGCCAGCCACAGCCAGTGGATGGCGGTCCATGAGGTTGATCATCGTCGAGATGTAGTGCGTTTCCAGTTCGTCATCACAGTGGAAGATGGTGACGAACTCGGTGTCGGCTAGTGACAATGCCTTGTTCCAGTTGCCTGCCAAGCCAAGATTCGCTTCGTTGCGCACATAGCTGATGCGGGGATCAGCGAAGCCTGCCACCAACTCTTCGCCCGACTCCGGGCCGGCATCGTCTACGACCACAGCCTTCCAGTCGGCGACTGTCTGTTGCTGCAGACTCCGTATGGCGGATTCGAGGTACCCGAGCCCGCTGTAGAAAGGCATTGCAAACGTGATTCGGGTGGACACCCGACAAACGGTATCCGTCGTGCGTCCACGGCACCGTCACTATCCTGTCGGCGTGTCGATGGTTGTGCGACAAGCGTTGATTCTCGGGTTCTTTGGCCTGGTTTTTTGCACCGTGATTCTTGTGCTTGCACGGCATAGCAAGTTGGCCTTCCGATTCGTCGTGGGTTGGTTGGGACTGGGGCTCGTTGCCCTTCTCGGGTCGCTGCTGGTGTGGACAGTCATCCCACTTTCCGATGCGCTTGGCATCACGCCTGCCACATTCGGCTTGTTAATCGCCATTGTCATCCCCTTGGCCCTCGGCGTTGAACTAACTGTGTCGGAGTCGAAACACCATCGGCGAATCCGCGACTTGGCCGAAACCGTTGCCCTGCTGACCGACCATCTCGACATACGGGCAAAGACCGACCGGCCGGCCACCAGCCACGACGCATTGGTGGTGGTGCCGGCCCTCAACGAGGCGGCATCGGTGGCGGGCGTGGTGAACAGCATCCTCCACGCGGGGTTTGAATGTCTCGTCATCGACGACGGCTCGCACGATGCAACGGCGGCGCAGGCCCGCGGGGCCGGGGCCCACGTCATCAGCATGCCCTTCAATACGGGAATCGGCGGGGCGCTACGGGCCGGGTTCCGCTGGGCGGTGGCAAACGGCTACCGCCGGGTTGTTCAGTGTGACGCCGACGGCCAACATTCACCCGCTCTCATTCGGGTGCTTCTCGACGAGCAGGTACGCACCCGCGCACACCTGGTCATCGGGAGCCGCTTCCTGAACAGCAACAACTACGACGCCGGTTTATTTCGGCGGTGGTTGATGCGGCGAATGGCCGCCATGGCCAGCCGTGCCGTTGGACACCCACTCACCGACACCACCTCGGGCTTCCGTTGCATCGCAGATGAGTTACTGATCGAGTTCTCGAAGAACTACCCGCAGGAATACATGGAGTCATTCGAGGCACTGATCGTTGCCGCCAGGTCGGGGTACACCGTGGTCGAAGTTCCCACCGAAATGTCACATCGCGTCGCGGGGATCGCAAGCAACCGACCCCTGAGGGCCGCCGGCTTTACGGCCCGCGTTCTGGTTGGCGGTCCGCTCGGCATTCGCTTCTCGATTCCCCACTTTCAGCCTGCACAATCCCAAGGTGGACGAGAGTCCGCCACGTAGGGTTGGGGCGTGTTCCGCAGCGTCTCCAAAACGGGTATCAGGCCAATCGAGATCGGTCGCAAACTCGTTCGTTCAATCGATGCCGGACGTGCAACCGGGGCCGATGGTCGCACCACTGCACCGAACGTTTTTTCGATCCATCTGAACGAAAACGACCGCAGCACTTTCGGTGATCTCGAAAAGCCGTTGATCACCGAACTGGTCGACGCAGCCAAGCAGTACGTCGCCGACGAAGGGTTCTCGCTGGTCGGCGACATTGCGGTGTCGTTGGTGACCGACGCAACGATGAAGGCGGGCAAGTGTGAGGTGCGGGCGTCAGTCTCTGCCAGCAGCGGGCTCTCGGGGAGCGCCTCCTCCTCGCTCCGCGAAGCGGACCGCTCGTCAGCGGTCTCCCCTGCGCCCGCTGCGCCGCCTGCAACCAGCATTCCGACGGCCGCTCCCTCGGTACCTGTGGCGCCGGTGACGCCACCGACTGTGGCGACACCCTCTATTCCGTCGGTTCCGATTCCTGCCGCTGCTCCACTTGACAAAAGAGCCGCGCTGGTCTTGGGTGACGGAACGAGGGTGGCTGTGAAGCTCGGCGTCATGTCGATCGGTCGATCAGCCGAGTCATCATTGTCCCTCAACGATACGAACGTAAGCCGTCGACATGCCGAGATTCGCTCGCGGGGCGAAGGTGTCCGCAGCGAGTGGTTCCTGCGCGATGTCGGTAGTACCAACGGCACGATGCTTAACGGCGTGAAGATCA
>Ga0194119_10001853_pt1 | contig 37447 bp, 32 predicted proteins | sample TA2MahC100mmetaG_FD_148620 | JGI IMG/M metagenome (GOLD analysis project Ga0194119, IMG submission 148620) | Freshwater microbial communities from Lake Tanganyika, Tanzania - TA2015018 Mahale Deep Cast 100m | ecosystem: Environmental > Aquatic > Freshwater > Lake | place: Tanzania: Lake... | reverse complement strand
GGCCTCGGACGCTCCCCCCGCACAGACGTCGTCATCGCCGCCTTCGAGCGGTTGCGCGCCGCCATCGCAGAACGAGGCGGCCAGCGCCGGGCACGTCCCTACATCGAGAGCCAGCTGCGCCGACTCAGGAGGCTCTGACTAGAGCTCCTCGGCGAAACGACGCGAGAGCCGGGTGAAGAGCGCCCACCCGAGCACCAGCGCCACCACTGCCACCAGTGCGCATGCACCGAGATTGTCCCACCCGGGGAAGGTGTTGTCGTACATACTGCGTCGAAATCCCTGGCCGAACACGGCCATCGGATTCAGATCCAGCACTCGCTGCACCCAGTCGGGCACCTTCCCCTCGATCATCGAGGGCATGTAGACGATCGGGGTCGCAAAGAACCACACCTGCGAGAAGATCTGCCACAGATATCCCAAGTCACGGAAATAGACATTGCCGGCCGCCAGCGCCAACGCGAGACCACTCGCGAACAGCATCAACAACAACATCTGCACCAGCACCACCGGGATCCACACGAAGAAATGACTCCCTGCGATCACCAGTGCCACGGCGAGGAGCCCCGTCTCGATCCCGAACTGTACGATGCCGTGCAGGGAGTTGGCGAACACCAGCACCTCGCGTGGGAAGGCCACCTTGCGCACGAGAGCAGCGTTCGCCACCAGGGAGTTCATGCCCGTGTTCGTCACCAGCATCAGGAAATTCCACGGCAGCAGCGCACACAGCAGGTACAGGGCGAAAGCCTTCACACTGCTGTTGGTTCCCTGGGGGGCATCGGCTCCGAACAGATGGCCAAACACAAATGTGTAGATCGCCACCGTTGCGAGCGGATTCAGCATCGACCACGTCCATCCGAGCATCGAGCGTCGGTACTTGGTGCGCAACTCGCGCAGAGTGAGATTCCAGAGCAGCTCATTCGACTCAGCGACTCGCCTCACCGGGGCGAAGAGCGCCACCATCAGCGGTGCTCTCCTAGGCCACGGAGGTGCCCTTCGAGCGCTGCGATGCGCTGCTCTAGTTCACGATTCTTGTCCATGAGCGACGCCGTTGTCTCGACAAATGTCGTCCCCAACTCGATGGTCGCTTGGCGTTCGGCCTCCAGCACGTCCCTCACGCGCCAGTCCACCGCCACGCCGAATGCGTGCTTCAGCCTCGAGAATGGGTTCCATCTCATGTCAGTTCACTCCAGATCTCCTCGAGCCTAAGTCGCATGCCTCGCCCGGTCTCGGCAGGAGTGAACCTCGACTCCAGATCAGCTTTCCCGCGAAGGGCTCGTTCCCGCGCCTCGTCGGGGTTGTCGTACACATGTCGCATCAACCGGGCGGCCTCCTCAAGATCGGGCTCGGCCCATGTCGCGTTCGGGTCGTAGGCCTCGGCTCCTTCCCCCACGTTCACCCTGGTCCAGGGCACTGTGTAGGCCGTCGTGTCCGACATGAAATCCATGTTGCCCGAGTACCCGGTCGCAACCACGGGCTTGCCGAGCAACATCGCCTCAGCAATTGTGAGACCCAACCCCTCCGACCTGTGCAACGAGACATAACAGTCGCACAGATTCATCAGTGCCGCAGACTGGTCTGCATCCAGGTACTTGTCCAACCAGATGATGTTCTCGGCGCCCTCGATCGCGGCCCTGAGCGTTGCCGTGCCCTCCGGCCGGGTCTGACCGTTGATCGACTTCAGCACAAGGATCGGTCCGTCACCGCCGGGGAACGCCTGCCTGAAGGCCTGCACCAGGCCGATCGGATTCTTCCGTTTCATCACGCTCATGAAGTCGAAGGTGAACAGGAACATGAAACGGTCTGGCAATCCGAGGTCCGACTTCGACACCCCACCGACCACCCGGGGGCGCCGCAACGGCAGGGGCATGTATCTGACATGGACACGACGCGGTGCTTCGTTCCTCAACATGGTCTCGATGAACCGGCTCGGGGCCCAGAGTTCGTCGACGTGCTTGTAGGCCCTCTTGTACCACGGTGGAGCGGTCTCGAGTTCCCAGAACCATTGACCCACCACATAGGTGTTCGCAAAATAGAAATCCCCGAAGAGATGGCGCACTGGTGCGTTCAACTCCGCGTTGATGGCCGCAATTACCACCTTGTACTTGCCCACCTCGTCGGTCTCGAAGGGATGGTTCTGCCTGCTCTCGGTGTTCCGGTACGAGAGTGTTGCGACATTGACATCTCCAGCGCGCAGTGCCCCTACCAAGAGTCGGGCGGCTTCCCCGATCCCATGTTCAGCGTGGAAAAAGCCGATCACATCGGCTCCTCCCGGCAGTCGTGGGCCGATGGGAATGCGCTCCTTGAGGGGGGGAACATGACCGAGAAGCCGAAATGACGGGCTTTCATACCGTCCCCACAGATGCGACCACCATGCGAACCACCGCAACTCACCCGACATCACTTCCGGAAACGCCTCTTGGAGATCTGGCCGCTCGTCGAAGACGGCCTGCATGTACCGGGGCAACCCACTTCGTGACGTAGTCGGAACTGCTCTCAACCACTCGATGAACTGGGAGCACGACCCACCGAGTCGCGGATCGGGCGGTGCGTCTCCACCCGCAGCATCAGCCTCTACCGCCTCCGCATCGAGCATCTGGCAGATGCCCGTCGACATTGGAATACCAGGGATGATCTCCGGGCCAGCCGAACAAGCGCGCAGATCATCACGAAGTGATGATGACGTCATCGACCGACTCCTCGGTACGTGAATCCTGCGGCCACCCATCTCTCACGATCGAGATGGTTGCGCGCGTCCACCACGGCGCGGCTCCTCATGGATTGCCCGATCGCCAGGGGATCTTGCTCCCTGAAGACATCCCACTCGGTCAACAGCACCACCGCGTCAGCATCCATCACCGTCTCGTCAATCGTCTCCACCACCAGGAGCCAGGGCAGCGCCCCGTACGCACCTCGCGCGGTGGGATCGAAGGCTCTGATCTGCGCCCCCCGATCGTGGAGGATCTGCAGGATCTTGATGGCCGGGGAGTCGCGCAGGTCGTCGGTGTTCGCCTTGAACGTCAGGCCCCACGCTGCAACGATCCGACCACCAACGCCGCCGCCACAGGCGGCCTCGACCTTGTCGACGATCCGTTGGTAGTGCCGGTCGTTGGTCTCGATCACACCGCGGAGGAGCGCGAAGTCGTAGCCGCCACGAGCTGCGATATCCACCAAAGCGCGAGTGTCCTTCGGAAAGCAGCTTCCTCCCCAGCCCGGCCCCGCGCGGAGCATGTCGTATCCGATTCGCGGATCCCGACCCATGCCCTCGGCCACATCGAAGATGTCGGCGCCGACTGCTTCACAGATGTCCGCCATCGCGTTGATGAAGGTGAGTTTCGTCGCCAGGAATGCGTTTGCGGCGTACTTGAGTGCCTCGGCGGATTCCGTTTTCATTCGCAGAATCGGAGCTTTTATTCCTGCGTACAATGCCACCACCACCTCAATCGCCCCGGGGTCGGCCCCACCGACCACCACCCTCGTCGGATGAAGGAAGTCGCTCACCGCACTTCCTTGCCTCAGGAACTCAGGATTCGACACGACGTGCACATCGCTCCGACCAACCCGGGACCCGACTTCCCTCGCTGTCCCGACAGGAACCGTCGATTTGTTCACCAACACTGATCCCGAAGCCAGAAAAGGCTTGAGTGCCTCGACTGCGCCGAAGACGAAGGAGAGATCTGCCGAGCCGTCGTCTGCCTGAGGCGTCGGAACGCACAAGAACACAACTTCTGACCCATCCAAGCCCTCTCTGAGATCGGTCGTGAATCGCAGGCTCCCGGACTGCAGTCCTTTCGCGACCAGCTCATCGAGCCCGGGCTCGACAATCGGAGCGGCTCCCCCTGATAAGAGTGCGACCTTTGCGGAATCGACGTCGTGGCAGACCACGAGGTGACCGAGGTCTGCGAAGCATGCACCGGTCGTCAGGCCGACATAGCCGGTCCCGATGACAGCGATTCTGGCCACGATCTGAAAGTGTATTGACGGTCGCAAACGGCTCCTAGGATGCCGATTCGGCCAATCCCGGGAGTGCTCACGTGCCACGATTCTCACGCAACAGTCCGAAGCGACGGCGTCAGCGAGCTCTGATCGCAGACCTCGAACGGCGAATTACCGCCCTCGAGGCTTCAGTTGATCCAACGAGGATCAGCGATGAGCTCTACAGCGCGATTGAGGACCGCTTTCGGGGTGCGCCGGAGATGATCAAGCTCCGACAACGCAGGTATCTCCCCTACGTGCACCGCAGCACATACTCAGGTGGCATCATCGACCTCGGATCTGGTCGCGGCGAGTGGCTGGAGCTTCTCTCGGAGAATGGTGTGCCGTGTCATGGAGTCGACAGCAACTCCTCGTTCGTCGAGCGATCCCGTTCACGGGGCCTCGACGTCCGATCGGGTGACCTTGTCGCCCACCTCGATCGGCTACCCGATGACTCCGTCGACGGCATCACGCTGTTTCAAGTCGCCGAACATCTGCCATTGTCGGCACTGCAACATGTCCTGGAAGGAGCCCATCGCGTCCTTGTTCCGGGTGGAGTGTTGATCGTCGAGATCCCGAATTCAGAGACCCTTCGGGTTGGAGCGACAACCTTCTGGATCGACCCTACTCACACGAGGCCGATCTTTCCTGAGTTCCTCGTGCTCCTCGTCGAACGGGCCGGGTTCAATTCGCCAGTGAGGGATTTCTCCACGCCGCTCGGGGATGACCTGCACCACGACGATCCCGCAGTTGCGCGCCTCATCCATCGAATAGACGGACCAGGTGACTTTGCCGTCATCGCAACGAAGTGACACCCAGAGCCTTCCGTCGCGAGAACTGCTCGACGGCAGAATCAATCTCATCCATGTAGCGACTCATCACCGCCTCCCACGAGCAGGTGGACATCACGAAGTCGTAACCGTTCTCCCCGAGCTCCGCACTGAGCCCGGGATCTCCCAGGAGTCTGTCTAGTGCGGCCTCGAACTCGGCATATCCCCGGTACGGGATTCCCCCACCGCTTCTCATGCATTGTCCCGACATCACTTCGCTCCGTCCCTGAACGAGGACGGGCCGTCTTTGTAGCCACGACTCACAGAGAACCATTGAGAAGCTCTCGAACGGTGAGGACTGCACGAGCAATGACGACCCTGCAATCGCATCAATCTTCGATCTCTCGTCCAGAAAACCGACGAAACGAATGTCTTCGACATCGGGCAGAGGCATCACCTGCTCTCCAGCAAGGACGAGGCGCAAGTTTGATGGATTTCGTCCCTTGTACTCGACGAAGTACCTCATCAACTCCGAGACACCCTTGTACACGTCGATTCGACCCAGATACAGAATGTAGGGATCATCCCCGAGACCATGACTGTCACGGAATGCGCGTGCATCGCCGGACTTCTGCTGTGTGTCCATTCCGATCCCAGTGACCGTGCCACCACGTCGTGAGTGGAAGACCCTCCGCGCGACATTCCGTTCCTCATCAGTGAGGAACAGAAGACCGTCGACCCATTGGAAGAGTGCCCTGTAGATCGGCAATAGCGCATGTGGCTCATCGTGAGCCGTCGGTTGAAGGACCGTCGGGAGAAGATCCCGGACAGAAGGAACGCCAAACACCGTCGTTGGATAGAGATACGTCATGAACACGGCCACATCTGCGTTCGTTGCGCATCGGCGCAAAGTCTGGTCATGGAGTCTCAGCATCGGACCCATCTCGCGCATCCATCGGATCTGATCGGCATACCCAGCTTCGCGCCGATCAATCAATATCCGCTCTGACAACTTTGCGAAGCGGACCGGGTCACGGGCTTGCAAGACGGGCAGTCGCACGACTTTGACTCCGTTGAGCACAGATTCGCCCGGATCAAAGTGGTCTGCCCAATCAACATAACTGAGCGCGCATGACGTCACCACCGTCACGTCATGACCACGATCGACCAGATTCTCCGCGAACTGCCGACATGCAGTCTCAGACCCACCGACAATCTCCTCTCCATACCTCTGGACGGAATAGAGGAATCTCATTCCCCGTGTCGCTCCTCGAGGTCCCGCACTCTCGACTCCAACTCACCGACGATCGAGATCAGCCTCTCCGCAACTGCGGTTCTCTCGTAGACCAGATCCAGCAAGTCTTGGGCGGCACGTTCATTCGCTGACGTGCGTTCCGTCTCGTTGCGGACGATGTGGCCTGCTATCTCTGCGATCTTGAGTGCAACTCCCCGCATCTCCCGGTTCAACCGGATCAATTGATGTCTCGTCATCGCGAGTTCCCGCACGTATCTCAGAGGTGCAAATCGTGTTTGATCCCTCTCGATCTCTGACATCGAAGAGACAATGCCGTGAAGCTCCCGGAGCAATGACGAGAGCTCGCCAACCCTCACGATCTCGGGTTCCGACAGCGGACCCAACTGCCGATTGTGTTCATCCTCGACCGCTTGCTCGTAGCCATCTCCGTATCGAGCCGCCTCCCGACGACGAATGACTTCGAGGCGCACCTCATCCAAGATCTCGTGGATTCTCTCGTTCTTCGTTGGATCCATGTCTCACCGGCTCGCCGACGCACCGCATTACGCTGTCGGTTGTGAACTCTATGTCGGTGGTCCACCAATGACCGGCAACGCCATCATCGTGGATGGGGCATGGAAGAAGTTCCGGCTCTATCACGAGAAGAACCAGTATCTGAAGGCTGCCGTCATGCGCGGAGGACGTGCCAAGTACGAGGACTTCTGGGCACTGCGCGACGTCTCATTCGAGGTTCCCCACGGCGAGGCCTTCGGCATCATCGGATCGAATGGGTCCGGCAAGAGCACCATCCTGAAGTGCCTCGCGGGCATCCTCGCGCCCGATCGCGGCTCGGTCGCGGCCAACGGACGGGTTGCGGCGCTCTTGGAGTTGGGAGCAGGCTTCCACCCCGATCTTTCCGGGCGCGAGAACGTCGGGTTGAATGCCGCGATTCTCGGCATGACCGGCTGGGAAGTGGACGAGAAATTCGATGACATCGTCGGGTTCGCAGGACTCGAACAATTCATCGACACTCCCGTCAAGAACTACTCGTCGGGGATGGTTGTGCGTCTTGGATTCGCCGTTGCTATCAATGTAGAGCCCGAGATCCTCATCATCGACGAGGTCCTCGCAGTGGGAGACGAGGAGTTCCAGCAGCGTTGCTTCCAGAAGATCGAGCAATTCAGGCGCGAGGGTCGAACGATCGTCTTCGTGAGCCACGGCCTCACCCAGGTGTCACAATTCTGCCACCGCGCAATGTGGCTCGACCACGGTGAGGTCAAGACGATCGGACCTGCCTACGAGGTCGTGTCGGAGTACACGGGTGTCGCACACCACGTGGAACAAGTCGAGGAGACCGAGATCTCCGACGAGCCCCTCAGTCGATGGGGCACCGGAGAAGTCCGCATCACGCGGGTTGTCATGACCTCAGACGACGGGAGAGAGGCCCACACATTCACGAGCGGCAAACCCTTCACCGTGCGGGTCGATTACGAGATAGTCGAGCCGGTGAAGGAACTCGTTGTGGGACTGCGCATCACTCATCTTCATGGGTTCAACGTGTTCGGAACCAACACAAAGCGACGCGGAGTGAAACTCCCCACCGACCAACGGCACGCTTCGGTTCGGTTCAAGGTCGACTCGTTGCCGATTCTCGAGGGAACCTTCGATCTCACGATCGACATCTCTGACAATGCAGAGGTCAATCCCTTCGACCATCTGGAAAAGGCAATACGGTTCAACGTGATCCAAACGGGAACCTACGACGAGGGCGTCACGCGAATGGATGGGGACTGGTCTCACTAGCCAGATCGAGCCACCAAGCTCATCGACTCGAGTCCGACACACGGGCTTGGTCCATCTGCCGGATCATCTTCCAAGATTTCTTCCGAAGTTCGGTCACATGAGAGAGTCAGCTCTATTGGTGTTCCCACGGCACCAACAGGAAGTGGAACCATGATGGTGGTCTTCCCCGAGAGCGACAGCGTCCGACTGATGTCTTCAGTACCGTTGACCCCAATCCTCACAGTTCTCAACATCTCATCTGCCGGCCACGATCGGACGACAAGCTCCAACATCGGATCGATCAAGTTTTCTTCGTATTGAAACCCAAGAGCGGACCGATATCCACCTGCCCACACTCCCCACTTCTCGGGTGGCCGGAATCCCCTCAACAACAGCCGGAATCCGAGCGACTTGTCAGAGAAGGTCTCAGTAACTCCGGACCTAACGCCGAAGAACTTGATGGTCGGAGATGGGACACTCACGCCATCTTCGACATAACTGATCAATGGATCACAACCAGACTCCACGAGCTCAGCGCGGCCATTCGGAGTTGTATACACGCGCGCCACGCCCTGCTTCGCCAATTCAACGCACGCAAGATAGGGGTTTCCCGAGATTGCGACATTCGGCTCAAGAACACTCCTCGATGCACTCCTCAGCGCGAGATTGGCCATGTGGGAGCCGAGCTTGTCGCGCATGGAGAACGCCCCATTGATCTCACTGTCGCTGGGCGACACAGCAAAGACCCCTCGGGCGAACCAATCGACACTGAAATGAGTGGTCGCGGCATTCGGAGTCCTTCCCTGCACCAGTGGAACAAGAATGAGTGCAATCCAGAGCGCGACTAGCCGACCCACGCGTGTTCCACGATTAGAAAAGACTGACGTCCTCAGTCCCCGGGACAATCCCGCTCCCAAGGCGATGGGGATCGAGACATACAGCAGAGTCCAGAACATCTTTTGGATGTAGTACGGCATTTTGAACAGACCGACATCCCCCACGACAAACACGATTCCCGCCATCGCGCCGGAAAACCCCGCAAGAGAGCCCATGACAATGGTTGGCACCCGGTCGGCGCTGGCCTCCCTCTCGTCCACGATGGTGCACAGGACAAGAGCCATTGCCACCCAAACCACAACCGTCCCTAAGTGAGGCCTCCAAGTGGAGCCCTCGAGGAAGAGTGACGCGATTGCGGGACTTCCTCGACCAAGGACGAAGTACGGACTGACGGCAATCACACCGGATAGAAGGAAGGCCGCCGTCCCTTGATATCGGATTGTCAACGAAAGAATCGGACGAACCTTTCCGGGCATGTTCTTGTTCGAAGCATGAACCGCGGCGACGATCACACCTATCGCGATCATTGGCATCAGATATGGCTGATAGACGATCCATGCAAAGATCAGCCATACCAGCCACAGTGCAAACCACTCCGAAGAACCACGCGCGCCGCGCACAGGGGTGCTAGTCCCCACCCACAAGGCGATGGGCAAGAGGAGGGCCCACGTCATCGCTGTCGACGTCATGAAGCCGGACCAGAAGAGGTGGGCAACAAAGTTGTCCATTGAGGAAAAAACTAGAAGAAAGGGCGCGATAAACATGGTGCGGGCCCAACGCTGATCGCGTGACCAGTGGCTGACGATCACGATTGAGAGCTGAAGGAATGCGGCGAGCTGAACGTATTCGAACCAAGCCCCTGTGAGGTATTCCTGAACGAGGGAGCCCGCGGTGCTCGAACTGGAACCGACCGCCACCAACTGTGCAATGAGAAAGTGAATGCCCCTTGGGTATGTGTACAGAGTGAAGGGATTCTCTGCACTCGGAGAGACCGACCAACCCAGGAGATCGTGGATGATCTCATTGTGCAATCCGTGATCACCACCAGACATGTAGCCAGAGAAGAGAGCAAGAGACTCGCTCTCAAGTCGTCGGGTACCAATAAACAGCACTACTGCTGGAGCGACGGAGAGCATAAGGGGCTGGAAAAATCTCGACCACGAGCCGGCCACTGCGTGAGCGGGCCGTAGTACTCCTTTGAGCGCTGCGATCGCCCCAAAACTGACGAGGAGAAAGCTCACATTCGCTCGAGCCTGACTTACTGATATGCCTGGCTCTCCTGCGTACCAATCAATCAGATACGCCCCGTACCCGATGACGACGGCGGCCATGAGCCCAACGGGCCAGTACAAGATCGGATTCAGTCGAGGAGTGAATGCCAGTGTCCCGAGAACACACAATGACAATAGAACACCCGGGACGAATGACTCACGACTCGACACGACTCCGAAGGTGACCAAACAAGCCGAGACTCCAACTGAGAAAGCCGGGCCGAGCTGTACCCGATTACCAGAGAACATCGCATCAGCCCCTGGGAGCGGCTGGTTTGCCGCGAATGTCGAGGGTGCGAGTCAGTCCGAGGTCAACATTGGTCAACCAGCCTCGCGGGAAGGGCTCTTCCCCGGTTTGGCACCCTGAACTTGAGGTAGACCGCGTGCCGTCAAACAGAATCAAAGTGAGATTTCTCTGACGTTCTTCAGGCCACTCGGATGTGACCTGCTCTGGCGGCGCAGCACACAAGTTTGCGGCCGTCCACACGCGATGGTGCACTTCATCAAAGCCACCCAGGCCGAATGCCATGCGACTGCAGAGATAAGCAATGTAGTTCTGAGTCTGGTCGTCCTTCAATGTGTTGAGGCAGCCGACTGGACGGTCTGGATCGGCCCTCAACTCGCGCACAATCGGATTCACCCAGTCATACCTGGTCGCTCCTACCGTGCTCGACCACGAGGCGTAGGTCAATGGTGGCGTGAAGAGCGCAAGCATCCCGGCCGAGAAACAGACGCAGACCAGTGCACCACCTCTCGATCGCACGGCCCATCCCTGTTGAATTATTGCCGCAACGGCGAGTGGTAGTAGGGCTGCGACCGTCATGTAGAGGTACTTGATGGCGCCGTATTGTGGGGAGTACGGGGCGAGGAAGTACGACCAAACGAACAAGAGCACCGGTGGCACCCCGACGGCGACCACCGTGGAGCTTCTGCGTCTTTCCTCGTTGGTTCCCCAGTTTGGTGCCACGAGGCCAATCGAACCTGCAACCGCAACCAATGAAATCCAAGGGTTGACTGTTGAGTATCCACCGGCAAGAGTCAGATTCTTCTTTATGTATTCCAGGTCCACGAAGTTCGCTGCAGAACCGGGAAACAGGAGATGAACAGCACCGAGTACGCCTAAACCGACACCGAGGATGACGGCGAACGACCATGCCTGTTGACGGGCACCACGGCTCTGCCTCAGTCTCATCCACATCACTCTTCCCACACGGAGAGTGACGAAGATTGCAAACAAGAGTGAGAGAGGAAACCACGCCTGACCAGCCGCGAACAGACAGAGCCCCACAACAAGATCGGCTCCGAATCCACCGAGACGCTGAGTTCCAGTACTCACAACCGACCACGCCACTGCGGTTGAGAGGAAGAGCACAGCAACAGCTGCCGAAAAGTGCCCCACCGTCGCGAACCCCATCACCATCGAATACGACGCGACACTTGCGATCAACACTCCCGCCAATCGGCTCCATTGATCCACCTTCCGAAGCACTACGAGAGAGACCGTCACGGCGACAAGTGCGCAAAGAGTGGCGATCAATGGGTAAAATCGAACCAACACGAGGCCATTATCGGCACTCACCGTCGCATTGCCGGGATGAATCCAGTTCATGACCTCCCGCCACACTGCAATGAACGCTCCAGTCCCAGGCCCACCCGCGGTACCACTCCTCTCAGTCAGGACCGTCTGTCCTTCATTCACAGAATGAGAGAGCGCCACTAACCATGCTGCGTTGTCCTCGCCGTTTGAGGCCAGGATTCCAAACCCTTGAGACACATCCCACGATCTCGCCACTCGGTTGAGCACACCGAGAGTCAAGACCACCAAAAGAAGAGATACGCTGAGATCGAGGTGTTCGCTTCCTGCCCGAGATCCCGTGTCAACCAAGAAGCGCGTCAAGTAGAGAACGACTGCGACCAGCACAAAGATGAGCAACACAAAGACTGTTGCGTCGATCTGGAATGTCCCGAGAAATCGCTGCAGGGAAAGTACCACCACCGACCCCCCAGCAAGACCGGAGGGAAGACTCAGGAGCAGCGAGAACGGCGAATTGACGATCCAGGCCGTCACAGTTGCCGCAATCACGACAACGAGGAGAAAGGTCCATGATGCACCCAGTAGGTGGGGTATGAGACCAACCGTCAAGCCGCACGCGATTCCCCCTAGGGCACGCCCGCGCAAGAGATTCATCGGGGAGACCAGCACTCCCCAACCCTATGGGACTATCGTCTGAGAGAGCCATGAGTCCATGGCAATTGGCAAAAAGGTATCCAGCCCATGCCCACAAAGATTGAGGGGTCTGCCGATGTCAGCCCTGACGCCAAGATTGGTAACGAGGTGCGGATTTGGCACCTCGCACAGGTGAGGGAGAGGGCCGACATTGGGGACGGTTGCATCATTGGTCGAGGTGCGTACATCGGTACCGGAGTTACCCTCGGTCGTCACTGCAAGGTGCAGAACTACGCGCTCGTCTACGAGCCAGCTCGTCTGGGCGATGGTGTGTTCATCGGCCCTGCCGCGGTGCTGACCAATGACCAATTCCCACGATCGGTCTCGCCAGATCTCGCGTTGAAAGGTGCATCAGATTGGGAGGCCGTCGGTGTGACGATTGGTGATGGCGCCTCCATTGGCGCCAGAGCAGTCTGCGTAGCCCCGATCACCATCGGTCGATGGGCCACTGTCGCCGCTGGTGCCGTGGCCACACGAGACGTTCCTGATTTTGCACTCGTCGCGGGTGTTCCTGCTCGACGTATCGGGTGGGTCGGGAAGCAGGGACATCCATTGCGGGAGGTGGAAACGGGTATTTTTGAGTGCCCGGAAGATGGTTCCCGTTACCACCTGATCGCCGCAGAACATCTGAAGGAGTTCCGAGATTCATGATCCCAGCTGCGCAGCCACTTATCAGTGACGAAGAAAGAGAAGCAGTCGACCGTGTTCTGAGGTCGGGAATGCTCGCTCAGGGACCCGAAGTGAAGGCCTTCGAGGATGAGTTCTCGCAGCATGTCGCCGGGAGGCACTGCATCGCCGTCAACTCCGGGACGTCAGCTCTCCACATGGCTTTCCTTGCCGCAGGCATAGGCCAGGGTGATGAGGTCATTGTCCCCAGTTTCAGTTTCGCCGCCACGGCGAACTCGGTTGCCCTCACCGGTGCGACCCCGGTGTTCGCCGACATCGAGGAGAACTATTTCAATCTCGATCCTGCGGCTGTCGAAGCAGCCATCACTCCCAGAACCAAGGCAATCATGCCGGTTCATCTGTACGGTCACCCGGCCGCTATGACGGAGTTCGAATCACTCTGCACGAAACACGGTCTGCTTCTGCTGGAAGACGCCGCGCAGGCACACGATGCAACCCTGAACGAAACGCCGGTAGGGGCGTTCGGACTCGCCGCGTCATTCTCCTTTTACCCGACAAAGAACATGACTTCAGGCGAAGGTGGGATGGTCACCACCGCCGACGAAGGCGTTGCCCGGATGCTGCGACTGCTCCGCAATCAGGGAATGGAACAGCGCTACAAGAACGAAGTGGTCGGCTTCAACACGCGCATGACCGATATTCACGCAGCAATTGGCCGGGTGCAGCTCACAAAACTTCGGGGCTGGACCGAAGCACGACAGCGGAACGCTGAGTTCCTGAGCAAGAACATCAGCGGCGTCGTTGTGCCTCCTGTCGCACCGGGTGCAACTCATGTGTACCACCAATACACAATCAGGATTGTCGACCACGACCGCGACGCATTCGCCGAGGAACTGACCCGACATGGCGTCGGAAACGGCGTGTACTATCCGACCCCGATCCATCGACTCCCGTCGTTTGGTCTCTCGCTGGACATGCCGGTGACCGAGGCGGTCGCCAAGCAGTGCCTGTCGCTTCCCGTTCATCCCTCTCTCACGCAGGAGCAGTTGGAGACGATTGTGTCTGCCGTCAACGCAACTGCCGCGGCGGGGTCCTGACATGTTGCGCGCCGGCCTCGTGGGCCTCGGCATGATGGGCCAGCACCACATGCGACTCTTGTCCCAACTGGAGGATGTCGAATTCGTCGGTGTGCACGACGTTGCTCTTGCCGATCGTGGGTCTGTCAACGGTCATCCGGTATTTCCCACCCTCGAGAAGCTGATTGAGGCTGGAATCGACTACTGCGTCGTTGCTGCCCCGACCGCCTTTCATCTTGAACTGGGAATCGCCCTCGCAGCAGCCGGGGTGCATGCCCTGATAGAGAAGCCCGTCGCCCCCACTCACCAGGAGGCCACGCGGCTCGTCGACGCTTTCGACCGGGCAGGACTTGTGGGAGGTGTGGGTCACATCGAGAGGTTCAACCCGGCCCTGCGGGCAATGCGACAGAAGATCGAAGAGGGTCTTCTGGGCGAGATCTACCAAATCAGCACCCGTCGGCAGGGACCATTCCCGGCCCGCATCGCCGATGTCGGGGTGGTGAAGGACCTCGCAACACACGACATTGATCTCACGGCATGGGTCGCACAGAGTCGATACCGCGATGTCGCCGCCCGAACCACCCATAGAAGCGGACGTGAGCACGAGGACATGGTGGTTGCCGTCGGCACGCTCGAGAACGGCACCATCGTCAACCACCTCGTCAACTGGCTCTCACCGTTCAAGGAACGGAACACCACCGTCATCGGAGACAAAGGCGCGCTGGTCGCCGACACACTCACTGCGGACCTCACGTACTACGAGAACGGTACGTTTCGCAACGAATGGGACAGCGTGCAGTCGTTCCGTGGGGTCGCTGAGGGTGATGTGACCCGCTTCGCACTCAGCAAGGTGGAGCCATTGCTGACCGAACATCTCGAGTTCCGCAACGCGGTCACGACCGGCGATCAGTCGCGGATTGTCACTCTCCGTGATGGTTTGGCCGCGGTTCAGGTCGCCGATCAACTCCTGAATCGATGAAGTCTGCGCTTGCCGAGCTCTCGTCGGCATGGAGACTCCTCAGCAGGTCTGGAAAGCGGATACTCGCTTCGTACGGTCTCTCGTTGGTCCTTCTCTCGGGACTGGACGCAGCGGCACTGGTTCTCGTATCTCGCATGTTTGTCGGTGAGTTGATTGACTTCCAGGACGACCTTCCGTCCCTGGTGGCCATGGTCGCCCTCTTCGTGGCGAGGACGATTCTCTCCACTGCCAGTTCGTGGTGGGCGGTTCGAGCGATGGCCGCTGAAGAGGCCCGGATCGGAAGCGAGAATCTCGGCTTCCTCCTGAACCGAGACTTCGCTCTCCCCTTGACAGAGACTGACTACTACAACGCCGTTGACCGGGGCCCGTCCAGCGTCACCCAGGGATTGCTGATGTACTCCGTCACGATTGGTTCCGAGGCAGCCACCACTGCGGTCATTCTCGCAACACTCCTGGTGCTCGACTTCCCGACCGCAGTCTCATCAACTGTCTACTTCGTGCTTGTCGCTCTGCTCCAGCACCGAGTCCTCTCAAGGGCAAGCGCGAAAGCAGGTGACGTGGTCGTCCGCGAGACGAATGCTGTGTACGAGGCCCTCAACGATGGGTTCAAGTTGAGGAAGGTACTCAGGGTGATGCCCTCATCCTCATTCCGCGAGGAGGTGGGGGCCCGTCGCTCGCGACTTGCGGATGCGCGGGGACGAATCGCCTTCCTCGGAACCCTTCCTCGGTACACGATGGAGTTGGTGCTGAGCATTGGTCTTGTTGTGGTGTCAGGAGTCGCGTACATGGTCAACGGTGAATCCGGAACCGTCAAGGCGATCGCCATCTTCGGTGTCGCCGGGTTCCGACTCCTGCCCGCCATCAACCGTATACAGGGCCTCATCCTGATGTTGTTTTCCACCGTGCCCGCTGCCCGACTGGCACGACTCGACACTTCATCGGTCAGTCCCACGTCGTCGGGAACTGATCTGGAAACAGAATGGACCGTGGAGTTCAGGAAGGTCAGTTTCCGGTACCCATCGAGCGACACTGATGTGATTCATGATGTGTCCTTCGCTCTCGAGCACGGACTTCAGTACGCCATCGTGGGACCGTCGGGTGCGGGGAAGACCACCCTTCTCGATTTGATGCTCGGTGTTCTCCAGCCATCTAGCGGCACCGTCACTCGGTCCTCAGGGACGTTGGTTGGTTACGTCCCGCAGGACACACACCTAGCCCGCACCGGTCTGAAAGAGAACGTGGCGCTCGAGTGGGACATCACCAGGATTGATGAACGCCATGTGACTGATGCACTGGAATCAGCCGCCATCGAGTCTCTGAGTCAAAGGTTCTCAGCGCCCGACCACCCGATCATGAGCGATGCAACCGCGTCGGGTGGGCAGAGACAGAGAGTCGGACTCGCCCGGGCCCTCTACCGCTCTCCGTCCCTCTTGGTTCTTGACGAAGTCACCAGCGCACTCGACGCCGAGACCGAGAGCCTCGTCATGGGAAGCATCCGGGAGATGCGTGGAAGAACGACAGTGGTCATCGTTGCTCACCGCCTAACGACCGTGCAGCACGTCGACAGGGTCATTTACCTTGATGAAGGCGCCGTCCTCGGTGTCGGCACCTTCGAGGAACTCAGACGCACGATCCCCCAGCTTCAGCGGCAGATCGAACTCGGGACTCTCGACCTCGTCGACTAGAGCGCTCCGACGGACCTCATGTCGTCATCATGTCGACGGATGCAGGACTCGATGAGCCGGGTGTTTTCCCGTGTCCACTCCACAGTCCTCCCGATTCCCTCCCGAATCCCCACCTCCGCAGTGAACCCCAACTGTTTCCGGCACTTGTCTGTCGACCCGAAACGTCGGCCTGATCTGTCCCAATCGCGAGCGGGTCTCATCTCGAGCTCGGCGGAACTTCCGGACACCTCGTTGATGATTGTCGCAAGCTCCAGAATCGTCGTTTCCGTTCCGGAAGCAAGGTTGTACGCCTCTCCGGGCTGTCCAGCCAGGGCACATGCCAGCAATCCCCGGCAGATGTCCTCGACGAAGATGAAATCACGCCCGACTTGTCCACCACCGTCGAGGCCGAGTGGCAAGTTGTTCAGTGCCCGCCAGACAAAGGTGGGGATCACGTTTCGCCACACAGTGGCGTAGGTTCCCCTCCACCTCCCGGCGCCGAGAATCTCGCGGGGACCGTAGACGTTCTGGAAACGTGCCTTGACGAACGGAAGTCCGTACCTGGTGAAGTAGTAGTTTCCGTACATTTCCCCCACCAGCTTGGAAATCGAGTACGGGCTGTCGTGGAAGAGCGAGACTGGCGCGTCCTCGGGGGTCGCGACGGGGTCTCCGTACGTCTTCTCGGCAACCGCACAACCCGCGGCCGCATAGACGACCTTCATCAGGTCCGAGCGGCGGCTGAGAGTGTCAAACAACTTGAGGGACGTGATGCTGTTGTTGTCATGATCGGCAATCGGATCATGAATCGACGACTGATTGCCGTGGTAGCAGGCCAGGTGCCAGACATGGCTGAGTCCGTCGGGCAGCGATGCCAGTACCGCATCATCAGCAATCGAACCCACGATGAGTCTGACCCGTTGGTCAACCGGAACGTTCTGTTCCTCCGACGAGAGCAGGTTGTCGACAATTGTCAACGAAGCGATGTCACTTTCCAGCAACATCGTGCAGAGATTCCCCCCGACAAATCCCGCTCCTCCCACTACGAGGAGTGATTTGCCGGCCAACTCTGGAAAAGCCGTCACTTGGTTCCCTTCAGATGACTGTAGATGTCGGTAACTCCGTGCTCGTCGTACCATTCCAACAGGCGGGTCACCGTCTCGACGAAGCCAACTTGCGCAGACCACCCGAAGATCGACTTGGTTTTGCCTGGGTCAAGAACGACAGCCGCGACATCATCCGGGCCGGGAGGATTGATGCTTGCAGGTTCGGCGCCTTCCTTGCCGAGGTGTGTCGCCACGATCCGGAAGATCTCCTCGATTGTGTGACCTTCGCCGGTGGAGACATTGAAGACCCCGATATCGGACGAGTCGAGCACGGCATCCATCAACCGGAGGAAATCCGACATGTCCAGGAAGTCGCGGACCGTTGTGGAGACACTGCATGGTTCGTCGTCCTTGAGTCGCTTGTAGAAAGCCGGGATGGGTCCGATTGCAAGCCTCGGACCGGTCACGTTGGCGAGTCGCAACGACACCCAAGGAAGACTGCTCGTGCGCACGAACGCCTCACCCGCCGTCTTGGAGATCCCGTAACTGGTGAAGGGATCTGAGGGATGGTCCACCGGTATCGGCACCTGCGACGGACGGCCGTAGCACAGAGCGGTCTGGAAGTTCACGAAACGCCGCACCCCGGCATTTTCCGAGGCCTTGACTACGTTGACCGTCCCGATCACATTCACGGCGGAGTCGGTCACCCAGTCATCAGGATCCTTGTAGGAAGCAGCGCTGTGCACGACGTGAGTAGGTCGGAAATCCCGGAAGAGCTTCTCTACCAATGACCAATCGGTCACACTTCCCTCGACAACGGACACGTTGTCACGGGGAAGAAGTGCCTCCCGCTTCCCCGTTGCGAAGTTGTCCAAAAGGAGAATCTCTTCGTACCTGTTCGCGACATGCTCCACGAGGTTGCTGCCGAGCGAACCTGCGCCACCGGTGACGAGCAGTCTCATCAGTTGTTCGACTTCAGGTGGGTATAGCCACCGGTTGATCCGAACTCCTCGTAGTACCTCACGGCATTCCAAACCGTGGTCTCCAGTGGCGTGAACTCGATCGGCCCGAAATCAGCGAATGTTCTTGCTGGATCGAGAAGAATCGATGGAGCATCGTCCGGGCTCAACTCCCTGCGTTCTGGCTCCGGATACTCCTTCAATCCCATTGCCTTCACGACGGCATCATAGAGATCGATGATTGGGACATCAGTTCCACTGGAGAAATGGTATGCGCCGTGTCCGGTACCCGACGTGGCCTGCATCACGGCCTTCACGAGATCACCGACAAACACGAAGTCCCGGCGCGCAGGAGTCACGAAACACTTCTTGTTCTCGCTGAGACGCTGGTGGAAGATCGGCAGAGGGCCTGACACGTTCCGTGGACCAACGACGTTTGCGAGACGAAACGTGACGTGGTCAAGCCCCGACAGCTCGAGATAGTCCTCGGCGGCGCCCTTGGAGATCGCGTAACTCGAGTTGTCCGTACGGCGCGGATGCTCGAGGCTGACGGGGTTCTCGACCGGTTTGACGCCGTAGATCAGTGCTGTCTGGAAGTACACAAGTCTTGAGGTGGAGTTCTTCTGGCTTGACTCCACGAGGTTGACCATTCCGTGGATGTTGGTGTCGACATCTGTGGACCAATCATCAGGGTCCTTGTAGGCCGCCGCCGTATGAACGACAACCTCGGGTCTGAACGACTCGAACAGCTCGTCGACCAGGCGACGGTCGGCAATAGAGCCTTCGACGAACCTGTAGCCCGGTGAGGAAGCCACATGGACCTTCCGACCGGTGGCGAAGTTGTCTAGGCCGAGAACCTCGTCACCGCGTAGAAGAGCCGAGTCCACGACATGCGATCCAACCTGCCCTGCGGCGCCAGTCACCAGAATTCTCATTACGACAGGCTAGGCGAGCAGAGACCTGTACTCGCTGGCTTTGTCGTGGAACTCCTGTTGCCACAGCTCGAGACTCAACAAGGCCCAGGTCTTCCGTGAGAAACGGGACTCCGATCCGAAGTTCTTGATGACCTCTGACGTGTCGATGTAGTCACGTTGACGACTGTGCATGTTCGACAACACGTCCGTCACGAACGGTCTGATCTCATTGCCGAACCATTCTTTGAGGGGCACTGGGAAACCCATCTTGTCCCGCCGATCGACAATCTCCCTCGGGAGTACGTCATGGAAGGTGCTCTTCAGGAGGTGCTTGAGTTTCCCACCCTCGAACTTGAGGTTGGCTGGGACGGTCGCGACGAACTCGACAAGGCGATGATCAAGAAGGGGAACACGGCTCTCCAGCCCGTGCGCCATGCTCATCCTGTCCTCCACGGTCAGAAGGGCCGGAAGGAGCGTCTTGAACTCGAAGTGCATCATGCTGTCGAGATAGGCCTCTTTCTGCACGTTTGATCTGTTGTTGAAGATCTCCCCGAACCGTTCTCTCACCGTGGAAAAGTCGAGATCATTCCACCTGACCTCTGCATTCATATCCGTGGAGCGGTTGATCAGACGAAAGAAGCGATCATCAAGCGGCCCGAACAGACCTTCTCGCCAGAACTCCTGCATTAACGGCTTGTATTCACGGAGAATCCCGAGATTCGGCACGATGGACTCGATCGTGACGACGAAGTTCCCGTCTCTGTAGGTCCCGTCAATGGCTGCCTTGATGCACTGCTCGAAGTACGCAATCAGGTACCGAACGTACCCCCCGAAGATTTCGTCTCCGCCCTGCCCCCCGAGCACAACCTTGACATGTTCCGACGCGAGCTTCGACACCATGTACTGGGGGAACGAACCGGGACCTGCGGTTGGTTGGTCGAGATGCCAGATGACCGAGCGGATGTGTGATTCGAAGTCGGACGCAGTGATGTCCACGATGTTCAGTTCGCCACCGATGCGTGAGTTGGCTGCGACGGCGAAGGCGCTTTCGTCATAGCCCGGATGATCCGTGAACCGGCCGTGAAATCCCTTTCCACCGAAACCTCCGTTGGCACTGGCGAGCAGTGCCACCAGAGACGAGTCGACACCACCAGAGAGATACGACCCCACCTCGACGTCGCTCCGGAGATGGAGATCGACCGATTCGGTCAGGAGTTCGAGCAACTTCTCTTCCGCTGAGGACTGCGACAAGGAGTGGTCCACGTCATAGGTGATGTCCCAGTAGCGCTCCCTAGTGATCACACCGTTCTCGACGATCATCATGTGGCCAGGCATCAGTTCGGATATCCCCGCGAACATCGTCTGCTCAGACACCGTGTACTGGAATGTCAGGTACTCCGCCATCGCGCGCGCATCAGTCTCAATGGACGGAAGAAACGGAAGAAGAGCCTTCTGTTCCGACGCAAAGTAGAGGACGCCTTGCTGAACTGTGTAGTAGAGGGGCTTTATGCCGAACCGATCTCGCGCGAGGAGCATCCTACGGCGGCCCTCATCCCACACCGCAAGTGCAAACATTCCCCTGAACTGAAGCAACGCATCGACCCCATCCAGTTCGATGAGCGCCAGTGCGGCCTCGGTGTCGGACTCGGTTCGAAGTGACACACCACGCTGGCGAAGTAACGACCGAATCTCCCGGTAGTTGTATATCTCCCCGTTGTAAGAGATTGTGCTGCCGGCCTCGCTCCTCATGGGTTGGGCGGCCGCCTGAGTCAAATCGATGATGGAGAGCCGCGTGTGTGCGAGTCCGACGGACCGATCACCAGATTCCCACCTGCCGGAGCCATCAGGACCCCGGTGTGAGATCAGATTTGACATGACGTCCAGAACTCGGGGACTGATGTTGCCTCGATCAGACTGAATGACGCAGTAGCCCGCAATTCCGCACACCGACTCCAATCGTAGACTGAACACCTGATGGGGTCAGGTCAATGATTTCTGATTCTTCTCCAACTCAGTAGGGAGACGTAGGTCCGGTATCCCTTGGCCGCGGCAGCAAGTGTGGCCCTACGCACATAAGACTCAAGAACCTCGCAATATGTGGCTCGGATTGACACCACTTTCATCGGATCCTGACCTATCTGCTTTTGAGGCCGGGTCCATTTGATTGAAGTCAGGAACTCACGAAGTGTTTCTACTGCTTCATCCCAGTTGAGCTCAGACTTTCGGGCAGTCCGAACGGACTCACGCGATTCGAGAAAGACGTTCGGCATGAACATCTCACGCACCGCGTTCTCGAATGAGCCACTCCTGCGCCAGTCGAATACTCTGCCAAGGCCGCGGGTTCGCACGAGATTTCCGGAAAACTCCTGATCATTGGCGATAAGGGCCAGTCCTGCCGCGAGATACTCACCCAACTTGTTTGGTGATGCATGCGTGTAGGGGTACGGATACTCATAGGGCACCACTCCAACGTCGTATGCCGCAAGCGTCTTGACCATCTCGTCGGGGCTGACGGGATTGCGGAACACTGGGCCGGAAAATCGTCGGATGCAGGCCGCGGACAGTCTCATGAGCGCTTTCGTTTGGAGTCCACCAGTCAAGTAGAGGTCCAACGTCGCCTCTTCAGGCGGAAAATCCCACGCTCGGACGAGTTTTTCGAGTCCTCGATGAGGGTCGGGACGCCCAATGAACACGAATCTCCTCGGGCCAACACTCGGGGGATGGTCGAGATGACCCTCCTTGGGAACGAAGTTGGGGACAACGAAACAATTGGCTCCGTGCCGCTCCGTGTAGATACTGCGGATTCCATCCGAGACCGTGACAGTCCCTGCAACTCGTCGGCAGACATCAGTTTCCACACTGACCCATGCCGACTTCTCTGCAGCAGTGAGCTTGGGGCCCTCAAGCATCTCGAAGGAATCCGTGAATAGCTCTTGTGCGTCGTAAATAACTGTGACCTCAGTTGAACCCCAACACAAGCAGGCGACGAGGGCCCCGTTGAGATCGTTGGCGATGATCAGATCAGGAGAAGGGTAATGAGCCGCAAGAAGTTTCCCGGCCTCCACATGCCGTCGAAGGCGTCCGAGAAGCATCCGCCCGAGAGGTGATGATGTGACGGCCGCGAGGTCACTGAGCCAACCGTCTGTCAACGATGACTGACGGTTGGAACCCGCTGACAAGACATCGTTCTGCCGTGTCAGTTGTGCAGCCATCTGGATGTTGGCAACGCTGTCGATTACTTCGGCCCGGGTGGTCGCGAAGCCCCACCTCTCCAAGGACTCAACCCAATACTCATGCCGTGGGTCCGCTGCAAAGGGACATGGTGCAAGGACCAACGCCCTCATAACAAGACCTCGAGGGTGGCCTGCAGTTCCGACACAATCACACGGAGTAGCGTAGGGAAATGCGCGTCAGCCAGAACGGCAACACGGCAAACAACGGTTTTCACAACGCGGTTATTCTCGGCGGATCGTCCCATATTGAGGTTATTGGCCGACCCTCAACGGCAGGAATTGTTCATGCCTTTTCTCAGCCGGCATGGGATATCGGAAACGGACCTGAATTCTCGAGGGCACTCACCGATTCTTGGTCGGGTAGAGGGGGCGCATTAAATGCACACCTCTCAGATCGCCGGCGATTTCCCCGCTCGGTCTTCTCTCCGGAAGTCCTCCACATCTCTGAGTCGGAATATGAGTCGCACTTACGCTCTCATCAGACCATGACAACTGCTGAGACTCTCTTGTCCCAAGCCGATTTTCGTCCTCCATCTTCGGCGACGCCACATTCAACCGGTAGTCGAAAGATGAACCCCATGGCGCGACTACTGGCCAAAAGTGTCTTTGGTCTTGCTGGCAAACTGGCATCCAGCTCTGCGCCAGTGCTGCTGCGAAACAGCAATGTTGACATCCACATCACCATCGGAAATGCATGGCCCGGTGTCTTTGTGCCGAGGTCTCGAGGTCCTCTCTCAATCGTGATTGAGCACGGTCAAATGAGATGGTTGGCAGACGGTCCATCTGTTGGTGCCAGTGAACGAGCGAAGTTCGAGCGAACATGCACAGGCGCTGATCACATATGGATCACAAATCTTGACCAGCGGACCTTGGACATCGCTCAAAGTCAGTTTCCAGGGAAGTGGGGTGTACTTCCACATCCATACTGCCTAGATCCACGAGCTCCCTTTGGTGAAATAGAGGGCGTCCGGGGTGCACTTCTCGAACTACTCAAGGCTGACTTCCTTATCTTCAATCCGTCGAGTATCTCTATCGGCGGCGACCAGAGAAAAGGGACTGACAAGCTGATTCGAGCGGTTGCGTCACTGTCCAAAGAGTCTTCGGTTCGACTTGGCCTCATACTCGTTAATTGGGGTCAGAATGTGCGTGAGGCATGTGCACTCATTGAACAACTGGGCATTTCTGAACGATGTCTCTTCGTTCAGCCTCTACCACGGGTCACTCTCCAAACACTAATGGCGTCCATGGATCTTGTGGCAGACCAGTTTGACTATGACGCCTTTGGTGGGTTGACTATCAGGACACTCGAGCAAGGTATGCCACTGTTGTCCAAAGAGATTGCCGCTGATGCACAGATGATGATCGGATCGCGACCACCCGTAGTAACAGCGTCCACTACAGATGAGATTGTGACCGCCATTCACGCACTCACTGAATCCCACCTTAACGAGGGTCGAGATGCGTTTCTTAGTCAACACAGGAAGACCGCCCGTAAGTGGATCATCGAACATCATCACCACAACTTCACAAGGATCTTGCAGGAGGAGCGGTACCTTCAACTCATGGGAGACCATCCGGCACCGATGAAACCAGGTCGGTGGGGTGAAGTATCCAAGAGTGACATGAACCAATGAAGACGCTTCGTTTCATGCGCTGGGGCGACAAGATGAATGCCGTGTTGCATTGTCCATCTGTAGTGGGAGGGAATGCAACTACCTTGAGCCGACATCTGAACATGATTGGTTGTCGGAGCCTCTGTGTTGCCTACGAGGCGCATCCGTTTGGCTACCAAGCGGATGTCACGCTCTGGCGCCAGGAGATGGGCCTGCTGCGACGTGAGATCACGCGGGTTGTATCGGTCTTTCGTGCTGCACTCGGCTACCAAACAATTCACTTCAACTTCGGTACGACGATGGCATTCCCCTCACTTCCTGTTGCACGATCAACTACAACTTTCTTCGATTACCTCCTGCGACGGATACATTCGACCTACACAGAGGTGCTTCAACTCATGGAGCTGACTCTCCTTCGTGTTCTTCGCCGAAAGGTCCTGATCACTTTTCAAGGCGACGACGTCCGGCAAGGTGACCTGAGCCTTGTCTATTTCAGTGAATCAATCGCACACAACACGGACCATCGTTACTACCACCCATTGTCTGATGCAGCCAAGCGACGGCGCCTTCGACGGTTGATACGCGTCGCATCGCACGTGTCCTATGTCAATCCTGACTTGTCACGATTTCTTCCAGCTAGCGCTGTCTTTGTTCCCTACAGCCATACCGAGGTTGAGGATCTTGATCGAACGTTGGCTCCTCGTCACCAGCGGCCAATGCGCTTTCTCCACGCACCATCACATCGTGGAGCAAAGGGAACTGACATCATCATCGCTGTTTTTGAGCAACTCAGTAGCGAGAAGGCGCAGGTCGAACTGACTCTGATAGAGAACATGACCCAAGAGCGAGTGTGGGATGCAATCTACGACTGTGACGTCCTCATAGATCAACTGTTTGCGGGCTGGTACGGCGGTATCGCAGTAGAAGCCCTATGTCGTGGGCGCCTAGTTGCGGCATTTGTGAGAAAAGGGGACTTGGACGTACTAGACCCGGAAATGGTCGATGACTTGCCTGTCATCGGGACATCAGCAGAGACACTCGCTGCAACTATCAGGGACCTTGTCGGCATGAGTAGCAGCGAGTTGGACATCCTGAAATCACGTGGGCTGAAATACTCCCAGAAGTGGCATTCTCCGACAGCAGTGGCTCGCCTTTTTTCGTCCTTATACGGGTGTAGTCACTGATTACACTTCAGGTTGTGGACATCTTGATCACGGGAGGCGACGGACTCCTCGGGCGGGAGTTGTCTGGACGCCTGTGCCAGATGCACTCCGTTCATTCGTTGGTTCACCGACCTGTGACAAATCCACTGACTGGTGTTCAGTACCTCGAAGTCGACTTGTCGCGACGTCTTGACGTGTCAGTTCTCCCAAAATCAATTGACACCGTCATTCATCTAGCTCAGTCGTCCGAGTTTCGCAACTTCCCATCCGGCGCACGAGACACATTCGATGTGAACACCGGTTCTACACTGGATCTCCTCAACTACTGTCACGCTGCCAATGGCCGGAAGTTCATCCTTGCCTCGACCGGTGGGATATATGAGGGTCAAGACGCACCGCTAACTGAAGCGGGCCTCTTAATTCCGCCTTCCAGAATCGGCTTCTATTTTGCATCGAAGTTGGCCGCGGAGATGCTCGCGTCAACTTATAGACCACTTTTTGAAGTGACCGTGCTTCGATTCTTTTTCATGTTCGGCCCGCGCCAGCGACAGGACATGTTCCTCCCAAGACTGATCAAACGTGTTCTTTCAGGCGAGGCAATACAAATCACAAATGATCAAGGAATTCGGGTCAACCCCATTTGTGTCGGAGATGCCGCACTTCTAGTTGAAAGACTTGTGACTGCCCCTTCACCCCCTGTGCTCAATGTTGCTGGTCCTGACATCGTGTCTATTCGTGAAATTGGTGAGGCCATCGGCGCACTTGCCGGAACAGAAGTCAGGTACGAAGCGGGCGCCGAAGCGCACGACATCGTGGCGGATATCTCAACAATGTTGGATTACTTGCCTGTCACTGACTTGACTCCATTCACCGTTTCGCTCAGGGAGATGGTGGAGCATTTCTCAAGTGAACGCTGGCGCTAGGACTTGAGGCCTCGAACAGTAATCCCGTAGTCATCGACACAGGAATGAATGACCTTCAGATCCGAACTTTTGAACCATCCCAGGACTTCCTCCGGGGTATGGCGAGAGCACAGCGAGGGGTGATACCAATCAAAGTTGACCAAGTTATTGTGCTCGACGGGCAATTCGCTATTCCAGTAGCACTTAACGAAAAAATGGTACAGAAACCTCTGAACCGTATACCGACCTCCCGGTATCCCTAAAGCACTGACTGGAGGGACATCAAACTCAATATTGAGCTCAGTCAACGTCTGTCCCAGTTGGCTGAACTCAGCTGCAATTTCCATCGCCTCTGCATAGCCCAGCTTCTCAATCTGATGACGGACAAAGTCATCTGTGAATTCTCTGATTGGCGCCTTCTGTCGATACACGTAAATTGCGAGTTCACCACCCGGCAACAGATGGTTGGCAAGGTTACCGAACGCAAGTGCGGGGTTAGAAGTGTGGTGAAGTACTTCCTGGCAATAAATGAACTTGGTGCGCGGAACAAGATCTAGAGTCTTCTGATCAGTCAGATCGGCGGAATACACACCGGAGACGTCAGGGCCAAGATTCCTTCGGGCCACATCTGCCGCTGCAAGGTCAAGCCCATACAGCTCAGTTGTATCGGGTACGAGGTCCCGCATCAGTCCCAAAATACGACCGTTCCCGCATCCCGCATCAAGAATCGTGGAGTAGCGGGCCAGATATTCACCGAACTCCGTGAGCGACGAGAAGCCATTGCGGGAGCAAAGCCAGTTCAACGTATCCGTATCAAAACTATCTACTCCTCCAATCTGGTAGTCAGAAGAGTTTGTCCACTTTGATCCAAAGCTCTTTTGGGTCTGTACTTTCTTGTCCACGTCAGGATCCTACTTTAGGCCCGTTCTAAGAGAGAATCTACGGGTAAGTCACAAGCAGTTCTGCCTTAGCGCGGATTGAAAAAGTTGATCATTGAGCCTCGTCGTCCGTCAAGGTAGTCACATGTCTCTTGAAAAAACCTGCCGAAAGACTCAGGAGAGTGCCATTTCACGACATAGTCCCTTGATTGCTTTCGCAGCTGTTCGAACTCTTGCGTTTGCGATTTGAGAAGAATCAAGTCACGCAATACCTGTTCGATTGTCTCCGGTGATGCAGAGAGAATCGGGCAATGTCTCAGAAAGGTCCAGCGTCTCATTGGCTCGATAATCTGCCTGTCCTCCAGATTTGCAATGACAACATTCCCGGTCGCCATTCCCTCAAGCGCGCTCATTGCATAGCCAGTGTGAAGCAGTTGCTCCACCAGCACATCTGTATCTTCCTGAAGAACACGCCTCACCTCTTCGTTAGGGAGACTTTCCAGAAGATTCAGCTCAATCTGATACCCCTCATTTCTCAGCGACTCAACTGCTTCCAGGAGAAACTCCGTTCCCTTAAAGCCGCGATGATTCGGGGTGTGAGTTATGCGCAAAGATCTGGTGGAGTCTATTTCAGTCCCGGGGCACCACTTAATCGGATCAATAACCAGAAAACTTGGCGCAAGAACATCCCATCGGCCTAGTCCGTCGAAGCCCATCATTCCGGGCATCACAAAATCTGCCTGCCTCACATTTCTTCGAACTACTCGACGAATTGCGTCTTGCTTGCGCGCAGCCTCGGGGTAAGACACCTGCAACGCATGTCGAAGTGAGATGTTGTGAATCAAGGAGTACTCATAGGCGTCTCCACCATACGGGCACGCCACAACCTTCCCCCCAGCAAGTTGGATGAGTCTTGTCTCTATCGACTGAAATGGAGTGATGCCCAGTACAAAGCCATCGAATCCACAAACGACTATGTTTGAGCGACTCAGACTTCTTACGAATTCATATGGCGCGAGGATTCCTGCCCATTGCCCGTAACGCTGATGGAGGTCTCGGTCGAATGTGTCTGACGCATATATGGATGGAGTCGACCAGACCACGGTCTCAGCCTTCATCCCGATCAAGCGAATTGCTTGGCTCCAGCCACTCAGGTTGATGATTCCACATCCTCCCAATGCGATCTGCGGTTGCCGAGTCTTGACAACCTCTCGTCTTATCCTGATGGCGATACAAGCGATGATCATGGGACACAGCCACAACATCGCAAAGAACATGACCACCATCCGACGCAGCAACTTCACTTTCATCTCTCAGCGACTATACGACCCAGTAGCGAGCCCACCGGCCATGAATACCGGTCACAAACGAGAGATCTAGCACGATTTGACAATTCTGCACGTTCGGAACCTGTCCTTATTGTGACCCTACGACGTGAAGTTCGTTTGCTAGAACGATACGGCTCGCCTGTAGTGCCTGTTTAGGATGGAAAATCATGATTGAGCAGTGATTTGGGGGGTAATCGAGATGATGGAAAGGCCACAAAGATTTCTCAGGGGCTTTGCTCATGGTCGCTTGTATGTGCCATTGGTGGGGCTGCTGGTGGTTGCCAGCTCTCAGTTGACGGTAAATCAAGTCACTGCTACCTCTCAGCCGGATTGCGCCTTTGATGTCACTAAGGGTGACATCTACGCCTACCAGATGAGTTCCGATGTCTTTGAGGACATTTGTGTCTCAGAGAACAGTCGACTGCATCCTTAGCCGCGATTGGTCTCTTTGCCCGGTACATACAACCTTGAAGCAACAACTGCGAGTGGCGTGACGTCATCTTGGTCTGTGGTCGCAAAGAGACCTGGTGTGTACCGATTTTTCTCACCAGTCAGCGGTGGTCGGCAGTTTATTGTTTGGTGGCCCAGTTTAGGAGTCACGAAGTTGATGGAGTACTTCTCGTATTTGTATACCCACGGAAATCGAGATGATCGTCTAACTGCAGATGAATTGATTCGTATGGCGAAAGTTCGAAGAATCAGTGTCACCTGTGGAACCGTGTCTCGCCTTCTGCAGCAAGTTTTGGCAGATCTCAAGATCAGAAGTCGCATCGTGCAGAGCATTACGACGAGAACAAGAAATGGTCTTGACGATGGTCATGTAATGCTGGAAGTTTGGAGCCGCAAGGGCTGGACGCTATTCGATCCAGATAGTCGGACAATGTTCGGGAGCGTTCGGTATCACCTTGGCGTAGCCGACATACAGACAGGATTCAATCCGAAAGTCGGCGAGAACATCACCCAGTTGGGACCCCCCCTAACCCTAGATCACTTTCATTTCGTGACAGACACCGGTGTCGATCTTGCCTTCTTGGAAGAACGATCCAGGATTAGCCCGGCCGCGCTTGAACAGTGGTACCGACGCGTACTTGGCCGCATCGGTGTTGAATCAGGGGGAAAGATGCTTTTTGTGCGATCGCGTCACGATCGCGACAACGCTTTGGTTGAATCACTATTCCCGTCCGTTCGTTTTGTTTCGGCCAAGTCACTCAGGTCATCTCCATGATTAGGGCTGTAATGTCCCTAACGGTCTCAGATTGAAAGAATCTGAAACCACTAGTTCCCACACCACAGACGGCGAGTGCACCAGCTGATTGGCTACTAAGGAATCGTTCTTGTGCCAAAAGATCATTTATGTTCTGCGTGTTTGGCACCGCCAAACTGAGAGGCTTTGAACATACAGCTGAGACAACTTCACATGTTTGGGAAAGAAGAGAACTCAGTGTTTCTGAATTTTTCACGGACTCAATAATCAAATTCGTGTCCTGGTCAGCTACATTAAAGAGCTCTACCGTCAATCGCTTGTCATCGGAGCGGCCACTGAAAGCCGCATAGTTCGTTACACGAAATATGCTTGATTCAGGATCATGATCGTAAAAATAGCACACCGAAGACGGCATTGGCTTGTTCAGCACCAGGTGAACAAGGTGCAGAGGAATTCGTCTTTGTTCCACTTCTGCTGAGCGACCAAGGAGTCGTGCTGTGGCACTCACCCCGAGACAAGAAATGGCCCGTTTGTACCTAAACTCAGCCATTTTCCCATCACGACTCAGCGTCACTGATCTTGCATTTGGATCGAGGTTGACAATGGCACAAGAGGACATGAGGGATACACCAAGACTTGTGCAACTTTCCATGAGACCCGAGATGAAATCTCGATTTCCGTACTCCCTGCTGTAGAGAGTCTTGCGGTTGTGTCTGAAAATCTCCGGTAGTTGAAGTTGTTGAGGGAATGCAACTCGCGCGCGGAATCCATCAATATGAGAATTTCTTTGCCAGATCTCCTCGGATGCGATCTGAAGTCGGCTGAGGTTCGCCAGCTCGAGTACGAAGCCAGTTAGCGAATCGGTGGATCCAAACTTCGCAGAGATAATCGGCCGAATGACCGATGACCAGGCACTTTCACCAAACCATTGAATTGCGGCCTCCATCAATGGCGTGCTTCGGAGATTGCTAATTGAAGTGATAGGTGCTTCATGGCGACCAGTTATCTGAATGATTTCATCGAGAATCACTCTTGCCAGAGTTTGGTCTTGTTCCAACACGGCTGGATAACCAGTGTTCTCGAAAATTCGACCGCCTCGAATTGTTCCGACGCGGTCACCTACCTGAGAATCCAGAGCAAGTAGCTGCGTTGGGTCAACGCTCTCCCTGAGAAGACGGTCAATCTCGGCAACTCCCGTCTCTTGCAGCAGATGGGTACCAAGCTCAAAATGGTCATCTAGAGCATCTGCACCCACAAGATTTCCGCCGAGAACATCTTCCTTTTCGACTAGCGCTACGGACCAATGTGGATTTCGCGACTTGGCCAGAACTGCTCCCAGTAGACCGGCCAAACTCCCTCCGATGATCAACAGATCAAATTTTTCAGGCATCTCGACTTCGACTGTCACAAATGGTGACGAGCCATTTCCCATTCAATCAGAATCTCGGAGGTCTCGAAAAGTGTTTTCTGGCCGCAAGACTCTGTCATCTTGATACAAGATCAAACTGTATTCATATGGCAGATAATGGTGGAGCAGAGACCATCTTCGAGTCAATCCCGGTACGAGCCAATCAAGGACAGTTTCGTAATGGATGTGTTGCGCACTGGTCTGCATAAAGTCAACATCGGGCGACAAGAAATCCACAACTAATACTTTGCGGGTAATTGCAAACAGCGAATGCAGACGATCTTTGACGTATTTGAGAGATTCTGACTCGTCTGCTGACGTTGACAGATTGAACACACCTGACGCATAGACCACGTCGAATGTCTCATCGATGACATCATCAGGAGAGATGGCTTGAAAACGTCCCTTGGTGCCTAATCTCTGAAGACAGCTTCCAATGAAATCATCAACCATGTCCATTCCGCAATAGTGGACATCAGGACGACGAGTCTGCAGATATTCACACAAGAAACCGAGACCACACCCATAGTCCAACAGGCTGGGCGCCTCAAAGTCGCTAAGTACCTGGCACAACATTCCGAAGCGTGCGTCATGTCTCCCTTTGGGCATGAGCATGGCGCTCGAGGACACTCCGTGAGTCTCGAAACCGTCTGCATAGAGTTTCTTGATCAGCTCAAATCCAGAAACCATTAGTCAAACTTTCTGGTGTACCAATAAGGGTAGGACTTCATAAGTTCAGATTTGTCAGCTTCCAAAAAATCGTCTGAACACCAATGAAAATAACGATAGTGGCGATCTGTCGCATTAAACCTGCTCTTGAATCTATAGACGCCCTGCTGACTAGTCCAAGTACCACCCCAGTTCCAAGCCAAACAACCGCGCTGGAACGCTTTGAGCATCACCTCAGATATGAGTGCTGACAACAACTGAGTCTCTCGTAGATCTTGTCGGACCACCGGGACGAAGTATTCCAGGACAGTATTGGTCTCGAGAGTCATCAGAGCCGCACCAAGTTCACCAGCTCGTGTCGTTGCCCAATGTACTTTTGTCGTATCCCCGGGAAGTTTCAGCAACTGAAGCAACTGATCTTCGGTCTTCGGGAGGCCACCCAGGGTCGAGATTGACTTCGTGTGCTCGTCAACGAGGAAATTCAGTACTTCCGAGTCGGTTGACTCACCGATTGAACCGATATTGGATAAACCCTTTCTGATTGAGTTTCGTGTCTTCGGATGAAATGACTCCAACAAGTCACTCAAGCCAAAGTGGCTAGCCGGAAGACGGTGAGTAATCTGAGAGATTCGAAAATCCACGGGTCGGAGATACTGAAGGTCTGACATCTCTCCGTCTGTCATGGGGCTCAAAGGGTTTTCGATGAGCGTGACGGATTGGTAATTATTGTCTCCAATTCGAGCCTCAATTTCTCTAAACAGCTCGAGCCGATGAAATCCATTGTCTCCGGCATCAGCCGGAATTCCATGACCACCGAAGAAGGGCAACGAGTTGACGACTCTCCCATAGTTCCCTGTCGTGCTGAGAAGTGGAATCGCATGGTTGGGCGATTGAGATACGGAGGGGCCGATTACTTCCAATTCACAGTTGAGTGCGGTCGTGAGAAATGACCAGTATTCCGGGCGCGAAAAGATCATGTCCAAGTTGGAAGTGCTCTCGCTATCTACGTCGTCGACCATATTCATCATGTACTGAGAAGTATCTCCAAGGATAAAAGAGACCATATGAGTAGGCGACGGTTGTTTCTTCCCTCAAGATGTTCGCTCACTAGTGCGTGAACAGAATCAGAATCCAGCAAGTGATTGATTCGCGCATTGGGGCTGAGGATCCTTCGTTCAACGTATTTGATGCTCTCTCCTTTGAACCAGCTCGCATCCGGAGACGAGAAACCCTTCTTCTCTGCGTCGGTTATCGAAGCGGGAATGTGGCGGCTCATGACGTTGCGCAGAATCTGCTTGCCATCATTTGTTTTCTGAAAATAGAGAGCTTTCTTGTTCCCGGGTTCGTTCTCGTTGATTCGATCCGTGTGCCCCAGTTCCCGCACCTTGAGGCTCGAGGGACAACGCATTGCGAAATCCACCAGGTCGTTGTCAAGGAACGGAACCCGTGTTTCAAGGCCATGCGCCATGCTCAGTTTGTCCTCTACCACCAGAAGTCCATGGAGAAACGTCTTCGCCTCGAAATACAGAGAATGATTTACAAAGTCCGAAGGTGTCCTGAGCTCGTTCTCGTGGTTGGAGAAGACATCGCGAAAGATGTCCTGGGTCCAAACATCCCCGATGTCAGAGTGGATGGGCTCGAATAACTTCCGGAGTTGCGTGTTGCTGACGAGACGATGCCAGTATGAGTAGTACTGGTCGACGTACTCATCAAAAGTCATCTTCCCTGTCCCGGGAAGATAACGCCACGGATACCCGCCAAATATCTCATCTCCACCAGCACCGGAGAGAACGACCTTTACGAACTTGCTCGCCAATCTCGCGACGTAGTAGTTCGGGTAACTCTGGCCTACTCGAGGTTCCTCCAGTTGGGTAACCACGGTTGTCATTGCACGTTCCATGTCCCCGGATTTGAGGACCATCTCGTAGTGCTCGGTCTTGAAAAGAGCGGACATCGCTTCGGCGCGCTCGCGCTCGTCAAATCCGAGTTCGATACCGGACGCGGAGGAGAGATCAAAACCACAGGTGAACGTCTTGACGTAAGGAAGTTCCTGTGACGCGAGTGCAGTGAGAGTTCCCGAGTCCATTCCACCAGAGAGATACGAGCCGATTTCAACATCTGAAAGCAACTGGCGTGAAACCGCCTGTCTGAGAAGACGATCGAGTTCTTCTTCATACTCGCGAGGGTCAACCGGGCCGTCCGGCTCGCGAAAGTGAAAATCCCAATACTGCTCAGTCGAAGCCTTTCCCGTCTGGGCAGAAATTGAAAGGATGTGACCTGCAGGAAGAATCTTGATGTCTTCGTTGAAAGTTCGATCAGTGAAGATGTTTTGAAAGGTGAAGTACTCGTAAAGTGCGCGCTTGTCGAGCTTGCGATCGATTGCCGGGTGTTCAAGGATCGGTCTTTGTTCTGAACCGAAAACGAAGTGGCCCGCCGTGGTCGCGTAATAGAGCGGCTTGATGCCGTAACGGTCTCTGACCAGATTGAGTATCTGATCCCGCGAGTCCCAAATAGCGAAGGCGAACATTCCGTTGAAGCGAGTGACGCACTGCTTGCCCCACTGCACCCACGACAACAAGACGACTTCTGAGTCAGTTCGTGATCGGAAATGGTGACCCAAGGCCTCAAGTTCTGCCCGAATTTCGGCATGGTTGTAGATCTCACCGTTGTAGGACAGCGCATATCGCCCATCCGCAGTGATCATCGGTTGATTTCCCGCAGGCGACAGGTCGAGAATCGCCAACCGACGGTGTCCGAGCCCGACGTTCTTGTCGCGATACCACCCTTCGCCGTCAGGGCCGCGATGGGCGACGGAATCGGTCATCTTCTTAAGGAGAACCGGAGAGACTTCCTCACCCTTGAAATTGATGACTCCGCAGATTCCGCACATTTCAAAGGCTCTTGACCGCGTCCACGACGTATTGATAATCGTCTGCAATCATCCGGTTGTGGAGTGGTATCGCCATTGAATTGTCGTTCGCAGCCTGCGCACCGGGATAGTCGTGGGGATTGAATCCGTACCTTTCGGCGTAATAGCGAAGCATGTGGATGGCATGCGTTCCCGGACGTGTGGCAATTCCATGCGATTGCAACCGCTCCATCAAGTCGTTACGAGGCGCCGGAGCCAACTGCGGATCGACGTATGTAACAAACGACTGCCACGCATGCTGTCCGTTCTCGGGGACCTCGGGAAGACGTAGCCACGAAATCGACTTCATCTCTTCACGGTAGAACTCTGCCCACTTTTGACGTTCTGCGATGAATTGAGTAAGCTTGCGCAGCTGCACACTTCCAACTGCTCCTTGGAGATCAGTCATTCGGTAGTTGAACCCCAAGAGATTGAAGTCTGGCAGTAGGTAGGGACGTGGTCCATGATGTCGCACCTCTTCCGAGATTGACGCTCCATGATTTCTCAATTGATCGCAGCACTCCGCAAGGGCAGCATCATTAGTTGTCACCATTCCGCCCTCACCCGTCGTTATTGACTTTCGCGGATGAAACGAAAAGACGCCTGCCAGACCTAATGTGCCGGCAAATCTTCCTTTGTAGGTGGCCCCTGCAGCACATGCGCAGTCTTCAATTATCGGCACGTGTGAGGGCACCACCGCTCTGATCGCATCAACATCGGCACACAGCCCGAAAAGGTGTACGGCTATGACGGCCTTTGTTCGGTCGGTGATTCTGTGCGCGATGTCCTGGGCGTCGATGTTGAACGTTCGCGGATCAACATCCGCCAGTACCAGTGTGGCACCGCAATACAAGACAACGTTTGCAGTGGAAACCCAAGTAAACGCCGGGACGATGACTTCGTCTCCTGGACCTATTCCCATTGCGGCGAGAACCAAATGAAGACCTGTTGTGCAACTTGTTGTTGCGAGACCGTGCTTTGCTTGGTGTGCGTCGGCAAAAGCCCGCTCGAATTCGGCGACGCGCGGTCCTTGTGTCAACCAGCCGGATGTCAGAGGGTCTCGTACCGCATTCCACTCCTCGTCCCCGGTACTGGGTAGCGAGATCTGTACGTTTCGGCGTTCCACTCAGTACCGACCCTTGTTGTTCTTGCGCCACTCGATGAGATTCAGCAGTCCGGTGGTCAAATCGTCCTCGTAAGTGAAACCGAGGTCCCTTGCCGCCTTGTCTGGTGATCCAATGCGGTTCTGCACGAGCCGGCGAGCATCCTCGGGGCTGTAGGGGTTGTAGGTCACCTTGAGGTCTGACTTGCGCAGCTCGAGGATGAGGTCGCACAGTTCTTTGATGCTGGTCTGCACACCGGTTCCCACATTGTAGAACTCATCTTCCACTTCCGCCTGCAGTGCGAGGACGTTGCACCGTGCGGTGTCACGCGCAGTCACGAAGTCGTACGCCTGCGACCCGTCACCATTGATGACCGGTGCCTCGTTCGCGTCGATCTTGTTCAGCATGATCGGGATGACACCGGTATATGCAGCTGTCTGGTCCTGGTGCGGCCCGTACACATTCATGTATCTCAGACCCACGTAACTGAGGCCGTAGCGGTCATTGACGGCCCGGCACATGGCCTCACAGGCAATCTTGGTGGCGCCATAGAAGTTCCGGTTGTTGAAGGGGTGCGTCTCCAGCATCGGCACCTCCACCGCATCGCCGTACACGGAAGCAGACGATGAGTAGACGAGACGCTCAATCCCATTGTTGACGCAGGCTTCCAGAACGTTGAACGTGCCCGCGATATTCACGTCGAACGCAGTTCTGGGGTAGTTCTTGCAGTGGAGCAACCACATGGCGGCAAGATGCACGACGGCATCGATGCCCTGCATCGCACTGTTGAGGACGTCGGTCTCACGGATGTCGCCACCGTCTTCGAACACTGAGCATCTGGGGTCCTTGAGCGACTCTCGGACGTTGCTCAACTTGCCACGCGCGTAGTTGTCGTACACCACCACGCGGCCAACATTGGTCTTCAGGAGCTCCTCGACGACGTGGCTTCCGATGAAGCCGGCACCACCGATCACGAGAACGTTCTTGCCCTCTAGTTTCATGCGCGATACCCCTTGAACTGGCTCCTTGTCAGTCTAGGTACAGGGGGTTGGCTGCCGGTCACATACGGCTCATCACGTCGGATGCGACGTACTCGCCGAAACTCAGTGACCCTGTCCATGCAGGTGAAACCGCGTTCAGGACATGAGTCTGGCGCTCCCCGGTCTCGACCACGAAGTCCATCTCGAGCTTCTTCTCACGGCGGTTGAACAACTGTGCCCTGATACCGCTCTTTCCCCACTCGGTGAACGCATCCTTCGAGACCGACGGAACGAGTTTCTGCGCATGACGCACGAGCACCCCGCGCAGGTATTTCGGAACCTCCGACCGGATCAAACTGAATCCGTTGTGGTGGCGACTCGCGAGGAACTGCGGGAGCAGCAGGGAAATCAAACCCAGCTCCTTCAGTTTAATGTTGCCGAATTTCGTGTAGTTATGACGTGAGAGAGCGGGAATCGCTGTGGGACCGATCTTCACCCGGCCGTCGACCGTGACCGTGAGATGGACGCCCAGGAACGGGTTTCGAGGGTCGGGCACCGGGTACACATGCCTCATTATCTCCGGTGCCCGTGTATTGCCATACAGATAGATGCCCTTGAACGGCAGCATCTCGTGGTCAAGACCCACACCCGCGGAGTGGGCGAGCCGATCGGCGTACAACCCGGCCGCATTCACAACGTGACG
>Ga0194119_10001851_pt1 | contig 37469 bp, 40 predicted proteins | sample TA2MahC100mmetaG_FD_148620 | JGI IMG/M metagenome (GOLD analysis project Ga0194119, IMG submission 148620) | Freshwater microbial communities from Lake Tanganyika, Tanzania - TA2015018 Mahale Deep Cast 100m | ecosystem: Environmental > Aquatic > Freshwater > Lake | place: Tanzania: Lake... | reverse complement strand
CTGGGAAAGATCTTCACCGGCCAGCAACGCCGCAGGATCACGCACCAACCAGCGCATCGGACAGTCGAGCTCCTGCAGCACCAGCCAGGCCGCCGCCAGGTCCCAGATCTTGGGCGTGGCTTCCAGTGCTGAGATGGTTTGCCCCATGGCCACACTCACCAGATTGAGGCTGGCCACCCCCAGCAGGCGGATCTTGCCGGGGAAGCGCTGGTTGGGAAGCTTCTGCAGCACGCCGATCGAGCGACTGCACAGCGAGGCGCAGCCCGCTACCTGATTGCGCGCCGAGGGGGGCTGCAGTTTGTTGTGCTTCCGCCAGGCCCCACCACCACGAATCGCAACGATCCGCTGCCGCAACGGCGGCACATCCAACACACCCAACACCGGCACACCCCCCTCAAACCGCGCCATCGAGATGGCCCAATAAGGAATGCCCGCGGCGAAGTTGGTGGTGCCATCGAGGGGATCCACCACCCAGAACGCATCGGTGCCCGGCACCTGCTGGCTGCCTTCTTCGCTGAGCACACCTTCACCGGGATAGAGCTGCGCCAGGCCCTCCACCAGCGTGGCGTCACTCCAGCGATCACAGGCGGTGATCAGGCTGCCGTCGGCCTTGGCTTCGGAATCCAGCTGGCCGAAGTCCTGGCGCTGACGCTCAGCCACCCGATCGAGGAGGGATCCCAGGGCATCCAACCCCTCCGGCATGCGAATCGGAACAGTGGTCATCCCAGCTCCACGGCAAGAACACGATCGAGGCTCCGGGCGGTATCGTCTCTGAACTGACGCAGGTTGACGCCAGTCAGCAGCACCAGCGCCAGAACAGCAATGGCCGCCTCCAGCAGAAACACGGCGGCATAGGGCGGGAACGCCTCACTGCCCGGGGTGAGGGAGCGAGCCAGATCCAGGAGGCCGCCACCCAACACCTTGCCCGCAGCCCTGGAATAGGCCTGCGCCAGGCCCCAAACACCCACGAAGGTGCCAGCCACTTGCGGCAGGGTGAGATCCAACATCAACACCAGGGTGGCATTGGTGCCGATCCCTGTGGCAAGGCCAAAACCAGCCAGCACGAGCTTGAGGGCCTCGGGCTGGCCGGTGAAGCCCACCAGCGCCAGCAGCACCAGGGAGGCCAGGATCAGCTGGCAACCCAGGCGGGCACAAGCAAATTTGCCCAGCTTCGGCACCAACCAGAAGCCCGCCAGCAGCAAACCCGCCAGAGTGCCCATCCCCCAAATAGCGCTGAGGGAGGCGGTGGCCGCGATCGGCAGCCCAAACACCTCACCGCCGTAGCTCTCCAGGATTGGATCCTGCAGGAACACCGCCAGGGTGAACGCCATCAAAAAGCAGAAGAACACCAGCACCTGGCGGCTAGAGGTGATCAGCCGCCAGGCAGCTGAAAGGGTGATCGCATCCTCACGATCGGCTGCACGGCTGAGAGGCGCTTGAGCCTGAGCCGGTTCGATGCCCCAGGTGGCGATCACGGTGAGCACCACCACCACAAGGGCCAGTCGCGCCATGAAGCTGGTGAGCGCAGGCGCAAGCACTGCCGGATCGCTTACCCCGTCGAGGCTTTTCAGGCAGATCGAACTGGCGATCGCGCCCGCCACGATGCCCACGGTGAGCAAACACCAGATCAACCCCACGGCCCTCGGGCGTTCAGCCTCGCTGGTGCTGTCGATCACCAAGGCGAGGTAGGGGGTGGTGGCCAGGGAAACCGCCAGGCCATAGCAAGCTGAGAGGCCGCAGAGCGCCGCGGCCCCAAGCACGATCTCCCAGAGAGAGCCGGCTTGCAGGGCCCGGTGCAAATGGAAGATCAACGGCACCACCAGCACCGCCAGGCTGCAGAACAGGGCGGTGCCGATCCAGATGTAGGGCGTGCGATGGCGCCCCGCCAGGGGATAGGCATCCGACAGCTGGCCAAAGAGGATGCGGGCCGGTGCCACCAACTGCTCAAAAGCAAGGGCACCACCCACGAGCAGGCCCGGAAATCCGAGCTCCGTGAGCATCACCCGATTGAGCAGGCCCACAAAGATCACGGCCAAGCAGCCCACGCAACCTTGAAACAGGCCGAGCCGCAACAAACGAGGAAGAGGAAGAGACAGCTGGAAGCCTTCAGCTGACCACTGACGTTAGATCGATCGGGCGGCTCCGGGTGCGGCCGCCTGGCAAGCGGGCTGCAGGGGCTCGGGCGGAACCGGCACGTTGTCCATCCCTTCAGCCACAGGTTTTGCGGAGGGGAGGTTGGCGCTCTGGCAGACGGCAACCTGATCGAGGCCGGTGCGGCGACGCAGAAGCGCCAGGTTGTTGTTGTATTGCGCGAGGGCCGTGGCGTAACGCACCTCGGCCTGGGTGAGATCACGCTGGTTGTCCACCACTTCCCGCTGGGTGCTCACACCGGCCTGGAAGCGCAACCGAGCCAGCCGCAGCGATTCACGGGAGGAGATCACCTCGCGAGAGGTGGTCTGAATGTTGCGGTTGGCCTGGCGCAGTTGATAGAAGCTCTCCTCCACCTCGAAGCGCAGCTTGTCGCGGGTGCTGGCGAAGTTGAAGGTGTTTTCCTGGGCGCGCTGCTTGGCCTGGCGGTATTGAGCGCGGGCGGCGCCACCATCAAAGATGTTCCAGCGGGCCTGCAGGCCGATGGAGTTTTCCACCGCCCAGCCACTGGCGCCCGGCAGATCCACCACCACCTGCTCGTTGCCTTGATAGCGGAAGCCGGTGAGGTTGTTGAAGATGCTGAGGAACGGCTGAACAGCACCGATCGCACTGTTGGCCTGGCTATTGGCCGCAGAGATATCCAGCAGGGCGTTATCGAGCTCTTCGCGGAAGGCGAAGGCCGCAATCACACTCTCCTGCAGGGAGGGTGTCCAGACGCCGAGGGGACGGAGCGGTTCCTTGGCGGTGGGGCTGATGTTTTGGGGCAGATCGAGCAGGCGAGCCAGACTGCGCCGCGCGATCGACTGGTCGGCCAACGAATTGGTGAGCAGTTGCTGGTCGCGCGCCAGCTGGGTTTCCGCCTCCAGCACCTCGAGTTTGGTGGCCACACCGGCCTGGAAGCGGGCGCGGGCATCGCGCAGGCTCACCAACGAGGCCCGCACCGATTCCTGACCGATGCGCACGGTGTCGTCGCTCAGCTGCAGCTGGAAGTAGGCCTGGGAGGCCTGCAGCCGCAACTCGCGCAGGGAGATCAAATATTGGTTCTTCGCCTGCTCAAACTGATCGCGGGCCGCTGAAATCTGAGGCACGCGCTGCGGGTTGATCAGATCCCACTGGGCCGAGAGGGTGCCTGCCATCGCCCAGCGACTGGTGGAGGTGTAGTTCTCCTGGGTAGTGGCTGGCAGACCCGGGACTGGGCTGGGCACCTTGCGGGTGGTGGCCTGATTGCCGCCGGTGTAGCCGGGAAAGTTGTTGGCGCTGATGCTGAGGGTTGGATACCAAGCCGCGATCTGGGAACGCAGGTTGCTTTGCGCCTGATCCACCTGAGAAGCGATGGCCTTCAGGTTGGGATTGTTAACTTCCGCGAGATTTTCAACATCTTTGAGCGAGAGCGGTCGCAACTCCACGATGCGCACCTGCTCCGGCTTGTTGGGCAGCCCCAACGCAGCGGGAGCGGCCAAACGCTGCAGCGCTGGATCGAGCTTGATCGCAGCTGGAGCGAGCACGCTGGGATCAGTTCTGGGCCGTGCTCCCTTCTCGGCCGGCGCCAGAGGCAGAGGCGTCGGTAGCGGATCGAGCAGCTGCTCCTGGGCCAGAGCGGCGGTGCTGGTGGCCAGCAGGCCAGCGCCGGCACCCGCAAGCCAGGCCTTATAGGAACGTGCCACCGAAAAACTCTGCCCAGCGAAAAGGTTGCTGCGCGAGCTTAGACAGCTCAGCCGGCACTGCCCAGACAGGCAGCCACGATCTCAGCTGCACCTCCCACCAGCCGCAACGGCACAGGCAGTTGGGCCGCAACGGTTTCCAGGCGCTGATCATCGAGGAACAGCGGTTCACCCTGCCGCAGCATCACCGCAGGCAGCAGCAGTTCGTCGCCCAGGTCGCGCTCGGCCAGACCCTCCAGCAGATCCGATCCGGTGAGCAGGCCCGTCACCACCTGATCCTGCCCCCAGTAGGGGCTGGGCAAACCGTGGAGCAGCAGTTCGAGCCCCTCCACCGCATTGAGCCGATCCACGGCCGGCTGCAGCGCCTCTGCCACCAACAGCCCCACCACCCAGCTGACGCGACGCGGCTGCGGCAAGCCAGACGGCAGGGCAGCAGTGGCCTCATCCATCGCCTCAAGGAAGGCGCGGATGCTGCCCACCCCGTTGCCTTCTTGGGGCAGATCTTCGTAGTCGTCCCGCGGGGGCAGCGGGTATCCCGCCATCAGATACCACTCATCCGAAAGCCAGGCGAAGCGGCTGCCCAGTTCGGCCATGAAACCCTGCTGCAGGGTCTCCACCTGAGCGATCACCCGTTGGGCGCAGGGCCGGTCCACAGGAACAAGCCCATCTCCCTCAGGCCGGTAGCGGGTGAGACCCACCGGCACCACCGCAGCCGACAGCACCGCTGGCCAGTCACCACCGGCAAAACCGGCCAGATCGCGGAGGGTGCGCTCCAACGCCGGCCCATCGTTCAAGCCAGGACACACCACCACCTGGGCATGGATCTGCAGCTCCCTCTGCTGAAACCAGGCCAGCTGCTCGAGCAGCAATCCGGCCCGGGGGTTCACCAGCAGGCGCGAGCGCAACTCCGGATCGGTGGCGTGCACCGACACAAACAACGGCGACAACCGCTGCTCCTCGATGCGCTGCCAGTCGGCCGTCGTGAGGTTGGTGAGGGTGAGATAGGAGCCGTAGAGAAAGCTGAGGCGGTAGTCGTCGTCCTTCAGATACAGGCTGCGGCGATGGCCGGGCGGCTGCTGATCGATGAAGCAAAAGGGGCAGTGGTTATTGCACTGCTTGAGGCCGTCAAACAGGGCCTCGCTGAAGGCCAGCCCCAGCCCTTCATCGGCATCCTTCTCCAGCTCCACCACATGGATCGAGCCATCGGGATCCTGCACCTCCAGCGTGAGCTCCTCCGTGCTCACCAGAAACTGCAGATCGATCAGATCACGGGGCCGCACGCCATTGATGCTCAGCAAGCGGTCGCCGGGCTGAATCCCCAGTTCATCGCCGATCGACTCGGGCTCCACCGCATCCACCAGAGCCGGCTGCGGCAAGCGCTGCTCCCCGGCCTCCACCAACGGCACGCCGGCCGACGGTTCCTTCCACACAGCTCCAGCCCGATCAGCGTGTCACCCAGTCTGACCGCGGCCTAACCAGAGCAGCAGCCCGAAGCCGAAAAAGAGGCGGTAGCCCACAAACCACCAGGTGCTGTGGTTCTGCAGGAAGCGCAACAGCCAGGCGATCGCCAACCACGACACCACCGTCGCCGACACGATCCCCACCAGCAGCGGCAGAACACCGCCGGCCACCGGCTGACTGAAGGCCTCCTTCAGCTCCACCAAGCCAGCCAGGGTGATGGCCGGAATACCGAGCAGAAAGGAAAAACGGGCAGCATTAGCGCGATTCCAGCCATCCAATAGAGAGGCGGTGAGCGTGCTGCCGGAGCGGGAGACGCCGGGGATCACCGCCAGGGCCTGGGCCAACCCCACCAGCAGGCCATCGCGCACCTGCACCTGCTGGAGCAGGCGGCGGCGGCTGCCGAGCTGTTCAGCGAGTGCCAGCAGCAGAGCCATCACGATCGACACCACCGCAATCGAGCTGAGACTGCGCAAGGGCGACTGGTCAAAGTCGGCCACCAGCAGCTTGATCGCCAGCCCGGCGAGCACGATCGGCACCGTGCCGAGGGCAATGGCCAGGCCGAGCCTGGCTTCAGGCTCCTGCCAGCGGCGCTGGCGCACGCCTGCAACCACGCCGGCCCACACCTGGCGCAGGTCCTGCCGGAAATAGGTGATCACCGCCAGGATGCTGCCCAGCTGGATCACCGCGGTGACCGCCACACCCGGATCACCCCAGCCCAGCAACACCGGCACCACCTTCAGATGCGCCGTGCTGCTGATCGGCAGGAACTCCGTGAGCCCCTGCACCACGCCCAGCACCAGATAGTGCCAACAGGTTTCCAGCCAGCCCAGCGGTTGGGCGGGCGAGGCGGCAGCGATCACCGCAACGGGGGTTTGCATCGCCAGACCCTATGCCGAGCGGCGCGGCCTGACCAGCCGCTGCGAGACAAGGCAAGTCCTCTAAGGTTGCACAACTTTCTTCACACGCGGGTGATCGGGGTTCAGCCCAGCCTCACAGCGACGCCCCTGAGCACCACCGCGCTGCGGGTTCCGCAGCGCCTCGGCGTGCCGGTGCAGCCAGCAGCGTTGCCGCTGACCCTGGCGGGCGCCCTGCTGGTGGCCCTGCCCGTGTTCCTGCAGGCCCCCTGGGTGCGACTGGCGCCGTTCAGCGCTGCGCTGTTCACCGCTCCCCTGCTGCTCTGCGGCGTGCTGCTGGCGCAGCACAACGATCGGCGCCTCAGCGATGCGGGCACCCTGCTCGTGGGGTTCAGCGGCAGCTGGCTGGGGGGCTGCCTGTTCTGGGGATGGCTGCGGCTGCACCCGCTCTGGCACCTGCCGATTGAGGCCTTCGCCCTGCCCCTGGCCCTGGGTGGCCTGCGCGGCCGCTGGCGCCTGGCTGCCAGTTTTTATCTCGCCTCGCTGCTGGGCACGGCCTGCACGGATGGTGTGATGGCCCTCACCGGCGTGATGCAGCGCTGGACCGAGGTGCTCAACGCCCCCCTCGATCAGGCCGCCGGGCTGTTGCACGAGGCCGCCCTGCAGGTGCTGCAACCACTCCCCCTGGGGATCACTCTGCTAGCCGCAGCCCTGCTGATCCGCCTGTGCCAGCGCACCTGGCAACATCCCGACCCGGCCTGGCGCCTGGCTGGATCAGCGGTGGCCACCACCCTGGCGGTGGATGGTTTGTTTCTGGCGGCCGCCCTTTGGGCCCCTCAGCTCAGTGGCCTGATCTGAAGAACTGCAAAAGCCTGCCCAGCGGAGTTGGGGCTCACGGCAACTCACCTGTAGGTTTGCAAGGCTGCTTGGCAGCCCCTGTGATTCCCGTTCAGACGGAGTGTTCGATGAAACGGCTGGTTTCGTGGCTCATGAGTGGCGTGCTGCTGGCCGGCCTGCTCTTCAGCCTGGTGATCGCCCCGGCAGCCCAGGCGGCCGATCTGCGCAACGTGGCTGACGAGAAGATCGCCGAGCGCGGCGACAAGATCGACCTCAACAACTGCTCGGTTCGCCGTTTCCAGGCGTTCCCCGGCATGTATCCCACCCTGGCCGGCAAGATCGTGCTCGGTGGCCCCTACAACAGTGTTGACGACCTCTTCCAGCTGGATCTGACCGATCGCCAGAAGGAGCTGGTGGAGAAATACAAGGCCAACTTCACCGTAACCCCCCCCTCGATTGCCCTGAACGAAGGCTTCGATCGCATCAACGACGGTCAATACCGCTGATCGTCAGAGCGGCCGCCAGAATCCGCTCCTTCCATAGTTTTCACCGGTTCCAGCCGTCGGGCCCTCCCGGCGGCTTTTTTATTGCCCTGCCCCCTCGGGCTCGATGCTGCAACTGCCCTCCAACTGGGACGTGATCGTGGTCGGCGGCGGCGCCGCTGGTCTGATGGCAGCGTTGGAGCTGCCCGCTGGCCTGCGGGTGCTGCTGCTCAGCAAGGACCATGCGCCCCGCTCGTCGAGTCGTTGGGCCCAGGGCGGGGTTGCAGCGGTGACCCGCCCGGAGGACAGCTTTGAGAGTCATCGTGATGACACGCTCAGGGCAGGCGCTGGCCTCTGTGATCCGCCGGCCGTGGAGCTGCTGGTGCGGGAGGCACCGGCCTGCGTAGAGCGCCTACTCGACCTGGGGATGGACTTCGATCGGCAGGGGGATGTGCTGAGCACCACCCTGGAGGCCGCCCACAGCCACCGCCGGGTACTGCACGCCCAAGACCGCACCGGCGGTGCCCTGGTGGATGCCCTGGAGCGGCGCACCCTGCAGCGCCCTGACCTGCTACGGCTGCAGGGTGCGCTGGCCCTACAGCTCTGGGTTGAGGAGGGCCGCTGCTGCGGACTACAGATGCTGCACGCCGGCAGCCTGCGCTGGTTGCGGGCCCGAGCTGTGGTGCTGGCCACCGGCGGAGGCGGGCACCTCTACGCCAACACCACCAACCCCTGTCAGGCGAGCGGCGATGGAATCGCCATGGCCTGGCAGGCGGGAGCCCTGATCCGCGACCTGGAATTTGTGCAGTTTCATCCCACGGCGCTGATGCTGCCGGGGGCGCCGCATTTCCTGATCTCAGAGGCGGTGCGGGGCGAAGGTGCCCGCCTGCTCGATGCCCATGGCAACAGCCCCGTGAGCCACTTGCCCCAGGGGGATCTGGCACCGCGCGATGCGGTGAGCCGGGCCCTTGTGCAATGCATGCGCGCCCAACAGACCCAACACGTGTGGCTGGATCTGCGGCCGGTGGGGCGGCAGCGGCTGGAGCAACAGTTCCCCACAATCCTGGGGCGCTGCCGTGAACTGGGGCTCGAACCCACCACCACACCGATTCCAGTGGCGCCCGCGGCCCACTACTGGATGGGCGGCATCCGCACCGATCACAACGCCGCCACCACGGTCCCCGGGCTCTACGCCATTGGCGAAACCGCCAGCAGCGGCGTGCATGGGGCCAACCGCCTGGCCAGCAATTCGCTGATGGAATGCCTGGTGTTCGCCAGGCAGCTGCGGCAGCTGGAGCTGCCGGCGGCCACCACGTCAGCGCCCTCGCAGCCCCTGCAGACCGCAGCTCCCGGCGAGATCCCCACGGGGCCGCAGTTCAGGCAGCTGGAGCGCTCGATCCAATCCCTGCGCAGCCTCTGCTGGCAGGCGGCGGGAGTGGAACGCAAGCCGGCTGCTCTTCAGGCGGCTCTGGCCAGCAGCACCTGCTTCGCAGACACCCTGGCGGGTGATGGCTGGCTGCAGCAGGCCAGCGCGCTGACCCACGCTCATCACTGGGAACTGGAACCAACCGCAGCCGCCTGGATCAGCCGCAGCCACGACCTGCAGCAGCGGCTGGTGGTGACCCAGCTGCTGCTGCAGGCGGCTTTGTTCCGGCAGGAGAGCCGCGGCGGGCACTTCCGGGTGGATGCACCAGCCGCACAGCCGTTTTGGCAGCGCCACACCATTCAGCAGCGGGGCCGGGCGATCAGCACCGAAGCAGTGGCTGGAGGCGGTAGCTGGAGCGCTCAGTTGAGCGCCGGCCCTTTGTAGCCGATCAGCTGCGCCAGCTTGGCCAGGGGCTTCATGCCGGAATCGAGCTGGCCATTGATTTCCCAGGTGGGGTAGCCCTCGATCTTCTTGGCATCGCACAGTTCCTTCTGGCTGTTGCGGCCGTCGGGGGCACATTCGATCACCGTGAGCTTGGTGGTGGCTTCCCGCCCGAACAGCTCCTTCTGCTCATGGCAGTGGGGGCACCAGTAGGCCGTGTACATCTTTGCCCCCTTGGCGGTGAGCTGTTCGGCCAAGGCGAGGGCGGCCGGCGTGCTCTCCGAGCGCACGGGCATCGGCACACCCTTGCCAGTTTCCGCCACGGGCTGCCCCACCGACGCCGCCCAGCCCACACCGATGACGCCCACCAACAGAGCTGTGATCACCCCGCGAAACACCAGCTGACCACGATCCGGCCAATCGCCGCCCACCAGGCTGAGCACCAACAGGCTGGTGCTCAGCACCGCCGAGAGAATGCAGAAGGGGCAGCAGTCGCGGATGGCGAAGGCCATCACCCCCAGCAGCACAGCGCTGAACACGGTCATGCCCGTGCTGAGCAGCGCCATCCCCCACCAGCTGCGCTCGGCAAGGTTCTGGCGGGCTTCGCCCTGCAGCACCGGCGGCAGCACCGCCATGAGCAGCATCGCGGCGTAGGCCAGGAAGCCAAACAGCGACAGCGGCTGACCCAACAAGCTCCCCCAGGCACTGGAGAGCACCTTTTCGCAGCCGTTGCAACCGAAGAAGCTCTGGCTGCTGCAGCTCAGGGCCCCGAGCAACCCCCACTTCTTCAAGGTGATCGAACCGGTGTCGATCACGCCGATGGTGGCCAGCACGGCCATGGCCACCCGGATCCACTTGCTGCCGGAATCACCGCGGCGCCGCTGGCCTGCCAGGCGCTCGCTGAGGCGGGAGGAGGTCACAGAACCGTGCGCACTGCTGGGCCGATTGTGGCAGGCATGGGCCAAGGCAGGCAGCACCTCTCGGTAGGGTGAAGGATTGGCCTGCGCGCGGCCGCCATCCAGCCATCGAATGAGCCAAACCGCCTCGCCATCCGCTGCCCCTGTGCCCACCAACTCACCCACCAAACCCACCGTGGCCTTCGCCCACCTGGGCTGCGAGAAAAACCGGGTGGACACCGAGCACATGCTCGGCCTGCTGGCCCAGGCCGGCTATGGCGTCAGCGCCGATGAGGCAGACGCCAACGTGGTGGTGGTGAACACCTGCAGCTTCATCCAGGACGCCCGCGAGGAATCGGTGCGCACCCTGGTGGAACTGGCAGAGCAGGGCAAGGAATTGATCATTGCCGGCTGCCTAGCCCAGCACTTCCAGGAGGAACTGCTCGAGAGCCTGCCTGAGGCCCGGGCGATTGTCGGCACCGGCGACTACCAGCACATCGTGAGCGTGCTGGAGCGGGTGGAAGCGGGCGAACGGGTGAAGCAGGTGAGTGCCAACCCCACCTTCGTGGCCGACGAGCATCTGCCCCGCTACCGCACCACCAGCGAAGCCATCGCCTACCTGAAGGTGGCCGAAGGCTGCGACTACCGCTGCGCCTTCTGCATCATTCCCCACCTGCGCGGCGATCAGCGCTCACGCCCGATCGCGAGCATCGTGGCCGAAGCCGAGCAGCTGGCCGCCCAGGGGGTGAAGGAGTTGGTGCTGATCAGCCAGATCACCACCAATTACGGCCTCGATCTGGCGGGCAAGCCGCAGCTGGCGGAGCTGCTGCGGGCCCTGGGCGAGGTGGAGATCCCCTGGATCCGCGTGCACTACGCCTATCCCACCGGCCTCACCGAAGCGGTGCTGGCGGCCTACCGGGAGGTGCCCAACGTGCTGCCCTACCTGGATCTACCGCTGCAACACAGCCACCCGGAGGTGCTGCGGGCGATGAATCGTCCCTGGCAGGCCGACGTGACCGGTGGTGTGCTGCGGCGCATCCGTGAGCAGCTGCCTGACGCCGTGCTGCGCACCACCTTCATCGTGGGCTTCCCCGGAGAAACCGAGGAGCAGTTCCAACACCTGCTCGATTTTGTGGCCGAGCAGCGCTTCGATCACGTGGGCGTGTTCACCTTCTCCCCCGAAGACGGCACCCCGGCGGCCGACCTGCCCAACCAGGTGCCGGCCGAGATCGCGCAGGAGCGCAAAAACCGCTTGATGGCCCTGCAACAACCGATCGCCGCCGAGCGCAATGCCGCCTGGGTGGGCCGGATTGTGGATGTGCTGATCGAGCAGGAAAACCCCAGCACCGGCGAGATGATCGGCCGCTGCGCCCGCTTCGCCCCTGAAGTGGATGGCGAGGTGCGGGTGCTGCCCGGTGAGGGGGGCCTCTGCGCCGCCCCGGGCACGATGGTGCCGGTGCGGATCACCGCAGCCGACACCTACGACCTGATCGGTGAAGTGGTGGGAGCCCGGGCGATGGTGAGTGATGCACTCGCAGCCCGCCAGGCGGCCTCTTGATCGCATCCTTCACGCGGCTGCGGCGCCGGCTCACCCGACACCAACGCACCACCTTTCTGCTGGCTTCGGGCCTGAGCACAGCCGGCTCCTTTGCCGGCCTCACCGCCAAGGGCTGGTTGCTGATGGAGGGAGCGGGCAATCCCTTGCTGCTGGGGCTGCACTTCGCCCTGCTCACCCTGCCCACCCTGGTGGTGAGCGGCCCGGCCGGTGTGCTCACCGACCGCCTGGGCAGTGAGCGCGTCTTGATCCGGGCCCAATGGGCCTTGCTGGCGGCGGCGGTGCTCGGTGCCATCGCCATCCCGATCAGCAGCGGCGGCCAACAGGATGTGTTGCTGCTGCTCAGCACCCTGGGCATCGGTGTGGCCAGCGCCTATGAGCTCACGGCCCGCAACAAATATGTGGCCCTGCTGGTGGATACACCGGAGCAGCTCGGCCCCTATCTGGCCAGCTTTTCGGTGATCTTCAACGTGGGCAAGCTGGTGGGTCCGCCGTTGGGCGGACTGCTGCTGGCCGCCACCGGCCCCACCCTGGCCCTGGGGCTCGATGCAGCCACCTACCTGCTGCCGATCAGCACCCTGATCTGGCTGATGGCGCCACACCGCGAGCGCGAGCGGCGCAGCGAACGTGGCAGCGGCGCCAGCCTCCGCACCGCCTGGCGCGACTGCGGACCAGGCCTGCGCCATGTGCTGCTGTTCACCGGTGTGGCCTGCCTGGTGGGGTTCTTCCATCCAGGCCTGGCCCCATTGATGGCCTTGAAGCTGTTGGGGCCGAGCCCCATGGCCCTCGGCCTGTTCACCAGCGTGATTGCCTGCGGCAGCATCAGCGCCGGCGTGGTGTTGCAGCGGAATGCACAGCCGCTCGGTCGCAGGCCTGGCTTGCTGCTCGGAGGCAGCGCGCTGCTGAGTGGCCTCGGTCAGCTGGGGCTGGCAGCACCGGCACCGCAGGCCTGGGGGCTGGCGATGGCCTTCGTGATCGGGGCAGGAACGGCCTTACTACTCGCCGGAACCAACCTGATCATCCAGGTGCATGCACCCCAGGTGCTGCGGGGCCGGATGGCCGGGCTCGGGCAGATCGCCTTCCTGGGGGGAGGGGGCATCAGCGGTCTGGTGGCCGCATGCCTCACGCAAACACTCCCCGGAGGGCTGTGGAGCTGTTTCGCCCTGCTCGGTGTGCTGGGAGCAGGGCTGGGAGTGGCCGAGCTACTGCTTCAGGGGCGCACGCGCCTGGCCTGATCGTCAGATCAGCTTGATGCCGCGCAGCACGAAGGAAATGGCCGCTGCAGCCACCAGGCCACCACCCACCATGGCGAGGTAAATCACTGGACCCATGGCTGCGTGTGTCGGCGAATGCCGTCCCATTACAGCAGAACCCACCACAGCCCACGGGTCCACTTAGGGTTGATCAACCACAACCGGTTGTCCCACTCGGGGCGAGCCGTTGCTCCTGATCCTGAGGATCGATCGATCACGGCATGCGCACTCTGCTGATCTATCCGGAGTTCCCCAAAACCTTCTGGAGCTACGAAAAGATCCTGGAGCTGGTGAACCGCAAGGTTCTCCTTCCCCCGTTGGGGATGGTCACCGTTGCCGCCCTGCTGCCCCAGCACTGGGAGATGAAGCTGGTGGATCGCAACGTGCGCGAAGTCACCGAAGCCGAGTGGGCTTGGGCTGAGCTGGTGGTGATCTCAGGAATGATCGTGCAGAAGGCCGACATGGCCGTGCAGATCGCCCGCGCCAAGCAACGGGGCCTGCCCGTGGCCGTGGGTGGCCCGTTCGCCAGCTCCACACCGGATGCACCGGAGCTGGATCTGGCCGATTTCAAGGTGCTCGACGAGGGTGAGATCACCCTGCCGCTGTTCATCGAAGCGATCGAACGCGGCGAACAGGGCGGTCGCTTTTCCGCCAATGGCGACAAACCGGACGTCACCGGCACGCCCATTCCGCGCTTCGACCTGCTCGAGCTCGATGCCTACGACTCAATGAGCGTGCAGTTCTCGCGCGGCTGCCCGTTCCAGTGCGAGTTCTGCGACATCATCGTGCTCTACGGGCGCAAACCCCGCACCAAAACCCCCGAGCAGCTGGTTGCCGAGCTGCAACGCCTCTACGACCTGGGCTGGCGGCGCGCCATCTTCCTGGTGGATGACAACTTCATCGGCAACAAGCGCAACGCCAAGCTGCTGCTCCCCGCCATCAAGGAATGGCAGATCGAACGGGGCTATCCGTTCAGCTTCACCACCGAAGCCTCCGTGGATCTGGCCTCCGACGAGGAAATGATGCGGATGATGGCCGAAGCCCGTTTTGAGGCGGTGTTTCTGGGCATCGAAACACCGGATGAAGCCAGCCTCTCAGTGGCCGGGAAACACCAGAACACCCGCAGCTCCCTGGAGGAGTCGGTGGATCGGATCACCAGCTATGGCATCCGTGTGATGGCTGGATTCATCATTGGCTTCGACGGCGAACAAACCGGCGCCGGCGATCGCATCGTGCGCTTCGTGAGCCGCACCGGCATCCCCGCCGCGATGATGGGCATGCTGCAGGCCCTCCCCAACACCGGCCTCTGGCATCGCCTGGAGAAAGAAGGCCGGCTGATTCAGGAGAAAGCCGACGCCAAGGGCGTGAATCAGACCAACCTGCTCAACTTCATCCCCACCCGGCCGATCCGCGACATCGCCAACGAATACGTGGATGCCTTCTGCCGGCTCTACGAACCCAACGCCTACATCGATCGCGTTACCCACTACTACGGAAAAGTTGGCGTGCCGCGCTGGAAGGCGTTCTTCAAGCCCGAAAACTCTGACAAATCAGCACTGCCCGAAGCCAGAGACATCAAAGCCCTGGCCACGGTGATCTGGCGCCAAGGCTTCAAGCGCAACACCCGCTTCCGCTTCTGGCGCTCCCTGGCACGAGTCGCACGCCGGAACCCAGCTAACTTCGAGCAGTTTGTGGTGACCCTCGCCCACAACGAGCACTTCCAGGAATACCGCGCTGTGGTGACACGGGAGATCGAGGAACAGCTGGCCTGCCTGCCGCCCGAGCCGCCGTCAACACCGGCGGAGCCGTCGCGCGAACTGCAACCGGTTTAAGCCTGCGACGAGCGCCTGCAGCTCTGATCAGTCCTGGATGTAGGGGCTGCCGCTCTCTAGGCAGTGCTCGGCTTTCTGCAGCTCACGGCCCAGGTAGAGGGCGTGATCGAGGCAGCTGATCGGCAGCGGCCCCTCGGCTTCGGTGAGGGCCATGCCGAGCTCCTTGGCGGAACGGGCTCGATAAATCATGAGCGGCTCGCGGGGGCCGCTGCCCTTGCAGCTGATCACCTCACCGGTGTTGGGATCCGTGGCCAGGCCTCGCTCATCGATGCCATTGCCGTAGTGCTCAGCGATCAGTTCACCCGCATCGCGATCGAGCTTGATCAGGAAGTAGCCCGCCGGATCGAGGGCAATGAAGCGCTGCGACAGCCGCTCATCCAGGGCCCGGCGCTGGTCTGCTGAAAAGCTCGTCATCGGCGGATGTTACGCCGCAGTTTCGAGCAGGGCCGGCGGCTTGGCTGTGAACGGCAACTCGGCATTGATCGCCTCGATCTCCTGCAACTGTTCGGCGTTGGCCTCCGGCAACCAGCCGCGCACGATCGCATCGAAGCGAGGGTGATACCAACGGTGCAGCGAGGCATGGGGCCGGGCCAGAAAACCACGGCGGCGTTTGTGGCTGCCGCCCGCACCGGGATCGAACTGCTGAATGCCGCGGCTGATCGCCCAGTCGATCGGGGCGTAGTAGCAAACCTCGAAATGGAGGTTGTCGATCTCCTCATCGCTGCCCCAGTAGCGTCCCCAGAGCATCTGCTCGCTGTGCACGCACAGCGACATCGCCAGCGGCTGCTCGGGATCGCCGCGGTGGGCGCTGAACAGCACCAGATGGCGGCGGAGCTGCGCGGCGGCGTGATCAAAGAACGCTTGCGTGAGGTATTTGCTGCCCCAAGGCCCCCAGCGGGCGCAATGCTGCTCGTAGAACCCATGCATGCGGCCGAGCAGGGCGGGGCTGATCGCCTCCCCCACCACCGGCGTGACCTGCAGCCCAGCCGCCTGCACCGCCCGGCGTTCGCGCTTGATATTGCGCCGCTGGTTGGCGTTGAAACTGCTGAGGTAGGCGTTGAAATCGCCATAGCTCTGGTTGCTCCAGAGACTCTGCTGATTCAGCCAGGTGGCGCAACCGGCGGCTTCCGCGAGCGGCTGCCACTGGGGATCCACATAGAGAAAGTTGCAGCTGAAGATCTGGTGATCGCGGCAAAACCCATCGATCAGCTCCAGCATCAGCAGGGTGAGATTGGCGGCGTCCTCCCCCGGTGCCGTGAAGAAGCGGTAGCCCACCACCGGGCTCACCGGGCTCATGCCCAGCAGCTTGGGGTAGTAGCGCTGGCCGAGCTGGGCCGCCAACTGCGCAAACGACTGATCGAAGACGAATTCGCCGTAGCTGTGCCCCTTCAGATACAGAGGCGCCACCGCGATCAGCTGCTCCCCTCGCCACACCCCCAGATGGCAGGGCTGCCACCCCTGCCGGGGCACAACACTGCCGCTGCGCTCCAATCCAACTAACCACGACCAGGAGTAGAAGGGGAGGGATTCAGCCGAAACCAGGGCATGCCACTGCGCTTCGGGGATGTCCGCCAGGGAGTGATGCCAGCGTGCAGTGAGCTCGGCCATCAGCGCTGCCAGGGGCTGGTCAAGCTAGGCAGGGCATGGCGACGGTGGCCGCTGCTGCCGACTCTGCTGCTCGGGCTGGTTGCAACGCCGCCGGCCCAGGCGGGCCTGCTGGCGCCGCTGCTCACCCTGATGCGTCCCCAGCTGGAGGCGCGCATCACCTCGGCCTGCCAGCAGTGGGCCAGCGGTGGCGAACCCGCCCTCGAGGAGCGCATGGCGCCCCCCTGCCGCGCCCTGGCCGGGCCCACCAGCCGCTGCCTGATCGAGGAAACCGAGCGCAGCGGACGCAGCCTCGGTGTGATCTCCGAGCTGCTGGCCGGCCGCTTCGGCGACGACAGCGAAGTGGTGGTGAAACGCTGCGCGGGCCGGCTGCTGGGGCTGCCGGCGGAGAGCTTCATGGATGTGCCCATCCGCGAGCTGGCCAAGCGCTTCAAGGCTGCAGCGGCACCAGCGCTCACGCCCTGATCCGCCCATAGCGCAGCATCAGCTCATCACCCTCCAGGGAGCGCTGCTCCAGCAACCGCCATTGCTGGGGTTCGAGCGCCACGACAGGCGGCAGCCACGTGTGCGCTCCGCCCAGCAACACCGGGCAGAGCGTGAGCTGCAGCTGATCCACCAGCTCGGCGGCCAGAAGGGCGCCGGCCAGCTCAGCGCCACCCAGCAGCACCAGCTTCTGCAGCCCCGAGGCCGCCAGTGCCTCCAGGCCCGCTGGCCAGTTCGGCAGCGGCAACGCGGCATCAAAACCCGGGGGCGGCTCCGCGAGGCCTGGAGCCAGGCACCAGCGCTGCAGGGGCTGCTGGAAGAAGCGCAACTGCGGATCCAGCTGGCCGCTGCGGCTCACCACCACCGCCGTGGGTTGGGCTGCGCGCGCCTCGCGCGCCCGCTGCTCGAGCAGATCGGAGGCATGAATCAGGCAGGTGGTGCCATGCAGGCGCAGGGTGGCCGCCCCGATCAAACAGCCATCGGCCCAGGCGAGGGCCTCTTCGAGCACGCGCCGATCGCCACGGCCACCGATCTGGGCCGCACCGCCAGCCGGCGGTGCCAGGCGGCCATCCAGGCTGACCGCCAGCACCAAACGGAGCTCAGGCCGTGGCAAGCGCTGCGAGGGCCTGGGGCTTCAGGCCCAGAGCGGGCACCTCAGCGAACACCTCAGCGGCGTTGTTGGGGCTTTCCTGCAGGCGCACCTTGTGGAGTGAGGCGCCCAGGGCAGCCACCGGCGCAGAGAGCAGATCGGCGATGTGCAGGGCGATGTTCTCCGCCGTGGGCACGGTGGTGGCGAAATGGGCCACGTCCTTGTTCAGGAAGGTGTGGTCGAAGGGCTCCACCACCAACTCCTCCACCAGCTGCTGCAGGGCCGCCAGGTCGCAGACCATGCCGGTGCGCGGATCGATCTGGCCGCGCACACTCACCTCCAGCAGGTAGTTGTGGCCGTGGCCGTGGGGCCGGGCGCACTTGCCATAGATGGCGTCGTTGTCTTCAGGGCTCAGCTCCGGCCGGGCCAGGCGATGGGCGGCGGCGAAGTGGGTCTGGATGGTGAGGAAGGCTTCCATGGAATCGCCGAGCAGATCGGTCCAGAGCTTGTTGGTTTCGTAGAGGCGCAGGCCCATTAGGGGCAGATGCGGGGCCAGGCGACGCCAGATCGCCAGGGTGAGGGCCTCGGTGGTGGGCAGCATGCCGCCGGGCTGGCTGAGATCGAACTCGGGCCAGGCGTCGTTGAGAAAGCGGAAGTCGAGCTGGTCGGTGACCTGCGCGCGGATGGCGTGCTTCACATCGGAGAGGTTGAGCACCATGCCATCGGCATCGAGCGGGCCACCCATCGCCACGATCAGCTCGTAGTTGTGGCCATGGCCGGGAGCCAGGCTGCAGGCACCGAACCGGGCCTGGTTGTCGTCGGGGCTGAGCTCGGGCAGCCAGTAGCGGTGGCTGGCGCTGAAACAGGCGCGGCGCGTGATCACGCAGGGCCTGCCGCGGCCATGGGCCAACGCGGGTGCAGGTTCGGCGGGCACCGGGCTCGCCGGAGGCGCCGCCACGAGGGGCGGAGTCATAGCTGCATCGTGCAAGGCACCATATTAAGAAGATGACCCGCTGCGTTGCCTGCGCGCCGATGGCCAACCCCCACGCTCAGCTGCGCCAGCGCCTTGAGGGCCTGAACCTCTATCTGGTGGGGATGATGGGCAGCGGCAAGAGCACCGCCGGCCGCCATCTGGCCGAGCGGCTGGGCTATCGCTTCCTCGATGCCGACACCAGCCTCGAGCAGGTGGCCGGCTGCAGCATCCCGGAGCTGTTCGCCCGTGAAGGGGAAGCGGGCTTCCGCCAGCTGGAAGCCGCCGTGCTCAATCAGATCGCCAGCTGGCATTCCCTGGTGGTGGCCACCGGCGGCGGCGTGGTGACCCAGCCGCAGAATTGGGGACACCTGCAGCAGGGGGTGGTGATCTGGCTCGATGCCCCCGAGGCGTTGCTGCTGGAGCGCCTCCGCACCGACCCCACACCGCGGCCACTGCTGGCCACCCCAGATCCGGCCCAGCGGCTGAGCGAGCTGCTCAACCAGCGGCGCCCCCTCTACGCCCAGGCCGATCTGCACATCGTGCAAAACGGCGCGCCCCCTGCGCAGGTGGCCGATCAGATCCTGGAGGCCCTGCCGGGCGTGATCAAGGAACGCAGCACCGCGCCGGAGCACACGCTGCGGGTGGTGAATGAAGCCGGCGAGGTGGGGCGTTCGATCAACTGAGCGAGGCGGGCGGCTCCAGGCGAACCGCAAACCACTGCACCACCACCCCCGGCTCCAGCTCCAGTTCGCAGGCGGTGTCGAGCAGGCGCTGGGCCCGGCTCGGCGCATCGGCCAGGCCTTCGAGATCGGCAGGCAGCACAGGCAGACGCTGCAGCTGCTGCACCAGCCAAGCGAGGGTGTCGGCGGCGCTCAGCAGCTCCTGGGGCCTGCCGGGCTCCAGCACCACGTAGTGATCCAGCTCGCGGATGAGTGGATCAGACACGCCGCCGCACGGGAGAGGATTGGCGCAGCCTGCCACGCCTGCCCGCTGTGACGTTGATTTCGCTGCTGCGGCTCCTGGCGGGAAGCCTGCTCTGCCTGCTGCTGGCCTGGCAGCCCGAAGCCGCCCAGGCCAGTGATGGGCTGCTGGAGCAGCGGCTCAGCAACTGGCCCGCCTGGAGCCTGCCCGCACCGCTGCCGCGGCCGGCGAACCGCGATCTGATCTATCCGGATTGGTTTGCCGGCACTTGGCAGGCCACCAGCCACGATCCCAGCGGCCAGGAGGCTGATCTGCACTACACGGTGCGATTCAGCCGCGATGCCCGCGGCCGCGTGGTGGGGGAGCGGGCCTTCAATGCCACCGCCATCGGCCGGGCCCTGCTGGGAGATCAGCTGCTGCAGGTGCGCAACGACCCGCGCAACCCCAACCGCCAGCTGGCGGAGCTGCAAGGCGATCAGGAGCTGGAATCCACGGTGGTGGGCCGGCGCAGCGAGCAGCCGGCGGCCAAGCAGTTTCTGGCCGATGAGCTGGCGCTGCAAGTGCTCCACGGCCCCGGCGATCCGCGCATCAGCCGCGTGGAAACCCTGAGCCGCTACCGCCAGGTGGCGCCGCAGCGCATCGAAGCCGAGCAGTGGCAAGCCAGCTACGGCTCACCGGCCCAGGGGTTGGCGGCGCAGCCGCTGCGCACTTGGCGCGGCAGCCTGGTGCTGGAGCGCCTGGATCAGGCGCGCCCCACCTGAGCGCCGATGCGATCGCGCCAGGCCCAGAGGGGTTCGAGCTGCGGATCGTCGGCAAGGCCTGGCACGCCGCGGCCCGCCAGGGGAGCACCGGCGCTGGCGGGGAACAGCAACAGCGACAGCTGAGCGGCCACCGCCAGATCCGCCAGGCTGAGTTGATCGCCCACCAGATAGGGCTGGGCCTGCACAAGGGCGCAGAGCTGATCGAGGTTGGCGCGCAGCTGCTCCAGACCGCCATGGTCGATCACTTGCCCCAAACCGCTGAGCACACCCGAGGGCAGGGCACCCACCAGGGAGCGCAAGGGCGCTGGGGTGGCCTCCGGCAGCAAGCCGCCCCGCAACACCGGATCGGCAGCCGCGGCCTGCACCAACGCCAGCCGCGCCCCGGCGGCCAGGGCGGTGTCGGCCCAATCCTCCAGCAGCAACACCTGGGCGCGCAGGGCCGGATCGGCCGGCAGCAGCGCCGGAGCGGGGGCGAGAGCTTCCAGGTGCCGGGCGATGGCACTGGAATCAGCGATCACCGCCGCGCCATCCACCAGCACCGGCACCTGGCGCTGGCCGGAGAGGCGGTAGAGCTCGAGCTGACCCACGCCTGGGGTGACCTCCACCACGGTGTAGGCCAACTGCTTGGCCGCCAACACCAGGCGCACCTTCTCGCAGAAGGCGGAGTGGCGGAACTGATGGAGCTCCAGCATCAATGCGGTTCAGCAGGGGGGTCAGCGCAGTGTTGTCAGCGCAGTGGGATCGAGCGCCGAAACGGATCCCCTTGGCGGCAGAGTAGCCAGCACTCAACGGCGATCGCCCCTGCCCCGATGCGGGATTTCTTCCTGAACGTGACGCGGTATCCCCGCTATCTGATCGCCTTCGGCCTGGGCGTGGCCAACTCCGTACTGGAACCGCTGGCCCAGCGCCGCAGCAATCCGGTGACAGCCGTGGCCCTGATCGGTGCCCTGGTGAGTGGCCTGCTGAGCCTGGGACTGATCCTGCGTGCCATGGTGAGCACAGATGTGATCGCCTAGCAATGGCGCAGGGCAGGCGTGTGGAACGGGTGGCGGCCCTGATCCGTCGTGAGGTGAGCGAGCTGCTGGTGAACGGGATCAAGGACGATCGCGTCAGCCTCGGCATGGTCAGCGTGACCAACGTGGAAGTGGCTGGCGATCTGCAGCACTGCAAGATCTATGTGAGCGTGTTCGGCAGCGCGGACCTGCAGCAGCAAGCCCTGGCTGGGCTGCGCTCCGCCGCCAGCTATGTGAAGGGCGAACTGGGCCGGCGGCTCAACATGCGGCGCACCCCTGAGGTGATCTTCCATCTCGATCGCGGCATCGAGAAAGGCACCTCGGTGCTGGGGCTGCTCAACCAACTGGAGGAGCGGCGGCAGGAGCGGGGCGAGATCCCCGAGGGCACCGGCCAGCTCGACGATGACGGCCTCTGAACGGCGCCGCCAACTGGCCAGCCTCCTGGTGGTGCGCGGCAGCGGCCACAGCCGTGATGGCCAACGCCGTTATCCCCGCTGGGAACTCACCAACCAGCAGCTGAGGCACCTGCTCGAGCAGGGCGTGGGCGGCGTGATTCTGCTGGGGGGCAGCGCCGAGGAACTGCGCCTGCGCTGCGCCCAGCTGCAGGCCTGGGCAAGGCAGCCCCTGCTGCTCTGCGCCGATGTGGAAGAGGGGGTGGGGCAGCGCTTTGAGGGGGCCAGCTGGCTGGTGCCGCCCCTGGCCCTGGGGCGCCTGCATCGCCACCACCCCGAGCGCGCGGTGGAACTGGCGCAGCGCTACGGGCGCTGCTGCGGGCGGCAGGCGCGGCTGCTTGGCCTCAACTGGGTGCTGGGGCCCGTCTGCGATGTGAACAACAACCCCGCCAACCCGGTGATCAACGTGCGGGCCTGGGGGGAGACGGCCGGCACTGCGGGCGCGCTGGTCGCGGCCTTCGTGCGGGGCTGCCAGAGCGAAGGTGTGCTCGCCTGCGCCAAGCATTTCCCGGGCCATGGCGACACCAGCAGCGATTCCCATCTGGAGCTGCCGCTGATTCCCCACAACCGCGAGCGCCTGGAGGCCGTGGAGCTGCCGCCCTTCCGTGCCGCGATCGCAGCCGATGTGGCAGCGGTGATGACCGCCCATCTGCAGCTGCCGGCCCTCGATCGCCAGCGGCCCGCCACCCTTTCCCCGGCGGTGCTCACCCAGCTGCTGCGGGGGGATCTGGGGTTCAACGGCCTGGTGGTCACTGATGCCCTGGTGATGGAGGCGATCAGCGCCCACTACGGCCCTGGCGAGGCGGCGGTGCTGGCCTTTGCAGCGGGAGCGGATCTGATCCTGATGCCAGCGGATGCCGAAGCCGCCCTCGATGGCCTGGAGGCCGCCCTCGCCAGCGGCCGGATCAGCGACGAACGCTTAACCGCCAGCCTGGGGCGGCGTGAGCAGGCTCTGGGCCGCTGCCGCCCGCTCCCCCCAGCAGGGCCTGATGCGTTGCTGGAGCAGCTGGCCAGCCTGGTGAGCCCTGAGGAGCAAGCGCTCGCCGCCGAGCTGCTGGATCTCAGCCTCGAGCATCAGGGCAACACCCCACTGGCGGGCGGCCCCGGCCTCAACCTGATCCGCCTCGACAATCAACTGGCCGCGCCCCAGCTGCCCGCCATGGCGCCGGCCCTGCTGCGCCCCGCCGCCCAGGGCTACCGGCCGGTGCTGCTCGATGGCCGCAGCCCCAGCCCCTGGAGCGGAGACGCCGAAGCGCCCCTGGCCCTCGAGCGGCTGGGTGATGGCCCCGTGTTGCTGCAGCTGCTGGTGCGCGGCAACCCGTTCCGCGGCAGCGCCGGCGGCGATGAGCCCTGGCCGCAGGTGGTGCGGCAACTGCTGGCTGCCAAGCGGCTGGCAGGCCTGGCGGTGTATGGCAGCCCCTATCTCTGGGAGCAGCTGCGGGTGCTGCTGCCGGCTGAGCTGCCGGCGGCCTACAGCCCCGGCCAGATGCCCCAGGCCCAGGCGGTGATGCTCAACGCCCTGGGCCTGCAGGCCGCCGCCCTGGAGGGTGGCTTCACCGACTGAACCAACCGGAACCGAGCGAAGCCAGGCCTGCCGCACCGGTGGCCACTAGCCTCAGGCCGCCTGCACGCCCGCCATGCTCAGCCTCTCGATGATCGTGCGCGACGAAGCCGCGCAGATCGAAGACTGCCTGCGCTCCGTGCAGGGATTCGTGGACGAGATGGTGGTGGTGGACACCGGCTCCACCGACAACACCGTGGCCCTGGCAGAAGCGATGGGGGCGCGGGTGGAGCGCATCGCCTGGCCGGGGGATTTCGCGCCGGCCCGCAACCAGGCCCTGCAGTGGGTGCAAGGCGACTGGGTGCTGGTGCTCGACGCCGATGAGCGGCTGCGGCCGGAGGCGGTGGCACCGCTGCGGGCCTTGATGGCCCAGCCGGATGTGCTGCTGATCAACCTGCTGCGCCATGAACGGGGGGCGGTGCAGTCGCCTTACTCGAATGTGAGCCGGCTATTCCGCCGCCACCCAGCGATCCGCTGGAGCCGGGCCTACCACTCGATGGTGGACGACAGCGTGGCGGAGCTGCTCAACCAGGAGAGCCACTGGCGCGTCGCCGATTGCCCAGAACCGGCACTGCTGCACGACGGCTACAGGCCGGAGCTCCTGGCCAAAGGCAACAAGGCCCAACGGCTGCGGCAGGCGATGGAAGCCGAGCTGCAGGAGCACCCCGGCGACCCCTACGCCTGCGCCAAGCTCGGCTCTCTCGAGGTGGCGGAAGGCAACCTGGAGCGCGGCCTGGCTCTGCTGCGCGAGGGGTTGGCGCAGTGCCCGAGCGAGGCCCACCCCGAGCGCTACGAGCTGCTGCTGCATCTGGCCCTGGCGGAAGCCCTGCGCGATCCGCACACAGGGGCCGCGTTGTATCGCCAGGCCCTGGCGCTGCCCCTGGCGCCGCGGCTGAGCCTGGCGGCGCGGCTCAACCTGGCGGCCCTGCTCCTGCAGCAGGGGGAGGTGGAGGAGGCGGCGCAGCACTGCCAGCGGGCCACAGCTGCCGCACCGGAGATCGGCCTGGGCTGGTACAACCTCGGCCTGATCCGCCGGCGCCAGGGAGACCTCGCCGGAGCGCTGGAGGCCTACCGCGAAGCGAAGCGGCTCAGCCCGGAGCATGCCGAAACCCACCAAAACCTGGCCGTGGCTCTGCTGCTGGGTGGCGACATCGAGGGCGCGCGCCGTGGCTTTCGCGACGCCATCGCCCTGCTCAGCCAACAGGGCCGCAACGCAGAAGCCAGCCAGCTGCGCCAGCAGGCCGGCGCCATGGTGAAGCTGGAAGGCTGATGGACACCGCTGCGACCCCAACGCCGCTGCTCGGCCGCACCATCGCCGTGACCCGCGCCGAACAGCAGCTGGGGGAAGCGCGGCGATTGTTTGAGCAGGCGGGTGCAACGGTGCTCGATCTGCCAGCGCTGGTGATCGGCCCGCCGGATGAATGGGGCCCCCTCGATGACGCCCTGGCGGAACTGGAGGAGTTCCATTGGCTGGTGCTCTCCAGCAGCAACGGCGTGGAGGCGGTGGAGCAACGAATGCGGCGGCAGGGCAGCAGCCTCGCAGGCCGCCCCCGCACCCTCAAGATTGCGGCGGTGGGCCGCAAAACGGCCGCCCGCCTGGAGGCCCTGGGGGCACCGGCGGATTTCGTGCCGCCCCAGTTTGTGGCCGACAGCCTGATCGATCACTTCCCGGTGTCGGGCTGGGGGCTGCGGCTGCTGCTGCCGCGGGTGCAGAGCGGCGGCCGCACCCTGCTGGCTGAAGCGTTCGGGGAAGCCGGCGCGCGGGTGGTGGAGGTGGCGGCCTACGAATCCCGCTGCCCCGACGCCCTCCCCCCAGCCACGGCTGCAGCCCTGGCCAACGCTGCCGTGGACGCCATCACCTTCAGCAGTGGCAAAACCGTGCACCACACGGCCCGGCTGCTGGAGCAGCAGTTCGGCCCCAGCTGGCGGCAGCCCCTGGAGGCTGTGGCGCTGGTCTCGATCGGTCCGCAAACCAGCCACAGCTGCCGCGAGCAGTTGGGCCGGGTGGATGCGGAAGCCGATCCGCACGACCTCGACGGCCTGGTGGCCGCCTGCGCTCAGGCGCTGGCTGACCGGCCGCTCAGAGGTTGAACACCCGCTTCTGCCCCGCCTGATTGAGCACCATGCGGCCGCTGGCCACATCAATGCTCGTGACAGCCCAGTCCGGGGGCAGCAAAGCCGGGAGTCCGGAGCCGGGGCAGAGCCCGCGGCGCCCCACACACACGGCACCGCTCTGATCACCCACTTGCACCAGGGCCTGAGCCCGGCCAGCGCTGCGGATCACACCGGTGAAGCGCAGATCTCCGGTGGATGCCGTCGCAGCGGCAGCCCTGGGCTGCGCCAGAGGGGCAAAGGGATCGATGCGGCCTGTGGGCAGCGCCGCCACCACCTGCTGCGGTGTGGGCAGCGGTGTGAAGCCCGTGGCCGGCTGAGGAGCAGCGGCAGCACTGGGAGCGGCGGCGGGTTTGGGAGATGCTGGCGGCAGGCTGATGGTTTCAGGGCCAGAACCGGAGGAGCAGGCAGCGAGGATCGGCACCAAGGCCAGCAGGGTGACGGGCGCGCTCAGGGCGCGGTTGCGTTGGGCTGAATCAACCTGGCTGCTGGCCATACCCGCTCTGCACAAGATCGCGGAAGCGATCCAGGTTGGCCTGGAGCTCCTTGGTCACGATCCCCCCCAGGATGGAAGGTTCCATCAGCGGTGCCAACACCCCCGGCAGCTCGTAGCTCACCGTGAGCTTCACGGCGGTGAGCTCACGGCCCTGGGGATAGAAGCGCACGGCACCTTTCGTGGGCAGGCCGCCCACCGATTCCCAGTGGAGCTGCTGCGCCTCCACCCGCTGGGTGATGCGAGCCTTCCAGTGGAAGCGAAAGCCCTGGGCAGCAAGGGTCCAATCGGTGAGATCGGGATCTCCGGGCTCGGTCACCACTGATTCGATCCAGTTCATCCAGCGGGGCATGGCCTCAAGATCACTCCACACCGCCCACACCCGCTCAGCCGAGGCCTTCACCTCCGTGGTGACGCTGTGTTCAAGCCAACGGCCCATGGGAATCAAGCGAGGGGGTGATCAGGCTGGTGTGATCAGGCAACAGCCGCGTTGGTGGCGAGCTCGGCCTTGCTCCCCAGGATGGCGGCGGCGGCCAGTCGTCCGCTCATGGTGGCGCCTTCCATCGAATCGATGTAGTCCTGCTTGGTGTAGCTGCCGGCCAGGAAAAAGTTGCCCACCGGTGTGGCCTGATCGGGGCGGTAGGGCTCCATGCCGGGCGCTTCGCGGTAGAGCGACTGGGCCAGCTTCACCACGTTGCTCCACACCAGCTTGAGATTGCGGGCCGAAGGGAAGAGGCGACGCACCTGCTCATCGGTGGCGGCCACGATCTCCTCGGTTTTCTTGGGAATCCAGGGATCACCGGGGGTGAGCACACACTGCAGCAGCGAGCCCACGCCTTCCTTGCGGTAGTCCACCGGACTGGCCAGGGCCAGATCCGCGAAGCAGCTGAAGTCGGCATCAGCGGTGTAGAGCAGGTTGTCGAGGCCAGCGGGGCGCTCCACATCGCGGCGGGCCGCTTCTTCCAGGGCGCCATCGCCCAGCTCGGTGACCCATCCGTCGTAGCGGAGCTGCACGGTGGCTACCGGCACGGCCTCGAGCTTGTAGAGGTTGTCGAACAGGGGCCAGCGGCGCCAGGCCTCGGGGATCATCCGCTGGATACCAGGCACATCACAGGCCGCCAAGTAGGCATCGGCCTTCACCTCAATGTCGCCATCGGGGGTGCCGAGCTTCAGGGCGCTCACCTGGGTGGAGGGCTGGCCATCGGAGGCCGCTGCACCCTCCTCAAACACCACCTCGGTGACGCGGTGGCGCAGGTGGAGCTTGCCGCCGCGCTGCTGGATGTAATCCAGGATCGGGCCGGTGAGCCAGCGATGCGGCGAGCCCTTGAGCAGATTGAGCTTGGAGGCTTCGGTTTTCGCCGCAAACATCATGAAGATGGTGAGCATGCAGCGCGCCGAAATCGCCTCGCAATCGATGAAGCCGAGGGCATAGGCGATCGGATTCCACATCCGTTTGATGCTCTGCTCACTGCCGCCGTGGCCGAGGAACCACTGCTGGAAGCTGATGCGATCGAGATCGCGGATCACCTTCATCGCGCCTTCGTAGTCCACCAAACCGCGCACGATCGGGCTGGTGCCGAGCGCCAGGGCGTTGCGCAGCTTGTCGAGCCAGTCGAGCTGGGGGGTGGTGAAGAACGCCTTGAGCCCGTTGAAGGGAGCGCCGAGAGCGAAGCGGAAATCCAGCTCGCGCAGGTCGCCGCCGGCATTCACAAACAGATGGGTATGGTCTTTAGGGAGCAGGTTGTCAATCGCGCCCACTTTGCGCAGCAGGGCGAAGAGGTTGGCGTAGTTGAAGAAGAACACGTGCAGCCCCATCTCGATGTGGTTACCGCCTTCATCCACCCAGCTGCCCACCTTGCCGCCCATGAACGGCCGAGCCTCGTAGAGATCCACCTGATGGCCGGCATCCACCAGATCCACTGCCGCCGCCAAGCCAGCCAATCCCGAACCCACGATGGCGACGCGCACCCTGCTGCTCCCACTGAATGGGCACGACTCTATGGAGACGCCCATCACGGCGGCAGGTGTGGGTTGCGCTCCATACGATGGGTGGATCAGGCCAGGGCCTTCCGATGACCAGCGAGTCCGCTACCTCCACAGCCACAGCCGAACCCGCGCAGGCCACCCACACCGGTCGCGACGGCAAGGGCATCCTGATCACCGAATCAGCGATGAAGCAGCTGGCCACGCTGATTCCCGCCCAGGGTGACGGCAAGGTGCTGCGGGTGGGTGTGCGCTCAGGCGGCTGCAGCGGCATGAGCTACACGATGGATTTCATCGATGCCTCCGAGATCCAGGGCGATGACGAGCGCTACATCTACGAACCGGACGGCTCCCCCAGCTTCACGGTGGTGAGCGACCCCAAGAGCCTGCTCTACATCTATGGAATGCAGCTCGATTTCTCCAGCGCCCTGATCGGCGGCGGCTTCAACTTCACCAACCCCAACGCCACCCAAACCTGCGGCTGCGGCAGCTCGTTTGCGGTGTGAGTGATGGCTAGCGCCAACGAGCAGCCAGCGCCCTGGAAGCCCGTGAATCCAGCCGTGGTTCCTGCCGACGTTGATCTGATCGTGCTGTTTGGCTCGCGAGCCAACGGCACATACACAGCTTCCAGCGACTGGGATCTCGGCATCCTGTTTCGCCAGAATAGCGGAGAACCCCTACGGCTCTTTGAGCTCGATGCGCTGATCGCACCCCTGGTGGGCTGCTCCAGCGACGCGATCGATCTGGTGGATCTGGAACACAGCTCCTACCTGCTGCAGAGGGTGGTTGCCGAAGACGGTCGCCTGCTGTTTGAACGCCAGCCAGGGCTGTTTCTCAACTTCTGCTCCCGCGCGATCCGCCAATGGGCTGACTGGTGCCGACGGGAGCAGAAACTCCAGCGGGAGCGGGAGCTTCTCCAGCCATGAGCCCCCTTGAGCTAGCTGTGGTGCAACGGAAGCTCACGCATCTCAATGAGCTGTTGACCCTGCTGCGGAACGAAAGCACCACTCCCCTCACCGCCTTTCTGGAGGATCGCCGCCAGCAACTGCTCGTAGAGCGACTGCTGCACCTCAGCGTGGAAGCAGCCAGCGACCTGCTCGAGCATCTGTTGGTGCAGGAGCTGAACACCAAAACGCAGAGCTACGCCGACACATTTTTGTTGGCCGGTCAGCACGGTCTGATCCCGATCGAGCTGGCTCAACGACTGATCCCAGCCGCTGGGCTGCGCAACCGACTGGTGCACGACTACGAAGCGATCGACCCCAGCCGAGTGCACGCTGCGATGGCGATCGCGCTGCGGGATCTCACAGAACTGAACCAAGCCCTGACCGACCGGGTGCGAATCTGAGGGCACGACCAGGCCCGCTGCCGCACCATGACCGACGCCGTTGCTGAAGCCCCCTCGCTGTTTGAGCAGGCCCTGCAGCGCTACCAAGAAGGCGCACCGCTGCCGGAGGTGATCGACAGCTTCCTCACGATCACGCAGCAGGAACCGCGCCTGTCGGCGGGCTGGACCTGCCTGGCCTGGCTGCAGCTCCTGGACAACCAGCCCCAGGCGGCCCTGCGTTCGGCCCGCAATGCCGTGAAGCTCAACCCCCAGGACCCCCAGGCCCGCATCAACCTGAGCCTGGCGATGCTGGAAACCAACGCCAAGGGCGTGCGCGAGCACGTCGAATGGGTGTTGCGGGTACGCGCGATGGCGCCTGAGCTGGCCGAGGAGCTCGATGGCTCGATCGCCGACGGATTGGCCCGCCGGCCCGATTGGCAGGCGCTGCAGAAGGTGCAGGCTTGGCTGAAGGGTTGAGCCCAACAACACCGGATCAGCGTCCAATCCTGCTGCTCAGCAACGGGCACGGTGAAGATCTCAGCGGCGCCCTGATCGGCCAGGCCCTGCAACAGCGTGGCCTGGCTGTAGAGGCTCTGCCGTTGGTGGGTCATGGCCGCGCCTACGACCAGGCCGGCATCACCATCCGCGGCCGCACCCGCGAATACAGCACCGGTGGCCTCGGCTACACCAGCCTGCTGGGGCGCCTCACCGAAGTGGTGCAGGGGCAGGTGGTGTATCTACTCAGCCGGCTACTGCTGCTGCTGCGGATCGCCCAGCGCTACCAGCTGATCGTGGTGGTGGGCGATGTAATTCCGCTGCTGGCGGCCTGGCTAGCGCGACGTCCCCACGCTGTGTATCTGGTGGCCTATTCCAGCCACTACGAAGGCCGCCTGCGCCTGCCCTGGCCGTGCACCCCCTGCCTCCGCAGCCGGCTGACGCAGGTGATCTACAGCCGCGATGCACTCACGGCGGCTGACCTCACCGGCCAGCTGCAGCGCCCCGTGCATTTCCTGGGCAACCCCTTCTTTGATGGCGCCCTCAGGCCAAGCCAGCCACTCGAGGGCCAGCCCCGCCAACGGCTGGGGCTGCTGCCGGGCAGCCGCCTACCCGAGGCGCTGCACAACCTGGAGCTGATGCTGCAGGTGCTGGAGCGTCTGCCGAATGCACTGCGCCCCAGTGAACGGCTGGGGCTGTATGCGGCCTTGGTGGGCAAGCTCACGCCACAGGAAGTGGCTCCGCTGGCCAGCCGGCTGGGCTGGAAGCTGCAGCTCGAGGGCGACGATCGCTGCTGCCTGCAACGCGGCCCGCTGCAGCTGCAGCTGGAGTGGGGGCGATTCGCCGCCGTGGTGCAGCAGTGCGATCTGCTGCTGTCGATGACCGGAACAGCGGCCGAGCAGTGTGTGGGGCTGGGCAAGCCAGTGCTGCAGTTGGTGGGCGAGGGGCCACAGTTCACCGAGCAGTTCGCCGAGGCGCAGCAGCGCTTGCTGGGGGCGGGGCTGTTCTGCGCTCCGGGGCAACCGGGCAGCGAGGAGCAGCTGCAGGCCACAGCCCAGCTGCTGGAGCAGCTGCTGGAGCGCCTGCTGCGTGAGCCCAGCTGGAGCCAACAGCTGCAACAGCTGGGCCTCGAGCGCATCGGTAGCGGCGGTGGTGCCGCCAGGATGGCCGCCGATCTCCACACCCGCCTGGATGGCTGACCCCGCCGGCAGCAGCTCGCTTCCCATCGGCCAACGCCTCAAGGGCTGGATCGACACCCTGCTGGTGGTGGATGTGTTCGTGGTGATCGCTGGAGCGATCTGGTTTGGCGTGGCGGTGCTGTGCCACAGCCGCGGCATCGAGGCGCCCCTGGATTGGTTTCAGCGGCTCTGGGAGCCGCTGTTCACCCCAGCGATCGGCCTTCTGATGGGCGCAGCGATCCTCAGCGGCGTGCTCGGCTGGGCCCTCAACTGGTGGCAGCGGCGAGTGCAGCGCTGAGCTCGCCATCGCGGAAGTTAAACCCCTGCTCCTGCAGGCGCCGGGGCAGCACCTTCTGGCCCTCCAGCACCACCTTGGCGCCATCGCCGAGCAGCAGTTGCAGCAGGGGTCCAGGCACCGGCAGCAGGCTGGGGCGGCCGAGGCAACGGCCCAGGGCAGCGGCGAAGGCCGCCATGCTGCAGGGCTGGGGCGCCACGGCGTTGTAGGTGCCGCTGTAGCTGGCATCCGCCAGGGCGGCGGCGATCAGGTCACAGAGATCGCGGCGGGAGATCCAGCTCATCCACTGCTGGCCGTCTCCGATGGGGCCACCGAAGCCCAGGCGGAACACCGGCAGCATCTTGCCCAGGGCACCACCATCAGCGCCGAGCACGATGCCGATGCGCAGGATCACCAGGCGGCAGAGCGAGGCCGCAACCTGGGCTTCCTGCTCCCAAGCCACACAGAGCCGGCCCAGCACATCGGAGCCGGCGGGGCTGGCTTCGGTGAATTCCTGGCTGCTGCTGGTGCCGTAGTAGCCGATGGCGGAACCATTGATCAGCACACCGGGGCGCTGCCCCTCAGGCAGAGCGGCCAGGGCCGCCACCAGGGCGCGCGTGGTGGCGATGCGGCTGCTGGTGAGCAGCTCCAAGTGCTGAGGCGTCCAGCGCTTTTCGGCGATCGGCTCACCCGCCAGGTTCACCACCGCCTCGGCCTGGGCGAGCGCCTGCTGCAGCTCCGGCCGCTGCCAGCTGGCAGGGATGGCAGGGTTGGCCTGCAGGCGCTGCAGCTGTGGGTGCTGAACAGCGGGTAGCGGCTGGCTGGCGCGGCTCACCAGGGTGAGGCTGTGGCCCGCCTCCAGCAGCACGGGCACCAGGGCCCGGCCCACGAAGCCACTGCAGCCCACCAACAGAATCCGCACGCGCTCAGCTCCCAATCACCGGCCAACGCTAGGGATGGGCGACGCTCACGAGGCCGAGGCGGCGGGCCAGGGGATTGAGCAACGACCCCTGCATCACCAAACCCAACAGCACCACCGCCAGGGCAAAGGCGGGCATCGCATCTCCCCACGGCACATCCGAGGCGGCGGCCTGAAGGGCAATCGCCACCGGCACCGCACCGCGCACGCCGGCCAGAGCGGTGAACTGACAATCGGCACGGCTGAAACCGGAGCGCAACAGCAGCAGGGTGACCACCAGCCAGCGCACCAGCAGCAGCACACCGAGCAGAACTAGGGCCGTGGGCAGCAGCACCACCACATCGGTGGGCTGCACCACCAGCCCGAGACAGAGAAACAGCATCAGCTCGGCCAGCTTGGCGAAGCCGGCCTGGCTCATCTCCAGCTGCTCCTGATCCACGCCCTCGCTATTACCGAGCACCAGACCCATCACATAGGCCGCCAGCAGCGGGCTGGCCCCCGCCAGCGCCGATCCACCGGCCACCAGCATCAGGGCCGCAAGCGCCATCACCGTTACCTGGCTGGCTTGGAGCGGATGCCGCCGCCGCTCAAGCAGCAGCGCCGCCCCCTGACCACCCAGAAAACCCAGGAAGGCACCCAGCAGAAACTGGCGTACCGCCTCCACCAGCAGGGGGGCAATGGCGGTGTCGTGGCTGTGGGGCAGCGCCAACGCCAGGCCGGCCAGCACCACAGCAATCGGGTCGTTGAAGCCCGATTCACACTCGAGCAGATCCAGCAGCCGCTGGGGCAAACGCTGTCGCAGTGGCCGCAGCAGCGATAGCACCGCCGATGCATCGGTGCTGCAGAACATCGCACCCACAAACAGCACACCCGCCACCCCGATGGCGTGCTGCCGCCAGGGCAGGTGCTGAACCAGCAGCACCACGAGTGCCAGCGAGCCGGCCGTGAGCAAAGAACCGAGGGTGGCCAGGCGCAGCGAGGGCACCAGCACCTGGCGCATCTGCTGCCAGTTCGCGGCCAAGCCACCAAAGAAGAGCACCAACACCAGGGCCACCTGGGCGAGCTGGTCGGCCTGGGCCAGGTTGAGCAGCGCCGCCGGTTGACCCGGCCCAGGATTGATGTTGTTGTCGATCAGCAGACCGAGCACCAGCACCAGCAAGATCCCGGGCATGCGGATCTGGGAGGCGATGTCGTCGAGAAAGAGGGCCAGCAACAACAGGCCACCGAAGAGCACCAGCAGCAGCGCCAGGCTTGGGGGCACAAAACCAAGAGCGGGGGGTGGGCTCTAGCCTGCCTGGCAGCACGCAACAGCGCCATGGCTGAAACGCCCGCGGCAGCACCCGAGGCCGCCACCAAAAGCCCCATCAAAAAAGGCAGCCTGGTGCGCGTGAGTCGCAACGCCTACGCCAACAGCCTCGAAGCCCAGGCCAGCGACACCGTGGCGCCCGACTACATCTTTGAAGGCCCTGCCGAAGTGCTCGTGATCAAAGGCAATTACGCCCAGCTGCGCTTCCGCCGGCCGGTGCCGGATGTGTGGCTGCGAGCTGATCAGCTGGAGAGCGTTTAAATCTCCAGCCGCCGCCGCTCCTCCTGCAGGCGGGTGCGGCGTTGCTTGGCTTCGCGCAGCATCTCGCGGCCATCGCGCAGGTAGCTGTCCACGTAGCCCATGGTGTAGCGCTCCAGTTCGGTGAGCGCGTCCTGCACCTGGGAAAGGCAGTGATAAAGGCTGAGGCTGAAGCCCTGGGCTGAGGTGGGCGCAGCCATGGAGCGGTAGAGCGTTTCCACTTTCTCCAGGCGGGCCTGGCTCTGCTCAAGGAAGGCGCAGAAGCTCTCCATCAACTGATCGTCGTAGGGATCAGCAGAGAGAGCGCGCAGCTGGGCCGGGAAGGGATTGATCACCTGGGCCAGCAGGCGATCAATCGGGGCATACACCTGCTGCAGCCAGGCGAGCAGCTGCGCATCGCCACGGGCCGCTTCTGCGGTGGCGGTTCGGGCCGCACGGCCAGCCGCTGCAGAACGCTCCGTGGTGGTGGAAGGCGTTGCACCGGCGCGGGCTACCCCATGGAGCCGATCGTGCTCAGCCCGCCGCTGCGCATCACCCAGCACCTCCCAGGCCGCATTGAGCTCAAGGATGCGGTGTTCATCACCGCCGGCATCGGGGTGGTGCTGCTTCACCAGCGCCCGGTAAGCCGCCTTCAGCTCCGCTGCCGTGGCAGAACTGGCCACACCCAACACGCGGTAGGGATCAGGAGCTGATGGAGACCGAGGCAAGGGCACAGCGAGGGGTAATCCATCCTCGCCTTCCGGGGCCTCACCCACAAAAAAGCCCCCCGCCGAAGCGGGAGGCTGAGGCTTTTGATGTGTGAGTGAGCGCGAGGAGCGCGTGAGGAGTGGCGTTTGATCAGGCGATCAGAACTTGAAGCCCACCTGGATCACACCACCGAAAGCGTTGAAGGTTTCGCCTTGGGGGGTGTTCTGGCCAGCGGGGCGGCTCTGATACATCAGGGCGGGGGTCACGCTGATGTTGTCGGTAACCTGGAAGTTGTACCACCACTCCCAGGTGTAGTTGCCATCCTGAGGGGTGGCATCCGAGAAGGTGGAGGTGGTGAAGGGAGCCTGACCCACAGCCATACCGGCGGAATTGCCCTTCACGAACACATCGTTCCACTGCAGACCGACCATCCAGGACTGGGCGTTCTTGGTGTCGTAGACGTTGCTGGCAACGTCATAGCCATCGTTGAAGGTGGTGATACCCCAGCCGGCGCTGATCGAAGGCACAATTCCACTCTTGGAGGGCTGCCAGTAGCCATTCAGCGCGAAGCTGTTGGTGGCTGCACCACCATCGAGCGTGGCGCAGGAAACGCGGGAGGCGGCGTAGGTGTAAGCGGTACCCGAGCGGATGTCGGAACCACACTGGCCGTAGCGGTAGGCACCGGTGAGGGCCCAACCGTTACCGGCACCACCCAGCTGAGCCAGGAAGGAGCCACCACCAGCGTCAGTGGCGATGCCACCGGTGTTGGGGTTGCCGTCTTGGGCGTTCTTATCCACGTAGTTGATACCAGCAGCCAGGTAGGGCTGGCCCTTCTCCACCTTCTGCTTCCACACCAGGCCAGCACCAGAACCGGTTTCCTTGTTGTAAACACCGGAAGTACCGAAGGTGCCGTAGAGGAAATCACTGATGTTCGACTTGTAGGCCGAAGGGGTGATCGCCAACATTTCGGTGTTACGAACGCGAGCACCCAAGGTGGCCTTCACTTCCTTGCCGATCGGGAAGGTGTAGTAGAGACGATCAACATCGACGATGTTGGCGCCGGCGCTCGACTCGAAGCTCTTATCGAGCTTGGTGATGCGGTACTGGCCACCATCAAAGGCCGACTGGGCAAAGTTGCCGGCACGCAGGCGGGTCCGCAGCAGGTCCTTACCGGTGAAGCTGGTGTCGAAGTTCAGGCGAACTTCGTAGTTGAAGGTGAAGGCGTTAAGGAGAGGACCCTGGGTTTTGCCAGGAGCCTTGCCGGGGCCATAGCTGCCACCAACGGTCTTAACGGTGCCGTTGTTGTTATGGACGGTGGGCTGAGTGTCAGCAGCCGAACCGCCATAGGTGTAAGCACCCAGATCGAAGGTGGCTTCACCACGCAGCTTGGTGGTGGTGGAGAACTGGGTAGCTTCCAGCTCAGCAACCTTGGCATCAAGGCGATCCACGCGGCCCTTGAGCACGGCGAGTTCCTTGGCGAACTCATCGATGAGGCGCTTGAGCTCGTCGGTCACTTCGGTGACGCGGTCGAGGCAAGCGTTGAGCAGAGCAGCGGCTTCCCAGCGGCTCAGAGCGCGCTCGCCACGGAAGGTGCCGTTCGGGTAGCCAGCCACGCAGCCGTAGCGCTCGATCAGGTTGCTCAGTGCCTGGTATGCCCAGTCGGTGGGCTGCACGTCGGAGAACTGGGTGATCGAGGTCACCTGGTCGGCGCTGGCGCCGTACTGGCTGACGCCAGCGATGTTGAGATCAGCGGCGGATGCAGCCACAGGAGCCATCAGGCCCAGGGCAGCAGGCGCCAGAAGAAGCTTCTGGAATAGTTTCATGGTCCTCACACCAATCGAGGGACCCAGGCATAAACCTGAGCTCGATCGAACATATCGGTTCGTCACGCGCGCAAGAGCCCGCCTGAGCACGGACCCGCGTGTCTTGCGATACACGAAAAAGCCCCAGCATTGCTGCCGAGGCTTGACACGAGAACGGTGTGTGAGAAGTGGAGCTCAAATGTGTGAGGAGAGAGCTCCGTGTTCAGATCAACTGATCAGAACTTGAAGGTGGTCTTGATCAGACCGCCGAAGTTGTTCACCGAGCTGTCGTCGTTCCCTTTACCCAGCTGACCAGCGGTCTGGCTCAGGTAGTACAGAGCGGGGGTCACGCTGATGTTGTCGGTGACTTGGAACTTGTACCACCACTCCCAGGCGTAGTTGCCGTCGTTGGGGGTACCATCCAGATCGCTGGGGTACTGGGTCACGAAGGGGGTCTGACCCACAGCCATACCGAGGGCATTGCCCTTGATGAAGGCATCAGCCCACTGCAGACCCACATACCAGGACTGGATGCGGGTGCCATCCAGGTTGCCGACAGGACCGAACTGAGCGTCGCCGCTCACGCCAGTGATGCCCCAGCCAGTGCTGATGGAAGGGACCCAGCCAGACTCGGAGGGCTGCCAGTAGGCGCTCAGACCGATGGTGTTGCTGGTCACATCTTCAGAGAGGCTGCTGAAGCCGTTGTTGTTACCGAACGAAGCCAGCGGAGTACCAGCGGGAATCGTGGTTCCGTTGCCGTAGGTGTAAGCAACAGCTGCGCCCCAGTTGTCGCCGGCGTAACCCACCTGAGCGGTGAAGGTTTCGTTGGAGCCGTCGGTACCGATACCACCCTCACTAGGATTGCCGTTCTGGCCGTCCTGAGCCACGTAGTTGATGCTGGCGCTGAAGCCGTTCTTCTGATACCAGATACCGGCACCAGCACCCAGGTTCAGGCTGTAGGCGGCGGGGGAACCGGCGTAGGTGAACACGTCGAGGACGGTGTCAGCCGGGTAAACGCTGGGCCACATGGCGAGCATGTCGTCCTGACGGACACGGCCACCCACGGTGATGGTGAAGTCACCAGCGGGGAATTGATAGAACAGGCGGTTGATGCCGACGGTATTAGCGCCAGCCTCACCTTCCTGGAAGCCAATTTCCAAGCTGTTGTTGGGCAGAACACCATTGCCATAAGCGGTCTGACCAAAGTTGCCAGAGCGCAGGGTGGTGCGCAGCAGATCCTTACCAGTGAAGCTGGTGTCGAAGATCAGGCGAACGTCGTAGTTGAAGGTGGTTGCACCCTGGATGGCCTTCAGAGCATCAACGGTAACGTCGTTGCTGCCGCTATAGCTGTTGGCGCCCAGCACGAAGGTGGCAATGCCTTTCAGCTTGGTGGTGGTGGAGAACTGGGTGGCTTCCAGCTCAGCAACCTTGGCCTCGAGGCCATCCACGCGGCCCTTCAGCACGGCGAGTTCCTTTTCGAACTCTTTCATC
>Ga0194119_10001847_pt1 | contig 37541 bp, 29 predicted proteins | sample TA2MahC100mmetaG_FD_148620 | JGI IMG/M metagenome (GOLD analysis project Ga0194119, IMG submission 148620) | Freshwater microbial communities from Lake Tanganyika, Tanzania - TA2015018 Mahale Deep Cast 100m | ecosystem: Environmental > Aquatic > Freshwater > Lake | place: Tanzania: Lake... | reverse complement strand
TATGCGCACCCACCATTGGACTGGACAATGCACTAGTAGACATTGTATTCTTCGTGTTGATGATTGGTGCGGTATGATTTTCTTGGTTCATATGTGTTATGTATAATAAATACATTTTATACTTATCTTGTATATGATGAAGAAGACGGTGGTTGTTGATTTGAAATATATGATACCATCCGTAGGTGGACGGTCTCGGTCTCGGTCTCGGTCAAGGTCTAGAACAGCGACCACCGAGCGGTCAAGGTCCGGTTCGCGTAAAGGAAGCGTTACAGGAATGTCTGATGAAGAATCTGAACTGGATATCAGTGTATTATTAAAGAATAAACAAGACTACTACCCAGAAGACAACGACGAGACGACTACGGACGACAACGACGACAACGACAACGACGACAACGACGACAACGACGACAACGACGACAACGACGACAACGAAGACAGTAGCGATAGTGACGTTGAAACCGATAACTCCTCAAGAATACATCCCAGCGTGAAAGACTCGGATTATGCAGTAGATTCAGATGAAGACCTCCTTCAATCGGTTATAGACGAACCAACATTTCCACTGGATATAAATGCGATATTATCTGCGATGAATAAGGCAGAGAATAACACGATTGCGAATCTCTCAAAGAAAATGATAGATGACCGGCGCCACGAAATTCTCTCGTCGCTGAATTTGACGACCGAAAAACTGGCGGAGTTTGAACGTAAACTCTCAATGTATCGCGTCATTGAAAACCCATGTGATTTGAAACATTGTCAACTGATTCGTTGGATACCACTTCGGTCACTTGAAACTCGCCCCTATGTAACTCTCGGCGGCACATTGTTCAAGGTTCGTGAAGACCCAGAAGATGGCACACATACAGTTACGATTCGTAATATCAAGAGGTTCGTGTTTAATATTCGGTTTGAGGCCAATATCGTATTTCAACGATTGAGTCAAGAAGAACTACTTATATTGAGTGTAGTGGAGTATATCAATAGTGATGACGTAGACTCTGCCGTAAATGCGCGCGAATTTGGTCAATGAACGTGACTGCTCAGACTGCCTCGTCCCACACGTAACCGACGCACCGTCTTCGTAATATCACGAGTTAGTTTTGGATGTAATCTGCCACGTTTTGTTTTACAGCGAAATCCGTGTTGGCGCATTCCTCTGTTATTAAAAATTGTTTTCGAACAATATGCGATACTTCGTTTTTCAGAAGTAGAATCACTTCTTGCCTTAATACAACGACATAATTTCCCGGCTAAAATGCGATGAGCACGTGATTTTATAGACGTATTATTTGTTATACTATCACGACCACGCGGTTGATAATGATGAAGAATTTTAAGATAATCGCCGCGTGTGAGTTTCATATCTTCATCAATATCATCATCGGTATATTTTAATCTAGTTGACATAACAAATACGGTGACACGTGAAGACGACGAAACTACCGGTCTATCCTATAGTAGACAAATACAAAAAAGTATTCACATAATATTTATATTCATAGAATATAACGGGATGAAACAAAAAGTCGTAGTGTTTGACATTGATGAGACACTCGGCAATTTTTCTCAACTATCTATTTTCACACACGTATTGGAAGATTATTACAACAAACCAGAGTTGTCATATCGCTACTTCAATGATTTAGTTGATTTGTATCCAGAAATTATACGACCAAGTATGGTTCGTATATTGGATTATATCCGTAAAAAAAAGAACACAGGGGTTTGCGATAAAGTAATGATATACACGAATAATATGGGTCCTGTGAAATGGATATCGTGTATTCGGCAATATTTTGAAACTAAACTGCGGATGGCTGCCACTGCATCCGCATCCGCATCTGCGTCCGGAGGTCTCGCAATTATCCCTCCTCTTTTCGACCATACAATTAAACCTAAAACTGAGGACTCTACCGATACACAAACGCAGCAGCATCAGCAGCTGTATCCGGAACGAACAACCAACGATAAAACAATAAGTGATTTCATACGATGTGGACGTCTACCGAGAGATATTGAAATATGTTTTCTGGACGACCTTCAACATCCTAAAATGGTGGATGAACGTGTTTACTATATCAAACTACAGCCCTATCATTCCTATATTCCATTTGAAATGTTTGTTGTTCGTTTCTTGAATAGCGCATTATATCGTGAGGTATTTGACAAGTTCACAGTCCCATCTACGATATCTATTACTTCGCCCAACTCGAAAAAACAAATACTATCGATTGAAATACATAATCTATTTCTTAAATATGCGAATTTGGCGAAATATGACGCAAAGTCGCACCAATCAAAAATCAATCCACGAGAGATTGATGAAATCATTAGTAAGTATATCTTATACCATCTCCAGCAATTTTTCAGGGATGGACCACCAAAGCCAAGAAGAATATTGGTTCACACACACGCACAACACCGCCGCACGTCTAAAAAAAATCGGACCACAACGCCGATACATTCACCAAGGGTTTTTTATGTAGATAAGACAACTGCGGTTAAGAATATGCGAAACAAGACAATACGTAACAAGTGAAGCAACACACACACACACATACTTGACCTAGGAAAACCACGATAGTTGACCAGTGTCTCCCCCTTCCGCTGAGACAAAGACAACACGCTCACCTGATAGTTGTGTCCACGCCGAAATGATATCTTCCACGGCTTGCTTGAATGCTCGTGTATTCTGAATATCTTCGTGGTTCAGATATATGATTCCATTCTCACGACGTGCTTTGACGAATATCTGAGATACTGCCTCTCGTGCGCGAATCAATTCACACTGAAATTCCATACTCTGTGCGTCAATCTGAGACTGACGTTTGTCATTTTCTGCGTCGACCCATCGTTGATGACGCATATTTCTGATGTGACGGTCCCAATTGCCTTGTGCTCCACGCCAACCGCATTGGCAACTAACCGGTCGCACAATCTCCAATTCGTGATAGGTGTCATTGAACAAGCGCTCCATAATCACTTGAATCGCGTGATGAAGCACCATCGGACTTGATTCGTATCCGGCAGTTCCTTCGTTAGGTTTGTAATCCATAAGTGCTTGAAATGTATCCTGTTCTTGACCGCGGTGAACGAGATTGTATCTCTCATCGCTATAAATGCTTGAATCTTGTCCGCACACTTCAATAACAATTTCATCGGCTAGAACCATAATCTCCTCGTATAAGTCTTCGTCTTCTTCTTCAATTTCCTCCAACGTCTTCCAACAGCGAAGTATTGCGCCAGGACGAACTGCGGTCAATGCGGTTTGCTTGTGCCGATGTAACGCACCGAGTGCATTCATTCCACGCAAATACGCACCTTCCGGAATCACGTGTTGAACATCCTCCAACACGGCCATCAGGGTATCCAATTCTGTCTGTATTTTTTCACGGGTTTCTGCGATAATACCACTTCCACTACCGAACGACATTTTGTTGCTACGTTGATTACTCTGTATTTAATGTATTGGTTGAAAAACATTTCAATTTTATGCTCACTCGCTTTGGCGCTCCGTCCGCAGAGCGGACCCGCACCTTCGCTCGTTCGCGTCGTGCTCAATATTATCGGGGGAGATGGTGGGTATACGCGCGCCTTCTCTCGTCCGCTTCGTGCTCAATATTATCGGGGAGATTGTAAGACACCGCATTTACTGTCTTGTATACGATGGCCATATTACACCACTGCTGCCACTTCCGCCTCCACCTCCGTCCGTCACCTGTATCACCGGCTGAATTATCTTTTGCGTGACTTGCTTCTGTGTATACGATACCACTGTATCCGAAACGATGTGTGTAATCAAAATGAATACACACGTATATAAAATGAGACTGCGGTCAAATTCACTAAACTTGTTTCCGCCAAGAATCGCGAACTTCGGGTTCGTCCAAGAAACAGTATTGAACCGAATAAGTAGAATAACGACAGCCGAATACAATAATACGTTTCGTAATACAGGGATATACCCAGGCAACACGGAGTAAAAACCTAATAAAACAACTGCGTATGTCCCATATACAAAATAGTCCAAATAGTCATAATAAGACGCATACTTTTTGAATAAGGGGGATAATGCGTCACGTAAATAGGTTATCACTGACACTATGAAATCTTCCGCAGTATTCTTTATCCTATTCATAATACTATACAATACTGTGCTGTATTATATAGATATAATAATGGTCGTTCTACTTGCTCCGTTATTCCGTGGCGGCATCCGTGGCGGCATCCGCAGCGTCTGTGACATAAAATGACAACAAACGCGCACTTGGGTCCAGCACGCCTTCACAAAAGGGATGTCTCCAGTAATATGGAATCGTATCTCCGCGTCCTTCATAGATATTTTCAAATACGTGACGGTAATAGAAACTCTCCTTGTCATATGGCGGATTATGAAGCGAATACAAATGATGCGCTTTATTATTAAACTCAACATCCGATATAACGCGGTCGGCATACTCTTTAATCATTTGAACCCACGTCCGTCCACCATCAGCCGAACTTACTCCATCACTGAATGCCTCTTTTCGGCGCCAGAGAACATCATCCGGCAATAAACCCTCGGATTGAAACGCCCGGCGAAGAATATACTTCTCGATTTTTTCATCATTGAATCGTTTCAAACGCGGAGGAATTGTCATCACGTAGGTAAGGAACTCCTTGTCCGCGAAGGGCACACGCGCTTCCAACCCCGCACCGCTTATACTCTTGTCAGAACGCAATAAATCAAAAAACCGAACATCGCGAATCATCCGCTCATTTTCGCGATGAAAATCTGTGTCTGTCGGCGCTTTCAAGAATCCACGATATGACCCGAAGATTTCATCCGACATATCTCCACAATAGATAACGACATCTTCGGTTTGTTGCTGAATATATTTACTAATAAGGTAATTCCCAACAGATGCGCGAATTGTGGTGGTGCAATAACTTTCCGTCTGATAGATTGTATCATATATCGCATTTAAGAAGTTGCTCTCTTTCAATGAAACTTCGTGATGACATGTCCCCAGATGTTCGGCGACACGGCGCGCCCATTTCAAATCCACTGACCCTTCCAATCCAATACTATATGTATTCAGCACAGTATCTGGCGCAGTCCGGCGCAATTCTCTCGCCACAATTGCAGTGACAAGTGAACTATCCAAACCGCCCGATAAAAGGCAACCAACAGGTCTCTCACTCATCAAGCGCTTCACAACCGCCTTTGTAAAGAGTTCACGAATATTTTTACATACATCATCGTCACTTTGTTCTACAATCGGAAATGAATACTCCACGCGCAACTCTTTCAATTGACGTTCAAAAAAGGATTTGTCCGTCTGCGTGTCCGTGGATTGCACCTTTTTACATTCACCAGATGTATAAGATACGTATGCGTAATCGTAGTAAGTGCGAAACACCGCGCCCCATTCAGTGTCCGCGTTAGTATACTCCATATAACTCCCCGCCGGAAATTGGACGATTGTATCACAAATTGCGTGTATGGATTTCAACTCACTCGCAATACACATCCCATAGTGGTCAGGGTTCAATGATAAGCACATTAAATCGGAATGTTCCTCGCCAAACAACCCATCGTGACGTGATACACCAATGAAAAGTGAACGCACACCCACCGGGTCTCTCGCGACATATGTCGCGCCACTTTCATAATCGTGTAATACAAACCCAAAGACACCATCCAAACGGCGAAGTGTCTCGTGAATTCCCACCTTTCGGTAAAGATGGATGATAACTTCGCAATCGGACCCGCTTTGATATTCGCTCTCTAGACCAAATTCCACAATCAGACTTTTATAATTATAAATTTCACCATTACAGATGAGACGACATTTTTTGATATGAAATGGTTGATTGGCGGTTGAATCCATACCATTGATAGACAGACGATGAAACCCCCACGCACGTGGACCATCTTTCAGAAAAACAGACATATCTGGACCACGATGAGAAGAGTGAATAAACGATTCTTGTAATGTTTTTAATTGGTTGAGCGCCAAACGCGCAACGGTTTGAAAATAGAATATACCGCACATTGTGTGTTAACCGTAAATAACAAATGAATATAACGAATGAATATAACGAAAGGATATACTATAATAACGGATTGTGTTTATATATTATTTAATTTCACATTATACAATAAGTAGAAACGTTAATCAACGACAACGAGACACCCGACATTACTATGGAATTTTATGGTGTTGTAAATGGCGCATATACCAATCATCACGACCGCCTATGTGAAATCAATCAGCGTATCTCCGAGAGAAATATCCCATCCGCAGCGCTTCGCCCCGCATATAATGTTCGTCCCCTTTCTTCCAAATACGCAATGATGCCGATATTAGAATCGCGTCCGGTTGCAACAACCCCTCTCGCAAACTACACGCATTTTACGACGGAGACTGTATTCAATCCGGGAAATGCGAAAGCGCCGTGGCGTGGATGGGCGGAACGTGTCAATCTAGAATCGTCCCTACGCAACCAATTCTTCGCACTTCAGCGGAATGACCGCGCAGTCTACGTCCCGAATTCAACAAGCGATCTCTACAAAGTTCATGTGGACGCACGTGAAGTTGAACAACCGAATCCATATTTGTTTGACAATGGCGCATCCAATTTCGCCCCGATGAATCCGAACCCGCATAATTTAGGCAAACTGACGTTTGAGAACTCCACGCGATTCCAACTTCGGACATTAGACTGCACTTACGATGGATATTTCACGGGTGAAGGTGGACCCGTCATTGAGCCTGCTACGAATTATATTCCGGAAGACCAATTGAAGAAAAAACAGAAGGAAAAAGAACACCAGACGCACTTGTCACATATTGAGGAGGGGTTCCGCGTTGGGGGGTCTGAGGCGAAGACGATGACCGTAAATACAGGCGATAAGTTCCCATCCCATATTCCCCGTGCGACAGCGACATCCAACGCACAAGAGTTATTGACAATGCGGCGCACCCACGCATAATCAGCATAAATCCATTATTGTAATAGAATAATATATGCCAACCTATTCTTCAATTATTATTTACAACGCGACATTAAAATGGCTGAAGACCACATTCAATACAGCAGCGAGCAAAACGACTCTTGGAACGAATTCAATGAACTAACTCTGAATGTGATGGCGAACCGTATTCGTTACGATAAATGTAAAAAATCAATGGCGAATACAGACGGAGTTCTTACTGAAATGTTTAATACTGAAAAGCGGTATTATAAAGAACGAATCATCGCAATGACGAGGGGGTTATTTGACGAGCAATGTGAAAATGATGAAATGAACCGGGCGCATCAAGAGTATCTGAAGGCGTGTATTGCGTATTTGAAGTGGAATGATATCACAGATATGGTGGAAACAGATACGCGTAGTGAGGTGCGGGAGATAGATACGCTTGCCCACGCACGGTCGTCTTCGCCATCGCATTCGCATTCGCCTTCGCCTTCGCCTTCGCCACCCGCGTCACCCGCGCCGCCACCGCCGTCGGTGTCGCCCACATCCGCGCCGCCCGCGTTGTCTATCCTCTCATTTGCCAATAAAATGTGTATACGCAAAAAATCAATGGACGATTTTATTGTGATTCGACCATTAGAAGAAAATAGCGATGAAAAAATACAGGCGCGACTGCCGAAAATTCGCGATTATCAAAATGAAATATTGAAACGCGCAACATTCGTCACGCGACACAGTGGAGAAAGTGCCAAATTATAATATATTCAGGACGGCATCAGCAGCAGATTCTTTATATCTATTTTGTGTAAAAGCTGTGGCGGTGGTGGTATCTTCACCTGTGGTGGGCACGGGTGTATACCAGAAATTGCGTGAAGGAATCAGGAGAAACGCCTTGTAACCATTGGTGGTCTCACTTGACGTGTTGTCGTAGAGGAGTCGTTCTAGGTCGTAAAACGACGTATCCGCATTGTATATATCATTGTTACCGACAGTTCCAATGACATCATCCTTGATGTAATAGTCATATTCAACCGACGGAATAACGACCGTCATAATGTAGTTAAGCGCTTGGTCGCGAATATATGTCAAATACTTCATTTGAATCGTATTTACCGGTAAAGGTAGGTTTTTTGCTCTCGGTGCGTCGTGTTCTTCTCTTGTCAAAGTAACATCATCTTCAGCATAGATATTCGAGATAATTGCGTGAACTGTATACAAGCGCGTAGTTTTGTCGTAAATCACATAAGCAGATTTGTAATGAACTTTTTTGTCAAAACTGTAGACAACTATGCGATAAATATAATTTAGTATTGGTGTCATTGGGTTGATACACTGATGACCATAATCGGGTTCGACGGTGGGCGGGTCCACAACCTGCGCTTCTTCCGGCGATTCTTCTGGTTCGTTTTGAAATGATACTATAATATTCGCGGCATCTGACATCGTAATGTTGCTACCTCCACAACCGCTGCCTATTTCCGAGACATAGTCATCGCGAACCTCGTGGATATCATCTTCAGTGATTCGCACCGCCTTTCTTTTTGGTTTATATATCTTATATGTTTTAATATTGGATTCACGCAATGAAGGTGTATGAAATACGCCACTGCTGCTAGCGCTGGTGCTAACACGTGGTTCAGTGGTAGCGACTGTAGTATAATACGAACGAGTTTTGACAACCATTGAAACGATATAGATAAATGAAACGAATGAACTATACTCTTTATCAAACGCATTCGTTTCATTTCAATTTTTTATTGCATAATAGTATAGGTTTAGTATTAGAAAGGAATGGATAAATTCAAGTCCGTAAGTTGCGCACCAAAAGACGAGACAGACCCCAACATCAATGAAACAAAAGATTTCTCGTGTTATTCCTCTAAATCTCTCGACAAACTCAAAATGCTTTGGAATAAACGCCACCCCGACCAGAAAATCAACGACACTGACCCTCGCGCGATTTGGACAGCACTTAAAAACAATATGAACCGTGTTTGTCATCAAGAAGCGTGTTGGCTCCGCCAAAGTTTCGCATCCACCGGAATGGACCGAGAGATGGAGCAGTATACATTTGCACCACAAGCGCCGAAAGAATGGAAGAAGAATATCCACGAGTGGCTTTCCAGTATTGATATCGCCAATTCCCTGAAGCAATACGAGCACGCGATTCCGTCATTTTTATTCATTGGGCCATCTCCCGTGGATTTCGACGAAGTTCTGGAAGACGGACAGTGTGTATGGAACGAATTGTGTAAGTTTGATATTATGAAACACGTACGAAATGGGAAACCGAAAATCGGGATTGTTTTCAATACTGACCCACACGATAAACCAGGTGAACATTGGGTGTCATTGTTTATTGATGTCAGAGCGAAGATTATCTTCTTTTTTGATAGCACAGGCGACCCGCCTCAGCGCAGGATACGAACATTTATGAAGATGGTGCGCGAGCAAGGACACGAAAACGGCATTGAATTCGTGGAGTATATTAATGACATTCATCATCAGAAAAACAATACGGAGTGCGGTGTTTATTCCATCTTTATGATTATTCATATGCTACTTGGCAAAATGACCGTCCACGATTTCCTGGATAAGAAGAAGAAACTCACGGATAAGTATATGCAACGGTTTCGGCGGAAGTTCTTCAATGTGGATGAGAAGGTTCCGACGCCGAATGTTGACTTTTGAATGGGGGGGGGGGGCGTTGGCCCGCCTACCAGCGGCGTTGGCCCGCCTACCAGCCTCCGCACGGTCTAACGGCCGTGATTTACCGTAAATTATATAAACCCTTGTTATCATTGTTTATATAATTAACGACTCTAATCGTAGATGTCATCTCTCGTATCCCAAGAAAATAAAGAACTTCTCTGGTCGTTATTGGCCGAGGAAGGACTATTTGACGGTATCCCTGAAAATGTAACTCCAGAAGAAATCAAGCATGTATTTGAACGTATACTCAAAAATCTCTCAGCAACCATTCCGTCTCTTCACGCCGCAAAGTTGAAAGAACTCCATCTCGCAAAACGCCACGCCATCGCGGAAGAGGACTATGACTCTGCGAAAAAACTCCGCGCAACCATTGACGAAATGGAGGCGCCTCTCGCGCGATTGGAGAAACTAGAAGCGCGTAAAGTGCTCGCAATCCAGGCGGAAGACTATGAAGCTGCCAAGCAGATTAAGATGGAGATTGACCGAATTCGCGCTGCTTCATTTTCTCTCAAAGAACTGAATAAGATTGCGATTGAATCTCTCGCTGTAAACATTCCGAAACTTGCGAGAGATATCAGCGCGATTAAATCAGGAGGTGCGATGGGTGGAAGTGGCGGCGCGCGGTTTGGTGTTTCACATTCTCACGACATTGGCGGCGTTAACGGTCTCAACGGCGGTGGCGTCCGAGAGATTTATAATGCGGAGGACTTTCATTCTCAGAAACGCCAGGAAGTTGAAATGAAAATGCGAGAGAAGGAAGCTGAGATGCGTTCGTTTTTTGAAGTTCCACGCCCTGCGGAGATTGACTTTTCAGATATTCCGAGAGACGCACGACCAATTATGCGTTTGAAACCGCGAGGAGGCACTGGCGGTGATACCACTGTTGCTGCCGACGACGACAACGGAGATAGTCCACTCGCAGCTGATGGCGATGATATGGAGAAACTCATTGCTGAGAGAATTGCGGCTCGTCAACGGGACTTGGATGAAATTACTGAGAGAATAAAAGCAACAATGCCGCCAACGGCGCAAAGACAGCAGCAGCAGCAGCAGCAACCCACCGAATATAACCCCAATGATGTAATGCCACCCGGACCACCATCCATCGCGGTTCCTCCTACATCACCGCCTGCACTACAAACGATAGATACACGCAAAGTCCGATTTCAGGAAGATACAACACCTATCTTTCTGAAACTGAAGAGGAAACCACTGATTGACCAAGAAGATGACTAATCTATCCATCGTTTTGATAAAAATACCGGAGCGCCGACCTTTAGGTTGGCGACGCAAGCAAAGCATTTTTATCAAAAAACTAGAAAAACTCTACTCTAGACTGTTCTCCTACCCCCGTCCGCGGGTCTGCTGGTAATATTGTCCTACGCCCCCGCTCCACCAAATTTCCCATCTTATACAATTCCAGGTCATAAATGATATGCGTTTCTGGGTCTTCCGCATATTCTTTTCCACTCACGACCAATTTACGTAACGCCAAGGTCTTCGTCTGTTTATTCAGTTTCTTCATCTTATCATCATCTTCCGTTGCGATATTCGGTTTATAGGCAAGCGTTTCTTCACCCACCCCCATTCCAAACGTATAACACTGTAACCGCTCCTTCGTAGAGGCATTTGCGTGAATCATACAATCAAACGAAGACTCCTTCACCGCCGTCAATATCTGGCGTGTAATGCGTTCTTTTATATTGGATATCTCGTATAGTGACTGGTCCGTGCTCATCGGCGTTGTCCCATCTGTCTTGCTCTTGTCAAGCATACGAATATTCAATGATTCATCATTATCCGTCGCCATTTGGCGCGCGGTGAATCGCATTATATACAAAAACACATCCACGGTTCGTAATTCTTCTGGTAAATCAACGTGACTACAAATACGACGAGCGCGACCAATAATCTGTTCTGTGCGTACAGGATGCCAGTAAGGTTCCGTGATGTGAACATACCGCACATTTCGCAAATTAATGCCCTCTGCGCCTGATGCGGTAATCATCAAAATCTTAATCACTTCGCCATACATATTATTCGTGAAACGTGTAGAAAGTTGTTCGGTAATCGACTTCGGCACATTCTTCCATTTACTGTTGAAGATATTACGGATGATTTCCTTTTCTTCCGGCGTTTCTGTGCCGGTATACAGTGCGAAACATGGACGTTCCTGTTCTTCGGGTGTCATATCAATTGTCCAGTCGCCCAACGACGACTGTTTGATTTTGAATTGCGAGAATCCATTGGTCTCCAATATGAGTTTGATGATTCCGATGCCTTCTAATGTGCGGAATTGACTGTATACAAGGTGAAGACCCACGTGTTGTTTATCCAAGATATTATGTAATAAATGAAGGAATTTAGGACTATATGTCGCGAGTTCTTCTGGAATAAGAAAACTGCCGGCGCTGACTTTCAAGTCGCGAATTGCTTTAGTAATTGCGGTTTGGTATTGTGCTACATAATCTTTTTTTCCAAGAGCGCCAGCACCCTTTCCCTTCTTGCCCGCCATCACTGCGGCAACAGCATCCGAATGTTCACCTGTAATCACAATTTCGGCATCGTCATCGCTTTCCTCCCCTTGACCAGCAGGTTCACCATCCAACATATTTTCATCCATTGGTTCCGCGAGACCCTCACTGGTGGCTACTTCTGCGCCAGATGCGACCGCCCCTGATTTTGGTTTACGACCGCGTTTCTTCGCACCAGCGCCGAGACCACCACCAGGTTCCATCGTGCGCGCAATTCGTGCGGCCAACATTTCTGCTGTTTCGTGAGCGTCACCGGTTACTCCCGCATCCGGCATTTTCCCGAGCGCTGCGGATTTTTCTAATTCACTCATCGCAGTTCCATCATCGCCTGGTAGAGGTCGGCGAATCGATGGTGGAAACACGAAATTACAGAATGCGCGTGAGAAAATACGATAAGTGGACGAAACATCGTCGTAGATTCCTTCGCCTCCGCTGCTTCCATCACCACTCTTCTTGCCGGCTCCTGCCGCCGCCCCCGCCGCGCCGCGTTTCTTCGCCTTTTTCTTCATATTCGTCTCTTGGTTGCGTTCTAGGTCGCGCACCCGTGAGTAAATTGCAAACTGATAATCGCTCATTTCGACTTCAACGAGATGGAAATTCGCGGCGGCGTCGTATGCCGGCAGTAATTTTTCTTGCGCACTGCGAAAATAGGACGTCAGTCCTAAAATACGACGAATAAAGAGGTCGCGGTTCTTGAATTCTAATGTGTTCGGGTCAATGAAATACCCATTGAAATCATCCAATTTATCCGGGAGTGCTGTAAATGGTTCTTGTTTATTCGTGGTTGCTGAAATGACCGAGATTCCATTCTCGCGTAACTTCTGAACGATGGCGCGTTCAAATGCGGCGTCAGAGAGAAGACCGTTTTCAGTGCCAGTGGTGTCTACCACCGCAATACTTCCGGCATCCGCGACTTCGCCTGTGCCCGCCGTTGCCGCGGGGTCGCCCCGACGAATCACACCCCGGTATTTCGCGCCGACGGCATCATAATCACGGACAAACCCGAATGGATTCCTTGTAATCATCAGTTTCTTGGTGCGGGTATTGTAATCCATGTAGTCAAAGGAAAGACCAATACCCTTTGCGAATGATGCGCCCGCTCCCGCGCCCGCGCCTTTCCCAGACCGACCCTTCACCACCGACCCGGGTTCCGAGATACCGAATATTGTTTTAAATGTATCTAGATTAATGCGTCCACTGCCCGCACCAGCACCCGCCGCCGCCGCCCCGCCTTCGCTGACCGTAAACACCCAATTGTCAATATTGCCACGCAGAATATTAAACAACACCGCAATTTCATTCGGATAGTTAATAATGGGGGTTCCCGTCAATAAAACCACTTTTGCGTTCTGCGCTGATAATAAAAACTGGTATAAACGGTATGCCATCGATGTTGCGCGTTTGAGTTTATTCACGATACGACTGACAAAATTATGAGCCTCATCAATAATAATGACCGCGTTGTCAAACGGATTACGTGTATATCCATCTGTCATACTCTTCAACTTCTCCGCACGAAGACCATTATAATTAATAAAGTCGTATTTCGTGTTAATCATTTCGTCGATTTGGCGGTCTACGCGCACACGCTGACTTGGCGTGAGTTCGGTTTCATAATTGCTCGGTTTTGTAACATTTACCATCCACGCACCTCCATTTGTGCGGACAAATTTATCATCCGGAAACATCAGAATTTGCGACAATACTCGCGTCAATTCCGGGTTCCCACGAGAATCAATGAACTCCCAATACTGATTCTTTTTATACATCAAATCACCGCATTTGGTCTTCATTTCTTCGATGTAGTTCATACGAAGTGATGCCGGTGTCATCACGATAATACGCTTAAATGTCTTCAGTCCCTCCGCAATGGCAATCGAAGAGCAGGTTTTGCCACTGCCGAGACCGTGAAAAAGGAGAAGACCGCGATATGGGGAATAAATATTCAAGTAATCGCGCACGATTTTCTGATGTGTAAGAAGTGCGACAGAAGCTGTATCATCACCGCCATATAGCGACTCGCACGTAATATCACCTTCTCCGGATGTGAGTTCTTCGCGGTAAGGCTGAAACAACGCGTTGATATATTGGACGAATCTGGCGCGATTATTCATATAAAACTCAGAGGCTCGGACTTGTGGGAGAGGGCGTGGAGGTGGTAGGCGAGTTGCCACAATGGTATCACCCACCTTATACGCTGCGATATTTACAGTAGAGTCATCGCGTTCTTTTATTTCTTTGATAATTGCTTTCACGCTAGATGATGCCGCGCTTACGGTGCCAGATGATGCTAGTGCGGCAGCAGTTGCACCTTTGGGTTTCGGACGAATCACTCGCTTGTTAACTGGAGGAGCTGCTACCGCTACTACCGATGACGGTGGTTCTATTGCTATTTCGGAAACATTAGGACGCATTTCTTCAAAATCTTCTGGTTGACTTGCTTCTGCAATTGCGATTGCGGCCGATGCTTTTGTTTGTTTTACTACTTCATCAGATGGTAAAATCGCACGTTTTCCTAATTTAACAACTTCAGGAACAGTAGTTGATGACACTTCCTCGATTGTTGCAATTTCCGAGTTTGGACGACGAATATCAATTATAGGTATTGGTTTTGCTGAGAAACCACGAATTCTAGTCATAATTGCTTCACGGTCATAATCTACTGTATGTCGTTTATCGACGATGGTCGGAACTGGGACTGTAGTGGTGGAAACAGTCGCACCCGATTCCAATGGAACATTCTCCGACTCCGTTGCTGCCTCCGCAGTTCCCGTTTCCACTTCCGTTTCTTCGTGAGGGGTATATTTGCGCGGTTTTCTAAGAATGTTGCTCGGTAGTTTACGAGAAAAATGAATAACGACGCCTTCATCTGACGACTGTGCACCAGTTGCTCCCGACGACGATGACACTCGCAATATTGGACGCTGCGTTAAATGAAACTGTTTCAATACATTCATATTGCCAGCAATATTACTAACATATACCGTTATATTTATTTCGCAATTCGTGCAATTTGACGTATCGCAATTTCACAGGTAATTTGTTCGGCCTTTTTCTTGATTTTATGTGACGCGCTAGCAAAGAAGACGAACGCCTTCCCACCCATTTTTTCACAATGACGATGAACTCCAGCAAATCCATCCGGGAATGAATCAAATGGAACTGCTGCGGATGGATTGCCAACAACTTCGTGAAGTTGTTGTCCTAAACATAAATACAAACCCATTTCATAACCGGCATCGGGGTCCCGTGATAATTCGATATAGTCGGGAGTTGTCTTAAATTCCTTTTGAATCTTCACCTGAAGAATATTTTTATAGTTGTCATCATTTTTGATAAGGTTCGTCCAGTCAATATGACGCTCAAACACATTTTCGATAAATACTTGCGCGATTTGAAAACCAACGCCACTTGTAAACACTTTCTCAAACCATTTATCGTCATCGTAAATTGGAACACGATTGAAATCTAGGAACAACGCACCCACAAACGCTTCAAACAAACATCCCAAACGTTTAAAATTGGTTCTAGTGTTCTTTTCTTCAGCGTGTTTGGATATAATAAACCACCGATTCAAACCCATTTCAAGTGCGAATTTACCGATGGTCTCGTTTTTGACGATGGCGATTTTCTTTTCCGTCATAAATCCTTCATTCTCTTTAGGAAACCGACGATAGAGGTAGTATTTTGTCACACACTCCAAGACCCCATCACCGACGAATTCGAGACGCTCGTTTGATTTCTGAAACAGTGGCATCGCACCTTCAGGACGTTCTACAAATGAAACGTTTTCTAGGTCATTGAGAACTTTAGGACGTTTGGTATATGAACGATGGATAAAAGCACGTCGGTAGAGTTCAAAATTGTGGACTTGAGAAGGGACACCATAACGCGAAAGAATTTCTTCCACTTCACGTATAGTAATCTCAGTATTTTCAATATTATACGGATTGAAAATATATTTGTCGCCATCAACGCGTATAACATCTTCATCGTTGTATATATTTCGTCCGGTTCGTGCACTTTCAATTGCGCCACCACATGTACCGTCGCCACTGTCGCTCTTTTCTGTAATATTTAGAAGTATATTCTCGTTTTCAGAACCTTCGGTGTCGGAACTTGTTGCTCCACCGCCACCGCCGCCACTATTTCTATCGATACTGCGAAGACGAAACATCTTTCAAAAATGATATAATTAAATTCTATAAGTCATTGTATTTAAGCAAAATCCAATCAATTTTTTATATCGTTAGTATTTATAATTCAGTATTTACAATGGTGTTAAGTGGCCCTAAGAGGATTTCAAGAATCAGTTCGCTGACAAGCAAGGGCTGCCATTTCGGCAGTATGCCCGGTTCTGCCCCCAAGGTCGGCCGTGGCACCTGGACTTCCGTGGCGTATCGCCAGGGAGGTTTGACATGCGACTGCCTGGCGAAGATTCGTTTTGATTCGTGCGCGAAGCAGTATCAGTATTTGAAGGAGAAGAATCTTATCTTCAACTGCAAGTTGACCGGTGGTGTGGGTCGTCAGCCCTTCACCAAGAACTGCAAGGCATAAAGCAGACGCAGACGCGCGAGTATTTATATATACCATAATTATATACATACAATACAATTATGGTAAACAGTAAAGTAGCGCGTCGTGTATTATTTAACAGCACTGGTCCAACCAACGCAATCCATACCGATACCCAGCACGGAGGCGGTGATAAGAAAGGCGGCGCTGTCCCTGCTGGAACTGGACAGATACGTAGCTTCGCAATGAGAAACACAATTGCCGAACCCGCCAAGAATAAGGCGTTTGTTTTTCGATTCACCGAGAGATTGAATCCTGCGAGACACTCGGGTCCGAAATTATAGATTCCATTCCATTCCATTTCATTACATTACATTACATTACATTACATAAAACGATTTTCATAGTATAACTATACTTGATACTATGAAAATAGAAACGGATTTAAAACTTGATTTTAGCGATGTTCTCTTTCGTCCAAAGCGTTCATCACTTTCATCGCGTAGCGAAGTCGACCTTACCCGAGAGATTATCTTTAAAAATGGAACCAAGTGGTGTGGTATCCCAATCATCGCATCAAATATGGATACAGTAGGCACATTTGAAATGTATAAGGTTCTACACCGATACAAAATGGTTACGTGCTTCCACAAACATTACAGTATCTCTGAATACGCGGATGCTGTAAATTCGTTACACCTTGACCGCAATTATTATATGATAAGCACTGGTATTACAAAACCCGATGAAGAAAAGTTAGATAAAATCATTGAACTTCTTGACCCCCTTTTTGTATGTATCGATGTCGCGAATGGATATATGAAAGCGTTTGTAGAATTTGTTTGTAAAATACGAACGAAATATCCGCAACTGGTGATTGTATGTGGAAATGTCGTATCACGAGAAATGGTGGAAGAACTTATTATGAATTGTGGAGCAGATATCGTAAAAGTTGGAATCGGCAGTGGAAGTGTATGTATTACACGTCTTCAGTCGGGGGTTGGTATGCCACAGTTATCAGCAGTGATAGAATCAGCAGATTCAGCCCACGGATTAAATGGTTTTATTGTTTCGGATGGTGGATGCACAACACCAGCAGATGTAGCAAAAGCATTCGGAGGTGGCGCGGATTTTGTAATGATTGGGGGGATGTTGGCTGGTCACGATGAATCAGGTGGAAACATTGTTGAAGATACAACAACTGGTGAAAAATACAAACTGTTTTATGGGATGTCAAGTTTGACTGCGATGGAACAATATCACGGTGGAGTTGCGTCACATAGGTCAGCAGAAGGAAAAACGGTAAAGATACCATATCGTGGTCCAGTTGAAAGCACTGTTCTCGATATATTAGGCGGTATACGTTCAACGTGCACCTATATTGGCGCAAAACGCGTGAAAGATGTTCCCAAATGCACGACTTTTATTCGAGTAACGAATCAAGTGAATCAAGTATATTCTGGAAAAGAACATAAGGCATAAATTATGTCAATATGTATTGATTGATGCACAATGTTAATTAAAATTGATTGTCGTGAAAAAGAATTGTATGAGTTGTTACAACAATCAAAAGCACCCACCCCCATCGCACCACCACACCCTGAACCCGATTTCTACTTGATGGACCTAGGTGATGGGATGACAATGAAAGTTCCTTTACCAAAGAAATCTCTCGGAGGCGCGAGCACAAGTGTCGCGAAGAAGCGAAAGACCGGAACATCCGTCGTCGCATCGACCGTCCACGAAATCAAATCCGAGAGATTGCCACTTGGTGATATTATTCTTCACGACCCCATTTCAGACAAAGACATTGTGCTCTTTGAGAGAAAGACACTGAACGACCTCGCAGCAAGTATTCAAGATGGGAGATATAAAGAGCAATCGTTCCGTCTCTCGGAAGAAGCCGTATCCCCCACATCAGGTCTCGCCACTACTCACAATATCATCTACATCATTGAAGGCGACCTCCATCATTACGATGACCGACATAGCCGTATCACAAAAACAGCCCTTCAAAGCGCAATGGTCTCTCTTCTTTATTACAAAGGATTTTCAGTTGTGCGCACGATGAATCTAGGAGAAACTGCGGATTTCATAATTCATTTTGCGGATAAAGTGGCAAAGGAGGGTCTAGCCGATTCGGCGACGACGACGACGACGACGTCTGCGACCGTGGCTGGATACAGCGAAGTCGCCGCCAAGAAAGAGAAGCGAGACTACATCACGCGAGAGAATATTGGCGAGATTATGCTCGCACAAGTTCCGGGAGTCAGTTCTAAAATCGCGGCGGGGATTCTCTCGAAATACGGCGGTTCACTCTACGACTTTTTAGCAGATTTACATCGGAAAATCAATGATTATGAAGAAAGTCTCTCACCGGAGTTGTCGCCACCTTCGCCTGCATCCGCACCCTCACCCGCACCAATGAATAAAAATAAACTCAAACACGTATCAGAGTGTTTCGCGGATATTGCGATGGACGGTAAACGTGGTATCGGAAAGGCGACAATCGAAAAACTGTGTTATTTTTTATCGTGATAATGTAAGAGATATTGTGCGATGCAGGGTTCGCCTCCTAAATCACCGCCTCAGTCATCGCCTCAGTCATCGCCCCAGTCACCTCCTGTGTCACCAGAAATAGAAATATCAGATAGTATCGGGTTATCTCACAGTCAAATAGAGTCGCCAACGCGAGAATCATATAATGAATATTTTCTATTTCATTCCGGAATTGACGATAGTTCCGACCAAGATACGTGTATGCTCAAAATGTTTTCAGACGGTAAAATCATATTTATTCGTTATTCATTTACATTATTATGCCATAAACCGAACAACTTGGATGTTATCACAGGACTTTCGCAAGATGAACAAGAAATAATATATAAAAATGAAGTTGGCGCCATTGTAAGAACAAGATTAGGAACAGATGATTTTAGTGCTTGTCCACCACACCAAAGTATCACTCTTTCAGATATCCCCGAAATAAAAAGTGGACAACGCCTTATAAATTACGACGAATTAATGATTCAAGGATTTATGCCTAAGGTAAGAAAGTTCTTTTCACGTGAGTTTGATGAAACGGCTTCGGTTGTAAGTGGTTCGTCTGGTATTACTGAAAACGCACAAGGTCAGCCCGTACTTCACACGATGACAACACGAAGTCACACGATGACAACACGAAGTATGAATCCAATAGAGCAGGAATATTATAATTTATCCGAAATTATAGTAAGTTTGTATGGGTTATCTGACGCAATACAAGTTTCATTAGGAAAGTTACACAATTCTTTAAATACCCGGAGTGACACAGCCGAAAATGGCAATAAACCATTTGAAGATATCGTTTGTGACGCAATGGCCCCGTTTTGCGCTCCATCAAGTAGAATGGGTGATAGTAAGTCATTTGACCAATGGTTAGAGACTTCAGAGGCCGATAAAAAAAAAATGTTGATGTGTTTAAAATCCGCATATGTATCGCGCGCCGAAAACTCGTGTAAGGTTCACGATAAACCTGAAGTTGTGATTTTACAGAAAATGAACGAATTGTATTTGAGTGATATTCGTCCGTTTTTAATATGGCGAAGCTCTGGAAATCTTGAAGGTATATTAAATGAAATGGACCAAGTATTCAGTAAACATTTCAGAATATATATGGAATCAACAAAAAGCGCCAGTGGAGGTGTAAGTCAAGAAAAGTGCCGATTGGCCATCACTGATTATCAAACTATTTTTGCCGAAGCAATGGATCAAATGGAATGCCCAATACCAAGATATGACCGATTAGGTGAAATGGTCCGAACGCGGTCATCCAGATTAGAAAAGACCTTAAAAAATGCGAATCTTGGGTTTAATGAAGGTATGCAGGCACCCGACGCAGAAGAAAACGTCGCAACTTCAATGGTCAGTAATGCGCAAGCATTAGTATGTGACGCGATCAATCACGCGGATTTTACTGATAATAAAATAATAGCACACTTGAATAGTAGTGAAATTGACGCGGCAAGATTATCCTTGGATATTCAACTCCACGGACAACTTCGTCCGTTGGTAATATTGATTGAACATCCTGACTACAGCGATGATAAAAATGTGTGTTCGGCGATATTACCAATACCTTGTGATTTTAGAGGAGATTTTCCACCGCCACCAACGTTACGAACTCTAAAAATCCGTGAATTACACGAAGGAGATGGTGGATTATTCGTATTTCTTTCTATTCCGTGGTTTGAAGTAGATCATTATAGAAGCGAATGGTTCTCAAACCTAAAAAGAGACGATAAATCAAAAGTAATACGACCCATTATTTGTGTGTATAAAGTAACCGAAACGTTTCCACCTAATGAAGGATATGAAGATGCGTTAAGAAATTTACATAACGAATTTATCCATTACTTGACTAGCGAACAACAAATTCTGGCAAGTTCGAATAGACGGTTATTTGAAAATTGTCGTGTTCCAAAAGTAAAACCAATTATAATGCGTCAAGGTATTCAATACAGTTTCGTATTTGGAATTAGTACAACAAAGAGCGGTGTGTCAAATAATTTAACGTTAGCACTTATTTTACCACACTTGAGCGAAGGTGGTGGCGAAAAATGTTTTAGAGGAACGTGTGACGCACGAGAATGTATTCGTTTATTAAACCATAGTGGTTGCAGTTACTTACACGAACGTCATTTTACACTAAGAAATGCACTACTCCTCAGCTTAACCAAGTTGAATTTTTTACTAGGATTAATCTTAAAAGAATATGGAGACAGCACAAAGGCAGTATGTGCTGAAATTATGAGGTCATACGGGATTTCAAGTATTCTGGCATCAGTAGATTGGTGTTTGTTATTGCGACAGTATGAAGGAGTTGGTGCGTTCAGAACAGACAAATTATTTAAAATTACCGGAACAACTGAATTAAAAACAATTTCTCCGGAAGAAATTCGTAAAATCGCAACACTGCAAGCACTAATTATGTGTTATGCTCGTAAGGATGAATTAAATAGCGGTAATATTAGTGCCCAACTAGCGCTACTACAAGGAAATGAAACGAATAGCAGAGAAGCTGCTATAAACGCATATAGAATGTTTCAAAGTAGTATTCAAGTTAAATTAAATAGACGTATTATTGAGCCGCTTGAAGGTTTGCTCGAACGATATCGGGGCTCCAATTCAATTGAGATATTATCAGACTATTGCGAATTTGTATTATTTCACAGTAAACTTCAAACTACTAATTTTTTAGTAGATGAGGATAGATTTGTGTCTATGATATCCAAACCAGTAACATCACACGGACGTCATATTTGTCACGATATGTTAGATTTTTTTGAGAAGTATGTTATTGATACACGAAAGATTGATAGTTTTGAATATGAACGAATGAAGTTGATTCATACAAAAGACACAAAAACAATAGAGAATTTGTTAACCAAAATACATAATATTCCTTTGAATAATCCATACATAATGCAACGTGTAAATTCTTTAAAAACAGGCAATTCAGCAATGGAAACAACAAAAGAATCTATAAAAAAACAAATTGAGTCTGATATGATTGGTATTTTTTCGAATTGTTCATTATTTGAATTATTGTTATTGGTGAATCATTTTAATAAAAACGTGTCAAATTTTAATTTTAAAACATCAAGTGAAGAAGTTGTTGCAACAACTCCTAGACAAGAAGCTAATTCTAAAATACCGCCATTTAATGTAGCTGATATAAAAAGGTTGTTAAACCCATCTTTGTGGACGTTATTTCACGAGTTTTTTGGAGCCGAATGTGGTGTTACTGATTTTACAAGAAATACACACGTAAGTAAAATAGCAACTGTTATTCAAAATGCGGGATATACTTACTTATCGCCTGAACATATTGCTGGTCTCAAGGCACCTAAAAACCCAATACAAACACCGCTAAATACAGATACTGGAGATGCCTACAAAAAGACCAATATGAAAGGATTAAAAAGTTCAGCACGACAAAGTTCGGCACGACAAAGTCCGGCACGACAAAGTTCGGCACGACAAAGTCCGGCACGAAAAAGTTTGGCACGAAAAAGATCGGCACGACAAAGTCCGGCACGAAAAAGTCTAGGACTAGCGCAAAGTCGTAAAAATTTGCAAAGTCAAGGGCCAGCAAAGAGGAGGTATTCGCAAAGTCAAGGGCTACAAAGTAAAACAAAGAAGCGTAAGACTAAAGGTGGTTCACGCCAAAATACATACAAAATAAGTTATAAAAGGAAGATACATAAAACACAAAAACATAATCGTCATAACCATCAATAAATCAATAAATAAATAATCTAATTCTATTTCAGTAATAGATTATTTACAATCATATATACCAATCATACAATGAATTCCGACAACACCGATACTCTTGCCAAATACGTGGTTTTAGGCATATTTATCATCCTCGCACTCGTCGCCATCCAGTATATATTTCGTAATCAACTCGGGATGATTGAAGGTCTCGCGAACCGAAATTCCAAAAAAGGCGTCAGCGAACCACTCGACGATGAAAATGACGGCGATATTATCACCATTGCCAAACGTCAGGAAGAATTCGCAACCAAGACGCAGAAATCTCTGAATATGGACTCGCATTACAATCATTACAATAAAATCATCGAGAATATGGACCAGTGGGTCAATGCCAAAATCGTGAATTCTCTCAAGAACGTCTCTCGGGAAGTTCACGGCGAAGGCAAAATGGAGGATATCATCCGGCATATGAATGAGTTGAACACGATGAATAAATTCAAGGTGACGCTGGAGGAGTGTGCGAGGTATATCGATTCCTCGTGAAAAGTCGTTGCGCGCCCTTCGGTTGCTCCACTTCTTTTCACTCGGAGTTTTCCTCTATATCAATCCTCACTCTTACGTCATCCGAGTTTCTCTCTCGTCCGATTATTCCGCTTCACTCCGTTCGCTCCATAACTCCCTCGTTCGGGCTTCGCTTGTTCTCATCCGTCGTCCATCTCACGAATATTGCCCGCCTGTCGTATTTGTCATTTATGTATTCTCAGAAAGATGTTGAATCGTTGAAGACCCGAACGAGGAAGTTACGGAGTGAAGCAGAATAACGGACGAGAGAGAATTCACCACAATATCTTACGACTCAAGTTATTCGCGGAGTATTTATTTCTCCGCCAATTTCCACGCATTCCGCTAGTTCGCGTGAGGTAAGCCTTGCGACGAATCTGATTACGATGTCGTGTGAAATCCTGGTATCCAATTTGACCGAAGTGTATCCATTTATTATGATTTGGGTCAAATATTTTGTATTTCTTCTCCGGTTTATCCGATGGATATAGTTTTGCGGTTTTTCCCAAATAACGATACGCCATTTTTTGGGCGATACGTGGGTTTGAATATCGCAGTAATTTTTTTGTAAATACAACACGAGGACGATGCATTCCTTGATTTCAGTATATAATAACTTAAGAAAATCATTTGTCAACCGTCCCATTTACCACGACATAATACAGTGTAAGTGCTACTGCGGTTCCCGACATTACGTGCCACGCTGAGTGTAACGGCGCAAACCCCATTCGGTCCATAAAAAAACATGTAATCCCGACGAGGGTGAGTGTTAGAATCGTGTATCCATAATACGACTTCATCCGCGTATATGACAGTAGCGCAAATGGAAACACTGCGCCCATTAGAAGTATCACGATGCGTGTAATATAGCGCCACGCATTCAATTGAACGACGCCAAGCAGCAGCAACGCACCAATTTGCGTGACGACGTCCACGCCAAACACCGTCATTGACGCCGAAGCATACAAAAACGACGCGAAGAAGCAATCCACGCACCCCACAATTTCAACTAAACACGCGTGGTATATTGCCGAGCATAACATCACCACTACGGCTATCGCGACCGAAAAATGGATATACGCAGGCCACTCCTTCATCTCTCGCCATTCCGAAGACCAATCTTCTTCTTTCACGAAATAAAGAAGCAGACTACTTCCATAAAACACGGATGTAAGAAAGCACCAAAACTCTGCGATATTTGGATGAACCTGGTATTTCGTTTCCATCGTCGTGATTTCCGCGGTATCAAACGGCGCGCATTTACACGGGTGGCCGAATATACAGCGAATCAACGACCAGGATTCGGGTTCGGATTCGGGCGCGGGCGCGGGCGCGGGCGCCGCCGTGGCCTTCGTCTCGGTGAGGTGTATCGTTGGCGATACACGCTCCACTTCCGCAATCATTTCGTCCATCACCTTGCGTGTAACTGTGCTTACGAAGTATTCTTCGGTGATATACGGGCATTCACGCCAGCACATTGTCCCGTCATAATCCCACGACACTGCTTTTTCTTTCCCGCCGGTGCCGACCCGGTCGTCCAAAAACACCTCCCAACATTCGCCACCATCGCCCCACCCACGTCGTTCACTTCGCAGCCACTTTCCCGCATACGTGAACCCTTTATTCGTGAAATACCGCCAATCCTTACGCCCCAGCGCCGGAATAAACTCCCACGACTTCCGTGTCGCATACGTATACTCATAACGCTTGCCCAGCGAAAATCGGCCGTCGGGCAGCGGCATACGATAGCATTCGATTTCTTCGGGGTGTGAATGTGGATGCGAATCCGTCATTTTAGTAATATGTATATATCGTAAAATCCATTTATACGATATACTTTCAGATATGCCGCGATTACGCCGCCGGTCTGCGCGCCTTCCCGATTTCAACATCCTCGCCTCGCCCTCGCGAGACCGCATCCCCCGCATATCTCGCGCTGCGATATTTCTCGCTGGCCACCGGAATTTTCATTGGCAACAATGCGGACGTATCCGACCTCGCAGCATCCGGACGAGTTCGGTCGGCATACGCACCCGACGCAACAACGGATTCTGAAAATCGGATGCCACCCCAGTTTGAGTCCATCGGGTTGTCGCTATATTTCATCGTGAGTTCCTTCTCTCGAAACGCCGCGTCGTGATGCGTATAATCCCCCATATTAAAATTCAGAGGGTCAAATCCGTCATACATCTCATTATTAAACGGGGGATTATCGCGAGAGGCATCCATCATTTGGACGAGCGCAGCAGGTGCGGGTGAATAAGGAACGTTTGCCGAGAGCCCGCCCTGTAAATCGGTGGGAGAAGGTCGCATCTTGTATACGGCGTTACCTTGTGCGTCATATGAATATTGTAAGAACAATACGGGGCAGCGAATTCCGCGTCCTTGAAGCCAATCCATAAATTCGGAATAGTCGTCTAAACTTTTAAAACGGATGGGGTTGACACCGGGAACTTTCTCCACCTTGGAGTTGTAGAGGAAGATTTCACTCCCGTGTTGGATGAGAATATTGGGGCATCGGTCGGTGTTCTCGCCGGTGACGGCGAACCCTTCGGTCGTTCCTGCTTCGTCGGGTGTCGCGGTCTTTTGAAGCTTCCGCGTCTCCACTACATCCGATTCAATATTGATAAACCCCTCTGGAACTGCGGCGTGATTCGTTGGTGTTGTAAATGTAATATATGCGCCGGTTAAAAACAAAATCACAATCAATACAGGCCACGCCACGATTGTCACGTCGCGAATTTGTTTCCACACAGTGACCTCTTTTACAATTTTGTCGATATTTTGACGAAGATAGTTCATTATAGCTTTTCGAACGATTGTTAGAATATTTATATAATACCGATATAATATCGTTATAATACCGTTATAATATCGTTATAATATCGTTATAATCTATATAAAGAATGATTGAATTAATCGACGTGACAAAACCAAAGCATCTTGCTCGCTTAAATGCTGTCGCCAAACAAGCGCACGACCACCCGGAAACACACGGACTTCTCGTGAAAATCTATGCGGATTGGTGTGGACATTGCCAGAATATGAAAGACGATTGGTCACGACTTACTGCGGAACTAAAGCAGCATTACAAGTGTAAGCGCCCGGATTGTGTCCTTACAATTGCGAATATCCGCGCAACAACTTTAGGACCAAACGACCCAATACTTAAGAATACCGAATACATACCTAAAGATATTCAATCCATCCCACAGATTATGTATATTTCTAAAGGTGTGCGTAGTTTAGAATATACCAATGAACGCGTTTATTCCGAGATGCTAAAATGGGTTGTTTCACATCCCGACTTCACATTAGTGCGTAAGGAAATCAATACAGCAACAACCAACACAGAAGCATCAGTTTCGCATAAACATAGCAACAATGTATTAAAAGGATTAACGAAAAAAGCGCGCACCAAATTCAGAGAGTTTCACCGCGACACATTAAAAAGGTTTCATAAAGAGATGCGACGTCAACATAAGAAGAGTGTTAAAAACCGAATGCCAACACCTGTTGCCAATCACAAAAATATAAAAAATAGTAAAGGATACATTCCGGCTTATTTAATGTAAAATTATATATAAATTATATATATACAGCAATACAGTTTACCTAGTATGTCTTATCAGTTAACGGTATGTCCTACGGCATACCTAATTCTTATACTTATAATCGTATCCAATATATTGGATAGTTATTTAGTGATTCGTTACAATTTTCACAAAAATAATAATGTTATTTTAGGATTATCATTAATTATAACAGTTGCTATATCGGTTTTGTTGATATGGATTGCCAATAATACATGTAACAAATACGTTTGGGTTTCTTGGATTATTATATTACTGCTTATAATAAATATATATGATTCAATAATGTTATTTGTTGACCCAAAAAAACGTGAAAAAGTTCTTTCAGAAATAAACGAATATGATAATGTAATACGTGTAAATTCACAAGTCCGAAAAAGTTTATGACCTGATATTAAGATACTGTTTGTAATTCAAACACCAACGATATTTGAATATTGGTAATAATTATTTTTTATAATATATAATTTGTAACTATATGTTAGAAACTACATTATTCCACTAGGTTAGTATGCTATCAAACATTTCAGTATGCCCGATGGCGTCACTCGTCCTGACCCTCGTAGTTATCATCAATATTCTAGATATTTATTTAGTAGGATTTCAATTTGCGTTTATTGTCACGAATCTCTTGATTTCCGTATTCTTTGTTTGGCTCACAAACAAAACGTGCGATAAATATCAGTGGGTGTCTTGGTTGATTACTGCGTATTTCGTGATTTGCATCATTGGTGCGATTACAATTATATCCAATCCAGAGAAATACAAAATAAACGCAACTAAAGGTATTCTTGAAGGAAATGTTCCTTGCGCTAGGGGTAAAAATCCTGTAAGAGGATGTTGTGGACAGCGCGACAGTTCGGGTAGAATGTGTCGAGGTGCTTGTTGCCCGCCTCAAAGAAATGGTTGTTGTCAATGATATAGAATATCATTATAGTTCATATAATAAACCAATATTTACTTCATTATATGACATAATTATAGTTAGGTCATATATTATACAATAAAATGATAAAATTGAAATAAAGAAAACAATGAAATTAAACACACATCAAGAAGTATTACTAAAACCAATATGAGAAAATTTAAGATAGTGAAGAAGAACACAACATCAACCCCGCGCCAAAGTGACACCGACACCGACACTTACGCGGATGCGAACCCAAAATTCCGACTAATCGACTTTAATGTATATGATTGTGTCCCTGATACGAATACGCACTCATCCGCATCTGATAATAGCAGTGGAGGAAGTGATGACAGTTCAGTCGCATCGGGTGACAGCGGTGGCGGTGGTGGCGGTGGTGGTGGACGACGTCACCGCGGACAGGAAGGAGAATGGTCAACAACTGATACCAATGAATTCCGCATCCAGATGTTCGGCATCAACGAACAAGGCGAAACCTGCTCCATCTTCGTAGATGATTATCACCCCTTCTTCTATGTCAAGGTAGCCGACCACTGGACAAATGCTACCAAATGCGCCTTCATCCGCGACATCAAAAAGAACTTAAAGAGCAAATACTACGAAAACAGTATTCTCGCAGACAAATGCGAAATCGTGGAGAAGCGCAAACTCTACGGGTTTGACGGTGGGAAGAATCATAAGTTTGTCCTGATCGTATTCAAAAATACCACGGTGATGAACCGGGTGAAGAATCTCTGGTATCACGATATCTATACTCCGCGTGATGGGAAGACGCGCGCACTGAAACCTGATGGATACCAATTCGCAAGCACGAACACGTATATCTATGAAGCCAATATACCACCCATCCTGCGTTTCTTCCATATCCAAAAAATCAGTCCATCTGGTTGGGTCACCTTCTCCTTGAAGAAAACGCGACTTATCGAGAAATACACGACGACGTGTCAATATGAATACCGACTATCCTTTGAAGACATCATCCCGCTCAATGAAAAAGAGACAGTTGTTCCTTACAAAATATGTAGTTTTGATATTGAAGCAAGCAGCAGTCACGGTGACTTTCCCATCCCCGTAAAGTCCTATAAGAAACTGGCGACGAATATTGTCGACGCGGTATTTGCGAAGAAAGCAGCGCACGCTGCGGTTGCCGACGAAGACATTACCGATGATGAATTGACGCATATGATTTATACTGCGTTTCAGTATTCGTATAAGAATCAGCCGGTCTACCCTGGTATTGAAACGGTCTATCCGAAACGCCGACCCAAAGAGGTGGATATGACGCGTTTATGTCGTCTCGTATGTTCCAAGGAACTCAGGCACCTTATCAAACAGGAGGTCGTCGCGCAAGAAAATACGATAGAACAAATCTTCCTTCAAATGGCGGCGACGGCGAAAGCCGAAGCAGTGAAGGCAGCAGAGGCCAAGGCGGCCGGTGGCGGTGGTGGTGACGACGACAGCGACGATAATGGTGATAGCGACAGCGACGAGGGAGACCGCGCGCGAGGTGACGGCGACGTAGACGAAGATATAGTGTCGTCGGGGACAACCGCGACAGCGACGTCAAAGACCAAGTCGTCGTCTGCTAATGGCGCCGCCGGAACGCCCGACCTCTCCGTCAAACTCACCACATTATTAAACAACCCAAAACATACACGTGAAGAAAAAATCAAGATTGTCAGCGATACGCTGGGTTCCATTTTCCCCAAAGTCGAAGGCGATAAGGTCACATTTATCGGGTCTACGTTTGTGAAATACGGACAAAACAGTAACCGCCCCTACCTCAATCACTGTATCGCCCTGGATACGTGCGACAACCTCCGCGACGAAGTTCCGAATTCCGAAATCGAATCCTATACGACAGAAACCGACGTTCTCTTAGCGTGGATGCGTCTTATCCAGAAAGAAAATCCAGATATTATTATCGGGTATAACATCTTTGGTTTTGATTACCAGTTTATGTTTCGGCGCGCAGTTGAAACAGGATGCTATGAAGACTTCTTGAAATTATCGCGCAACCGGGACGAAATTTGTGCGAATGCGGGGGGTAGCGGTGGCGGTGGTGGTGGTGGTGGTGGCTACGTGAACCCAAATACTGAAATCACTGCCGATAATGTCGCGATAGAACAAACCAAAATCACCCTCGCCAGCGGTCAATACGACCTTCATTATATCAAAATGACTGGACGACTCCAAGTGGATGTCTACAATTATTTGCGCCGTGATTTCAATCTCTCGTCGTATAAGTTGGACGACGTCTCAAGTTACTTCATCGGTGACGCAGTGAAGAGTGTGGAATACGACTCCGCCACAGACACGACCCGCGTCGCCTCCGGGAATTTGCTCGGACTTGAAGTCGGAAATTATGTCAAATTTGAACAGACGAATCATTCTACAGACGTTTACAAGGACGGTCACAAATTCAAAGTCATCGCCATCACCGCGCTGTGTTTCACCGTTCAAGGATGCGCGACACCTGATATGAAAACAATGGTGCGCTGGGGTCTCGCGAAAGACGATGTATCGCCGCAAGACATTTTCCGGATGACGAAGGAAGGTCCCAAAGAGCGAGCAGTCATCGCGAAATACTGTATTCAGGATTGTAACTTAGTCCATCATCTGATGAACAAAATCGATATTCTCACAGGTTATACCGAGATGGCGAAAATCTGTAGCGTCCCTATCAGTTTCCTCGTTATGCGCGGGCAAGGCATTAAACTCACGAGTTATGTTGCGATGAAGTGTCGTGAGAAAAATACACTGATGCCGGTCATAGACAAAGACCGGAGTGAGTCGGGGTATGAAGGCGCGATTGTTCTGCCACCCAAATGCGGACTCTATCTGGACAATCCAGTTGCGTGTAATGACTATTCGTCGCTGTATCCTTCATCAATGATTAGCGAGAATCTCTCACACGATAGCAAAGTATGGACGAAGGAATACGACAATGACGGTAACCTCATCCGCGAGACGGGGGAGCAATGCTATGATAATCTGCCCGGATACAAATACGTGGATATTACATACGATACCTACCGGTGGACGCGCCCGAAATCCGCGACGAAGACTGCCGCCGCTGCGGTGAAAGTGAAATGCGGAACGAAAGTGTGCCGTTTTGCGCAATTCCCAGAAGGTGAGAAGGGAATTATGCCCGCGATTCTGGAAGAACTCCTTCTCGCACGTAAGACGACGCGCAAACTCGCGGAAAAACAGACCGACCCGTTTATGGCGAATATCCTGGATAAGCGACAATTGGGTTATAAGGTGACCGCAAATTCATTATATGGACAGTGTGGTGCGAAGACAAGCACATTCTATGAAGTGGATGTTGCCGCATCAACCACTGCGACGGGACGTAAACTCCTCACCTATGCGCGCCGTGTCGTCGAAGAAGCATACGGTGATATTCTACTGCCAACTTCACATCCGAAATATCCCATAGTTCATTCCAAGGCGGAGTATATCTATGGCGACACAGATAGTGTGTTCTTCACGTTCAACCTTGCTACGCCAGAGGGCGTCCCTATCCGCGGGAAAGACGCGATTGAAATCACGATTGAACTTGCGAAGCAAGTGGGCGATTATTCGTCGAAGTTCTTGAAAGGACCGCACGCGTGGGTTTATGAGAAGACGATATGTCCCTTCGCGCTTCTACGAAAGAAGGGATATGTTGGTATCTATTATGAGCAGAACCCCAATAAAGGGAAACTGAAGAGTATGGGTATCGTATTGAAACGCCGCGACAATGCGCCAATTGTGAAGGAAATCTATGGCGGGATTATCGATATTCTGATGAAGGAGCAAAATGTGGACTGTGCCATCGCCTTCTTGCGCGAGAAACTCCAGTATATGATTGACCAGAAATGTCCGATAGAGAAACTCATTATTACAAAGTCGTTGCGGTCGGATTATAAGAACCCGCAACAAATCGCGCATAAGGTTCTCGCGGATAGAATGGGTGTGCGCGACCCTGGAAATAAACCGAATACGGGCGACCGTATTCCGTATGCGTATATTCACAATGATGCCAAAGGCGCGCTACAGGGCGATAAGATAGAACATCCGGATTATATACACGCGCAGAAACTTCAGTTGAATTATTCATTCTATATTACGAATCAGATTATGAAACCTGTTCAACAATTATTCGCTCTTGTCTTGGAGCAATTGCCGGCGTTCCAGAAGAAGAAGGGGCGATTCTTGGATGCGGTGGAGACGGTGGCGTCGACAATAGACGACCCTGTAAAGCGCGAGAAAAAAATAACAGAGATGCGACATAAAGAGGTGAAATCGCTGTTATTTGACGAGTTCTTAGTGAAGGCGGAGAATCTGAATAAAGGGAACCGCGCGATTACGGATTTCTTCGGTGGAGGCGGAGCACGGGCGAAGGGAGGAGTATCGGTAGGTAACAACAAGAAATAAAAATGTAAGTGAAAGTGGTAATTTATTTTTATTCCACTTCCATAATATCGTCATCATCCTGGTGGTCCTGGTGAGATGCTGCGCGACCTCCACTACCGGTCCCGGACCCGTTTCCATTCCCGGTGCCTATTCCTGTGGTCAAACCAACTATCGTGTTCACAATTTCACGATATAGTTGCTCTTCTGTATAATTTGCGGAGGGTGCGTCATATGAAAAAGTAATATGGTTATTATCTACACTATCAATCGTGACATTTTGGAGCGACTGTAATGGACCTAGATTTGCTGAAGGTTGATAATCGCGAATATCCCGGCGACACAATGGGCACGTTGAATGACTATTAAACCATTCTCTCAAACTATCACGATTGAAGATGTGATTACAACTGCGTATCATTGTAATTTCACTCGTATCATTGAATTCATCACGAGATATAGGACAAGTTGCATTGACAGGACTAATGATATTTCCAAATACAGAATTTAAAGTGGCATTGTGTATTTGTTCGTTGGTAGGTGGACCTGGTAGACGATTCGTTATTGGAGCGATGCCTCCAGCTCCGGTCCTTACTGTAGCTCCCACTGTTGGTCTAGCAATCACACTTGGAACATTATATAACATTGAAAATAGATTTGGTCGTATACTACGAGCATTACGGTCTGCTTCTGTAGAAATGTATCTTGATAATAAACGCGGATAGATATCATTTATACGCGGCTGCGGCTGCGGCTGCGGTTGCGGTTGCGGTTGCGGCTGCGGTGGTAGTCGCCCGTATCTACGACGCATTGTCTCCGAATGTTGAAAAAAATATCTCTGACGTTCCGTAGCACGCGCGATATTCTCTCGCAATGTTTGTTCCATACGCGAATATAATGTTGCCCCGTTCACTAGAAAATCGCTATACCGTTGAACAAGGGACGTATACTCATCCATATAAAGTTGCTCGTCTTCTACCGCATTATAATACTGGTTCACGTTAAATCTCTCAAGGACAGATTCTTCATTGTTATGCCGGGCATCCGCAGCATCCGCAGCATCCGCAGCATCGTAATGATATGTAGATTCACGTCTTCTTACGAATACTCCTGATAAATCTCTCGTCGACATTGAATCAATACATGTATAATTATGATACGTTCTATATCGGTTTCATTCTATTTCATTTCATTTCATTCTGACTTAAACATAATTGTATACAATGATACAACGTTTTATTGTATAGTATGAACCACGAAAGGTTTCCTGATTTTATAGATAAAGGCATCACTGGTTTGATGAACCTCGGTAATACGTGTTTCATCAATTCTTGCCTTCAGGCTCTCTCACACACCTATGAACTCAACCGATTCTTAAATGACGAAAAATATAAGAAACGTCTTACAAAGAAACCGGATGCGATATTATTAAGCGAATGGGATAAACTTCGCACACTGATGTGGAGTGAGAATTGTATTGTCTCGCCTGGTGGATTCATTGTAACAATACAACAAATCGCACGCCTGAAGAACCAAGAAATATTCACACAATATTCGCAAAACGATGTCCAAGAATTCCTCGTTTTTATGTTGGATTCATTTCATATGGCGCTTGCTCGCGAAGTTCAAATGACTATCATTGGGAATGTTAATAATGAGAAAGATCTCATAGGACATAAGTGCTACGAAATGATGAAGAGTATGTATACAAAAAATTATTCGGAGATGTTAAATTTATTCTACGGAATACAAATGGCAGTGATTACAGATATTCATAGTGGCGAAGTATTGAGTTCTTCACCTGAACCGTTTTCCATCATTTCTCTCTCCATTCCGATTGTTGAGATTCCAGAAACTGGAAAAACGCGGATACCGACACTAATTGATTGTTTTCATCATTATTGTAAAAGTGAAATAATGGAAGGAGATAATGCATGGTTCAATGATACGACGCAAAAATATCAAAATGTGAAAAGGGGAATGATGTATTGGAGCCTACCAAATATAATGATTATTGATTTGAAGCGGGTTCAATATACAGAAAGAGGACCTGTAAAAATAACAATTCCAGTTGAAATTCCAATACATAACCTTGACTTGAGTTCATTTGTCAATGGATACAAACGCGATACGTATATCTATGATTTATATGCAGTGTGTAATCATCACGGTAGTGCAACTCGCAGCGGACACTACACCGCAACGATTTGCACCGCGAGTAATAAGTGGTATACCTTTAATGACGATAATGTGCGAGAGACGGAAATAAAAGGAGACACAATCACAAGTAATATGCCATATTGTTTATTTTATCGTAAACGACAACCTATTGCAACCGCGCCATAAATAAATGGCGCAAACCGCCGGCGATAATATACCAACAATATATAGATTACAATTCATTTGATATATAATGGCGCAACCCGAAACATCAACTCCCTCCCACCAATCATCGTCAGGGTCATCAGCACCGATTGCTTCACCTTCCAATGTAGGTTTAAGTCAAATAAGCAGTATATTTGATTGGATGGACGGCAAGATAGATGAATTCATCAATCCGCGTATGATTATTGTTATTTGCATTGTTCTTTTTATGGTATATTTTGTAATTAATGCTTTAGCCGGTGGTGGAACACCCGAAAATAACAATCCCGAAAACATCTTATTTGCTGATGTATCGATTCTCGAAATCTTCCTTTGGGCGATATTCATTGTTATCGTGCTTCTAAATGGTTTCCAGTATTTTTTCAATACAAACATCACGACAGAAATATCGAATCTTCTTTCTACCAAACCACAAATCACAATCTCTCAAACAGTTCCGGGTGAACCCGATGGGGTTGGCGCCGGCGCCGGTGATTTAGGCGGTGGTCCATCTCTCAAAATGCGTAAACAGGTTTTCCACATCCCGGCAAATGTATACGATTATGAAAATGCGAAGGCGTTATGCCAGGCATATGGTGCGCAACTCGCAAATATTGACCAGATGGAAGAGGCGCATAAATCTGGTGCGGAATGGTGCTCGTATGGCTGGTCAGATAACCAGATGATTCTTTATCCTACACAGAAATCCACGTGGGAAGAACTACAAAAAAGCACTGACCCGACGAAGAAGAATAGTTGCGGGCGTCCTGGTGTCAATGGTGGATATATGAGCAACGCAAGTATGAAAGCGGGTGTAAACTGTTACGGCCCCAAGCCAGAGATTAACCCAGCGTCATCTAAGTTGATGGCGAATATTCAGAATTACGAAGCCGGGAAGATGCTCGACCCGCTTCACGAAGCACGTGTTCAAGAAATGAGAGGCAAAATCAACGATATCGTCGTTGCGCCATTTAATAAAGGGGCGTGGTCGTTGTTGTAAAACAATAACATAAACGAAATGATTTATTATAAAATAAAACATTTCGCCACATTATATAAGCAAAATGGGTGATAATGTAATAGAAGACCTCAATAAAACATTCAAAATAACTTTTGATGATGGAACATATACATACAAAAGAGGAACAGATTATACAATGTCAACAGTAACAACACGCGAGCATATTTCCGCGATATTCGATAATAAAGAAAGTATGGTTATTTTGATTGAAATATATGTAGGTTGTGATATACCGTTTTATACAAATAATACAAATTTTATTAGTATCACCAATACCCTGGTAAACACATATTTTAATATAGGTTTACTATTTTCAAATCTACCAAAATTAGGGAATATCATAGTTGACCCAGCAAATATTTCATTTTCTTCTGTTGATGGTGTATTATTATCAAAAGATGGCACAAAATTATATGCATATCCACCTGGAAAAACACAAGAAACATATACAATACCAACAACAGTTACACAAATAAATAGTTTATCATTTATGAATACAATACATTTAAAAGAGCCAATCCTACCAAAGAATAATACTTTCACTGTATGGTTTGCCGCATTTGCGAACGCGACTGGTTTAACACGAATAACAATACCAGACAATATAAATACAATATACTCATATGGGTTTGCGTTTTGTAAAAAACTTTATAGTTTTACAGCATCAAAAACAAACAGAAATTATGCCGCCTTTTCGTTTTATAATTGTGAAAGCTTAACTACACTTAACATACCGAATAATTCTCTTGGAATCGTTGTCAAGTTTTTTGAAAGTTGTTTTCGAAAATGTAGTAATCTCCGTTCGATAACTCTTCCAGATACTACAGAATTTGAAATGTCTGGAAAGATGTTTTGGGACTGTATTAGTTTAGAAACAATTACAATACCAAATAGTGTAACTGTCATTCCGATGCTTGTCTTTAATAATTGTAAATCATTGTCAAGTGTTAATTTACCACATAGTTTACATACGATAGAATATGGTGCGTTTATGTTATGTTCATCGCTAACATCGGTCACGCTTCCAAATTCATTAATATATTTAAATGACTTGGCGTTCGCATTATGTCTTAGTTTAAAAACAATACATATTCCGAAATCAGTAATCATATTAGGTAGTGCTTGTTTAAATACATGTATCAATTTGGAAAGTGTAACATTTGAATTTGGAATTTCGTTAAACATATTGTATTCATTTACATTTTATAATTGTATAAAACTGAAATCAATTTCTATACCGCCAGGAGTTCATACAATAGAGGCTAATTGTTTTTCTGGCACATCGGCATTAACATCTTTCACTTTTCCTGAATCCATTCATAGTGTTGCGTCTAATGCATTTTCAAAAGCGCCTCTAGTGGATTTCACTACAATGAAACTGGTTACACCGACTCAATATAATAATCCTGGATTAATAAGTTTATACATACCATCTGTCTCTTTATTAACCCGTTTAGGTCTGAGTGAAGGGATTAATGCTACATTATATGGTGCCTCAAATGTAAATGTGATTTTGATGTCCGCGAGTGGGTATGTTCCAGTATCACCTGCTCCGGCGCCTGCTCCTGCGCCTGCTCCTACTCCGGCGCCTGCTCCGGCGCCTGCTCCGGCGCCTGCTCCGGCGCCTGCTCCGGCGCCTGCTCCTGCGCCTGCTCCTGCGCCTGCTCCTGCGCCTGCGCCT
>Ga0194119_10001843_pt1 | contig 37569 bp, 35 predicted proteins | sample TA2MahC100mmetaG_FD_148620 | JGI IMG/M metagenome (GOLD analysis project Ga0194119, IMG submission 148620) | Freshwater microbial communities from Lake Tanganyika, Tanzania - TA2015018 Mahale Deep Cast 100m | ecosystem: Environmental > Aquatic > Freshwater > Lake | place: Tanzania: Lake... | reverse complement strand
CCAGAACGGTCTTCAGAGCTTCGAAGCGAACGGTGATAGCAGCGACGTCAGGCACTGCAACCAGTATACGCCAAAACATTTCTATATGAAAATATTATTTCTAGACAATACCTAAGTGCGCTCTGCTGCTTTGCCTATCGTTGTTCCACGGGCCGCAGGTCGCCGCGGGCCGAAGCCCGCCCCGCCTGGGCATATATGTTCAGAGTTTGCGTGGCCATGGCTTCCAGGGTGTAGTGGCGTCGAACGCCTTCGTAGGCGCGGCGGCTGAGGTTGAGGGCGAGGTCGGGGCGGGAGAGCACCTGATGGAGTCCTTCGGCGAGGGCCGCGGGGGAATCGGGCTCGACGAGCAGCCCGCCGCCAGTGGTCTCAATCATCTCCGGAAACGAGCCGCGGCGGGGAGCGACAACGGGGACGCCGCAGGCCATGGCTTCGAGGACAGGCAGGCCCTTGGGTTCGTCATACGAGCAGGGGAGCGAGAAGACGTCAGCATTCTGCAGGAAGCGCGCCTTTTGCTCGCGCGTGACTTCGCCCCAGTAGCGGAACTCGCCAGACCAGCCGGCCGCGGCGATCTTCTTTTCGATGCCCGCAAGGTACGGCTTATTTTCTGGCGGCAGGTAGCCGGCCGCTTCGAGGCGTAGCGGGCCGAGCTCCGCTCTGCGCTGGCGCAGCAGATGGAACGCGTCGGCGAGATGGCCGAGGCCTTTCTCCGGCGCGATGCGGCCGAGGAATGACACGTTGCGCGCGGCCGATTTCGTGCGGCGTTCGAGCGAGTAGCCGTCCATCGAAATGCCGAGCGGCACCGTGTGGATCTTCTCCGGCGGAATGCCGAGGTAGCCCGCCATGCAGCGCGCGCCATAGTGGCTGACGGCGATGAAGGCGTCCGCCTCTTTCACCTGCGCGCGGACGAGCGCGAGGGCTTGCGTGCGGTAAGGCTCCACCAGTCCGTCGAGGAACAACTCTTCGCCCTGGAGACTGCACACGACGGGGCACCCGGTGACTTCGCGCAGCGGCTTGGCGAGCGAGATCAGCAGCGTGTACGGCAACGTCACCACGTCGGGGCGCGGTTCGTGGCGCAACCACTCCACGAGACTAGTGATCTCTTTGCGCTGGTGGCCCGCCACGCCCTCCAGCATCGAAACGGTGAGCGCGCCGAGCGACTGCGGATCCACGTCCACGCCGCGCCCGGCGAACAGGCGGATGACGGCGGGAATGTCCCAGAGCTTGTCGAGGAATTTGGGCGTCCAGCGGAAGAGCGGGGAAAGCTGTTCGAGGTAAACGCTGATGCCGCCGAAGAAGACGCGCTGCTGCCGGCTGGCGTTGGCTTCGTCGGTTCGTGTGGGCGTGTAGAGTGGGAGCAGCACCACGTCGTGCCCCTGGCGTTTGAGTTCGCCCGCCAGATTGTTGTCGCGCAGGCAACTGCCGCAAAACATGTTGCCTGCGCCGGCCGTGATGCTGAGGATTTTCATGTCGACTGTAGCGCCATCTGGAACGCGCGCCGCGCGTACAGATGGTCAAACAGGTTGCCTTCGTGCGGCTGATCCCATACGATGCGATTGGTTTGAATGGGGCCGAAGTTGAGGCGGCCGATGTGGTTCGCCGTCAGCAGGCGGCGGCGGAACGCGTCGTCATTCGTGATGGCGGTGAGCACGAGCGTGGGCCCGAGAATCTCGGGGATCTCGCGCTGCGGCACTTCGACGACGCTGGCAAATGGGAACAGGTACTCTTTGTTGGCGAGCGTGTGCTCGGGCGAGTCGACATGCACGATGGTGGGCAGCAGGTAGGAACAGCCCTCGAGTTCGGCGAGGCGTGAGCCGGGGCGGTATTTGAGCGTGACGTCTTCGGCGCCTGGGTCGGCGAGGCCCTGCTCGACGAGCGCGTTGATGCGCGAAGCGACGCCCGCGTCGGCAAACGGCGACACGGCGGCTTCGGGGTCGTTGGCCGGGCGTGGCGCGATCTTCGAGACGCGTTCAGCGAGCGCTTCGGCAATGGCGTAGCCATGGCGGGGCACCCACAGGCCCGATGCATTGACGCAGGAGCGGCCGGAGTTTTCACAGATCGACGCGGCGATGATGTCGATGAACTCGGGCCAGCGGTCGATCATGTCTTCGCCGATGGTGATCTTGCTCCAGCCGGGACCGTGGAGTTCAATGCGCGGATCGTTCTGATACGCCTTCATGGTGCCCACGTCGCCGAATACCATGCCGCGGCCGCAGCGGCGGAGGATTTCGCCCGCGCCCGCGTGGTCGGCGGGGTAGTAGCTGAAGGCCTCCGGCGGCGCGCCCGCGCGGATGAAGGCCTGAATGATGCGGTACGGGCTCCACGGCTCCGAAGCGCCGGGCTTGAGCACCAGCGCCGTTTTGAGCGCGAAGGCCGGGACCCACAGCGAGTGAACGCCGGGCGAGTTCGAAGGCAGCACGACGCCGAGCGAATCGCCGCGGCGGAAGTAGCTGACGACGGCGCCGGTGGCTTCGCCGTGGCCACGGTCAAGGATCGAGAGGTCGAGATTGCGCGTGAGGCCGCGGAGCACGCCCGAGATGTTGGACATGACGCCCGCGATCTTTTCCATGTTGCGGCGCACCATCACCCAGGGCGAGCCCGTGGTGGCGGAGGTTTGCTCGATGTAGTCCTGCGGGGTTTGTTCGGCGTCACCCAACGGGAGCGTCGCGTTGAAGAAATGATCGGACGCCTTTTCGCACAGCGCGATCAACTCGGCGCAGGTGAAGCCAGACATCATGGAGGCGATCTCGGGGAGCGCACGCAGATCGCGGCGAATGAGCCCGGAGTTCGCCATGCTGATTTTCACCAGCGGCTGTTTGGTGCGGTGGTGGTTGGCGGTGACCGAGTCTACGGAATAGTAGGCTTCGCCTTGGCGCAGGATGGGCAGGTGCAGCATAGCTTAATAGACTCCTTCGACGACGCTGGTTTTGAACCGCGAGAACGGCCGCACGTTGCGCACGCCGTCCCAGGGGTACTGTTCGCAGGGCGCTTCGCGCTCGCACTCGTCGCGTTCGAGGAAGCGCGGAATGAAGGTTTCGCGCGTGAGCGTGGTGAGGCGGACGCGGCCGGTTTGTCCGTACCCTACGAGTTCAGTGGGTCTGTCCGGGTTCACCACTTCGAGCATGGCGCGCGGCGATGGAGGGTAGTAGATGATGGCCCAGTTGTCTTCCGGCAGCGGCTTCTTGTGGACGGCTAGGCCCATGAGCGTGTTGCCGTAGGTGGGCGCGAAATAGATGTTGGGGCCGAGCAGTTCTTCGACGGCGAAGCGGTGGAACTGCGGCGTCATTTCCGTGCCGCCGCAGAAGATGCCTTCGATGCCGAGCTTTTCGAGCGACACCTTTTCGCAGATGGCTTCGAGGAGCTTCGGCGTGGTGAACATGCACTTGATGTTCTCGTGCGCCTTCATGATGGTGAGCGACTGGTCGACGACGTGTTGCTTGTAGCGCTCGGCCATCTGGATCTCGCCCCATTTGATGAGCTTGATGACCCAGCGCGGATCGAGATCGACGGTGAAGCAGATGCCGCCGCGGTGTTGCGCGAGGTGTTCGACGGCGAGGCGCAGGCGGCGCGGGCCGCTGGGGCCGACGCTGATCCAGTCAGCGCCTGTGGGGAAGCATGCATCGGGGAGGGTTTCGGAGAAATTTTCGTAGTCGATGCGGAAGTCTTCCATCTGGACGCGCGACTTGGGGACGCCCGTGGAGCCGCCGGTTTCAAAGATGAAGGCGGGCTTGCCGGCGAGGCCGCGCGGGATCCATTTGCGCACAGGGCCGCCTCGGAGCCACTCGTCCTGGAAGGGCGGGAACTTGCCGAGGTCGGGGTAGGATTGGATTTCCTTGCGCGGGTCCCAGCCGAGCTGAGTGGCGGCGTAGTCGAGCCAGAACGGGCAGCCCGTTTCTGGCGAGAAATGCCAGTTGACGATCTCACGCGTATGGGCATCCAGCCGTGCCTGCGCCGCGGCAATTTGCGCGGACAGGCCTGCGGCGGTGCTAGTGGTGGCTTGTGACATGTGTCTCCAGTATAAGGTGGCTGGGCCAGTGGGCCGGTTACGCCGTCCCACAGGTGGTGATGTATTCCGCAGAGACGCAGATGCAGGATGTTTTGCGGTCTGGGCCAGGGTAGGCGAGTGCCTCTAATCAGGCACTCGCCCAATTCGCAGCCAGCGGGATGACCGACTACTGCGGCGGATTGGCCCTGGGGAGACGGCGCCGCGCCTCGGCGACAGCGACGATGTTGCGGATGACTTCGGCGTCATCGTTGGGCGCCATCGCCATTGCGGGCATGGCCGCGCCTGGAGTGGCGCGCGGGGGCGTGCAGCAATCGGCGGTTGGGCTGGTGCCGGCCACGGCCAGGGGGAACAAGCCCATGGCGCTGACTGCTCATTTGAGGTTGAAGCCAGTCGCGGCTAGCTGGTCTTCCACCAAAACATAAAGGCAGTTTCTTCCCGCCCTGAATTGAGCGGGATTATTGGATTGGACGGAGATGAGTGGAGCAGTCGAAGACATGTTGCCGGCTTGCGGCGCGACGAGGACGTTGGTGACGGTATTGAGCCAGACCTGCAAGAAATCGTCGGCCCGCACGTTGAACGAAAGGCGAGGTTCGCGGAAGTCGGGCGCCAGACAGAAGCACTTGCGGAAGATCGAGTAGCCGGGGTTGGCGGCCGTGACCGCCGGGTCGCTTGTGTTCTGATTGCGTGGGCCGATCCACAAACTTCCCCCGCCTGCGGGGGGGCCCAAAGGCTGTGCGGGGTTGTGACCCAAGCCGGCGCGGGCGTGGCTACGGGCGGATAGGTAGCGATGTTTATCCAGTAGTTGTCGTTGATCGTGGACACGGGTGGCGGCGCCGGGTACGGGCCGAACGTCTGATAGTTGTCCCCGTGTCGATGGCGATGGTTTATATCTGGGCGGAGGCTGCGGCGGTAAACAGCAGCAGCAACGCACCCCCGCGGAGGGTGTTCGATAGTTTCATGTTTCTCCTCAAAAGTATGTGCCAGCCTATTGGGGCGCGGCTTCGGTGAAGGTGAGCGCCGACTCGATGGACTTGACATCGTTGTCGGTCATGCCAAGGTTTTTCGCGAACGTTCGCAGCGCGACACGCTCATCGGGAGAAATCTTCCCGTCTTGCGCGAAGGCGGCGAATGAGTCGCGATAGACGCCCAGTTTGGGCTGGAGCGCTGCCCAGTCACGAGCTTCCTGAAAAAGCACGCGCTTGGATTGCAGAGCGGTGAGGCTGTAGGCAAGCGGTCCGGTGGCCTCGAGTTGTTGCTTGAGCTCGCCGGAAGCGGCGGGGGCCGAACGGAGGCGGAGCCGCACGAATTGACGGACGTGTCTTCGGCGGGCGAATCGGGCCGGGGGTCTTTGAGAGCGTTGTCGAGCGCCTCCTGCGTGTCGGCGTCCGCAACCAGGTTGGTAGGAGCCGGCGGGTATGGCTCTACTGGCGGCTGCGTGGGCGTTGTGGTGGCTACCACCGGGTTGGTGGGCACCGGGTCTACGGCCGGGTTTGGATTCGGGAGGCGATTGGAAACGGCCGGGGACCCAGGCGGCCACGCCGAGGGATTGGCCTTGGCCGTAAGCGCGCGCTGACGGCGTTGCTCCAGATCCTTGAAGGCGTCAACCAGCTTCTGCGCCTTGGCCACCCGCTCGGCCGCGCGAGTGAGGTTCTTTTCCTTCGGGTCTTTTTCGAGCGCGAGTTTGTATTGCTGGGCGGCTTTAGCCAGATGCTTCTCCACTTCGGCGGGGTCAGCCCGGCGCAGCAGGCGGTCGTAGCCCTCCGCCTCATAAAGAGCGCCGAGGTTGTGAACGCGGTCCGCCTCATTCTCGTCGTCAGGTTTCTTCATCACAGCGGACTGCCATGACTTGACGGCGGCTTGGAAGTCGCCCTCTTTGGCGAGATTGTTGCCGGGGCGGAGTTCCTCGTCTACGGCGAGCGGCACGTCCGTTTCGGTGGGGGCCGGGCAGTAGCGGGGCACGAACTGGGCGACAAGTTCGGCAATGAGCTTGTCGCGAATCTGGTCGTGCGTGGGGATCTGCGTGCGGTCCACGCGGTCCTGGTGGTCGACGGAGATGACCTGCGAACCCCGCACGGTGGATTGTGGGGCGAAGCCCTCCAGCAGCACGCCGCTGGCGTCGATCACTTCCACGCGCACTGCCAGAACACCGCGTGCCGACCATTGCTCCACCGCGATGGTCTTGTCGACGCTGATAGGCATGCCCGTTTGCGGGTCGACCTGCGGCGTCCCGTCGGGGTTGAGGACCGGCGCTTTGGTCTTCTGCGTCAGCGCATCGATACGTGACTCGGCGGGTGTGTAGCGAGTGATGGCCACGCGAAGTGACGCTTCGCCGTTGGACTGCACGATGGTGAAGCTGTTGCGGAAGGCCTGGTCGAGCGCAGCCTGGAGTTGCGTTGCGGGAGCCGTCGGATCCGGCGGGGTGTAGGTTGCCGGCGCGGGCGGCTGCGTGGCGGCGATAACCGCGGCTTCGGCCGCGGCCATCGCCGTGCCGTCCTTCACGTCAATGGCGAAATTGATGCGCCCGATGCGGATTTGCGGCGGCTTCGGCACACGGGCCTTCAAATTGCCGCTACGGCCGAGGCCGTAGTGGAACTGCCCGGCGTATGAAAGTGGCGACAAACTGCAGAGGAAGACGAGTCCGGCAAGACGCGTGGGATCAGTACCCCTTGACCGGGTCCTTCTTGTTGGATCCTTTGCCGCCACTCGGATTGTCGGGGTCTACGGCGCAGGCTGGGATGCCGAAAGGGATGTTGGGCGAGGCGACCGATGGCCCGGTGCGGGTCTTGACTGCGAGGTTGTAATTGCCGCCAAGCAGGGCAAAGCCCGTGGCGGCTTGCCAAGCAGTGTGATCCAGTTGGGTGACCGTCGCTGATTGGGTTTCGGTAAAGAAGTAGCGGAGACCCTACGCACCTTTTTGTCTCACGTAGTAGCCGAGCGTGAGTGAGCTGAGCGTGACGCGCACGGTAGAGCCAACGATCTTCGGCGCGCTGGTGTTGGCGCAATCGGGCTTGACCGTGACCGCGATGGGCGGTCCAGCCACAGCCGCGGCGGGCAGGACTAGTAGGGATAAGAGCAGAGCTGATTTGTGCATGGAAGGTGAGCGTGGAATCTGCACGGCTTCACGCTGTGCGAGATAGGTGCTGCCGCTGAGAACCCACGGTGTTGCTGAGCCGGTGAAGGTGGGATTGCCCACGCGCCGTGCCGCTAACGTCGCGGCGGCGGCGAGTCCGGAAAACAGAATCGATCCATGACCGATGCGCAATGCGTGCCTCCTTCAGGCTGAGAAGGTTAGCCGTGCGCAGGTCCGCCTGCCGCAACCGGCCGTTCAGCGGTATCCCCGCTTGTCTGGAAATGCGTAGGAATCGTACGGGCGGGGTCACGGAGTTTGGCCCCAACATGTGCTAACTCCGGTCTGTGACTTGCCAACTTTGTTTGCGGCGGCTGAGACTGCCGGCGCTCTCTTTTGCCATGCTGGTAGCGGGGAGTTGCTTGCAGGCGCAGATGCAGGATGTTTTTGACCGCGTGGAGCACCACTACGCCGACTCCGGCGGCGTGAAGATTCACTACGCCGCCCTGGGGCCGAAAGATGCGCCGCTGGTTTTGATGATCCACGGGTTTCCGGATTTCTGGTACTCGTGGCGGCGCCAGATAGCGGCGCTTTCGGCGCGCTATCGCGTGCTGGCGATGGACCAGCGAGGCTACAACCTCTCCGATAAGCCGGAGGGCGTGGAAAACTACGCGATGCCGAAACTGGTGGGCGATGCGTTGGCGGTAATCCGGTATGCCGGGCGCGAGAAGGCGACGGTGGTGGGGCACGACTGGGGGGGTATGGTGGCGTGGAGCGTGGCGATGTATGCGCCGCAGGCGATTGAACGGCTGATCATCGTGAATCTGCCGCATCCGCGCGGGCTGATGCGGGAACTGGCGGCGAGTCCGGAGCAGCGGAAGAACTCTGAGTATGCCCGGCGGTTCCAGCAGCCGGACGCGCACAAGACGCTGACGGCGGAGAAATTGGCGGAGTGGGCGCCCGAGGCGGAGCGGCCGCGCTACATCGAGGCGTTTCGGCGTTCTGATTTTGCGGCGATGCTCAATTATTATTAAAGTCACTACCCGCGCGAGCCGTACACCGTACCAGATCTGCCCAAAGTTCGAGTTCCGGTGTTGCAGCTGCATGGTCTCAAGGACACAGCGTTGCTTCCCGGTGCGCTTGACCGCACCTGGGAATGGGTAGATGCTTCATGGACGCTGGTAACGCTCCCGGAAGCTGCGCACTGGGCACATTGGGATGCGGCCGACGCTGTTACGCGGGCCATCGAGGGCTGGCTGGATCGACGCTAGCGACCGATAGACAACCGAAGAAGAAGCGTAAGGAGAATGGACTTTGCGGAATATTTGTGTCGTGGGGGCCGGCTATGTCGGGTTGGTGACGGGTACGTGCTTTTCCGATCTCGGCAACCGCGTGACGGTGCTGGATGTGAGCGAGCCGCGCATCAAGGGGCTGCGCGAAGGCGTGCTGCCGATCTATGAGCCCGGCCTCGAAGAAGTAGTGAAGCGCAACGTGGCGGCGGACCGGTTGCGCTTCACCGCGTCGTATCCGGAGGCGCTCAACGGCGCCGAATTTGTGTTCATTGCCGTGGGCACGCCGGAGGGCGTGGATGGCGAAGCGGATTTGCAGTATGTGCGGTCAGCCGCCGAGAGCGTGGCGGATCATATGGATCATCCGGTGGTGATCGTGAACAAGTCGACGGTGCCGGTCGGCACGGGCGATTGGGTGGCCGACATTGTGAAGGCGCGGCAGGCGAAGCCGATTGCATTCAGCGTGGTGTCGTGCCCGGAGTTTTTGCGCGAAGGCTCCGCGATTCAGGATTTTCTGAACCCGGCGCGGATTGTATTGGGGTCGCTCGACAAGGACGCCGCGCATAAGGTGGCGGATCTGCATCTGCCGCTGCGTGCGCCGATTGTGGTGACGGACCTGCGTACGGCCGAGATGATCAAGTATGCCTCGAACGCGTTCCTGGCAACGAAGATCTCCTTCATCAACGAGATTGCCAATATCTGCGAGGCGCTGGGTGCGGACGTGAAGGAAGTGGCCGCGGGCATGGGCTACGATACGCGCATCGGACGGGCGTTTCTCGATGCCGGCTTGGGCTACGGCGGGTCGTGTTTCCCGAAGGATGTGAAGGCGCTGGCGCACATGGCGCGCACCAAGGCGCGGCACCCGCAGTTGCTCGAAACCGTGACGCAGATCAACCAGTATCAGCGTCAGGCGGTGGTGGCGAAGGTGTGCGAGACGCTCGGCGGCGAGGACCTCAAGGGCCGGGTGATCGGCGTGTGGGGTCTGGCGTTCAAGCCGAACACGGACGATCTGCGCGATGCGCCGGCGATTGAGATCATCCAGGAACTCGCCAAGCGCGGCGCTGCGCTACGGGCGTGCGATCCGGTGGCGGCGCGCGGCGTAGCGCGAATTTTGCCGAAGCTCGATTTGCGCGCCGATGCCTACCAGGTGGCCGATGGGGCCGACGCGGTGGTGTTGTGCACGGAGTGGAACGAGTACAAGCAGCTGGACCTGGCGCGCGTCCGGCAGGGGATGCGGACGCCGGTGCTGATTGACGGGCGCAATGTGTATGACCCGGCGCGGGTGCGCGAGTTGGGTTTTGTCTACCGGGCGATGGGGCGCTAGGGCAAGCTGGCTGCGTCCCGTTTTGCGAGGCTTTATTGTGTTGGCTTTGGCGGACTCCAGTCCGCCGCGCCCCACAAGCGATGAACAGGCCACGTAAGCTTCGCAGCAATTCGGGGGCAGAGCCGCCGATGCGGTGCGAGTTCTGCCCTATGGTGTCGTGTTACGGCCCGATGGAGCTGCTGCGCAGCGCGCGCGACGTGCTCATCTCTCCGGTGCTGGGGCGGCATTCGGACCGGCGGTTGCTCGAGGCGATGGCGAGCCTGGAGAAGCCGCGGCCGTTCGATTGCACGATGGAGCCGCTGCCGTGGAGCGCGGGCACGCCGTTCTGGTTTGACCACACTGCCGATACGGGCGACGGGTTCAATCCAAAGTTTGCCGTGGCGTCGTGCCTCGGGCAAGACCTGCGGATCGGCGGGCAGCAGTTGAACCGCGGGGCGGTGCTGATTCTCGGCGGCGATCAGGTGTATCCGACCGCGTCGCGTCACGAATACCAGCGGCGGTTGGTAGCGCCGTTTCGCGCGGTGATGCCCGAGTCGGTCGAGCCGCGGCCCAAGCTGTTTGCGATTCCCAGCAATCACGACTGGTACGACTCGCTGGTTTCCTTCACGCGCCTGTTCATCTCGCGTGACCGGATCGGCGGTTGGGACGTGCCGCAGCAGCGCAGCTACTTCGCGCTCTGGCTGCCGTACGGCTGGTGGCTGCTGGGGACCGATTCGCAACTGGCGTCGGACATCGACAAGCCGCAGGTGGATTTCTTTCGCGAAGTGGCGCGCGAGATCGACCCGTCGGACCGGGTGATTCTGTGCAACGCCGAGCCCGATTGGATCTTTGCGAACAAGTACCGCGGCATCGATCCCGAGTACACCGAGAACAATCTGAAGTTTCTCGAAGAGGAAGTGCTGGGGCGGCGCATCGCGGTGTTTCTTGCGGGCGACCTGCATCACTACCGGCGGCACGAGTGCCCGGAGGGCCGCACGCAGAAGATCACGGCGGGCGGCGGCGGTGCGTTTCTGCATCCCACGCACGGGTCCGATGTCCGCGTGATCGAAGAGCGCGGGTGGCGCGGGAAACCGCCGCGGCGGTTTGAGCAGCGGGCGGCTTTTCCGGCGGAAGCCGAGTCGCGGCGGCTGACGTGGCTCAACCTGCTGCTGCCGTACCGGAACCCGACGTTCGGGCTGTTGACGGCGGCGCTCTATACGATGACGGCGTGGGCGAGCAAGGCGCCCATCGGGTAGGTGAGCGACCTCGGCAGCGCGATCTACGTGTCGCTGGTGCAGTCGATTCAGGACCCGTTCCGCCCGTTCTGGAGCGTGAACACCGTGCTACTGTTCTGGCTATTCACCGATACGCACTCGCGGCCGTATCGCATCGTAATGGGCTTTCTGCATGGCGCTGCGCACTTGTTGACGACGTTTCTGTTGGGATGTCAGGCGCTGGTGGTCACCGAGGGCTGGCTGGGAATTCAGGAGCCGCTGCTGCAGACGCTGGTGATGGTGACGCTGGTGGGGATCGCAGGCTGGTCGATCGGACCGATGACCGTGGGCGTGTATTTGCTGATCTCGCTGAACGTGTTCGGGCGGCACGACAACGAAGCGTTTTCTTCGCTGGCGACTCAGGACCACAAGAACTTTCTACGGATGAAGATCGATCCGGACGGCGTTCTGACCATTTTTCCGGTGGGGCTGCGGCGCGTGCCGCGGTACTGGAAGCCCGCGGAGGCCCGGGGGCCGGTGCTGGTGCCGGACGATCCGCGGGCGACCGCGCCTGAGCTAATCGAGCCCCCATCGTGATTGCCGGGCGGTAGACTCAAGGCGTGTTTGAGCGCTACACGGAACGGGCACGGCGCGTGATTTTCTTTGCGCGCTACGAGGCAAGCCAGTTGGACGCCGCGGCGATTGAGACCGAGCATTTGTTGTTGGGTCTGCTGCGCGAAGAGCCAGTGCTGGCGGCGATGGCCGCGCTGGACGCGGTGCGCAAGCGGGTGGAACGCGTGCTGGTACGCGGCGAAAAGACCGGCGTTGAGCGGGACATGCCGCTCAGTCACGAGAGTAAGCGCGTGCTCGCCTACGGCGCCGAGGAGAGCGAGCGGCTGCGGCATCGCAACATCAGCGGTCAGCATCTGGCGTTGGGGCTGTTGCGCGAGCCGGACACGTTGGGGCCCGCCTGCTGACGGAGTTCGGCATCACGCGCGAGCGGGTGCCGGAGGGCTTTTCTAGAGGCGGCGAGGAATTGCCCGCTGGGCCGCCGGTGGGGGAACTAGTCCGCATCTCTCACGGGGTTTCGTTGCGAGACGCGTGAGAAGGCTGCGGATACGAGGCGCGCGCCGCTCAGCGCGCGGAGGCATACTTGACAGTCTGTCGAGCACGGTGAGCAAGCGCAACGAAGTAGACACGGCCTTATCGCGTGTCGCAGCAGAAAGCCGGTGAGATGTGCGGACTAGGGCAGCCGCTGGCGGCGTTGATGCTGAGAGTGCAGACCTGGTTGCGCCTGGCCGACCCTGCGGGGGGGCGAGTATGCGAGGGATTCGCATCGCATCGTGGGGCATCTCATCGATTTGGCGACCGCACATCATGCGCATTGGGTGTGTGGCGGCAGCCGGATATTGTTGACGTCGCCGCTGGACACCGCCGCGCAGCGGTATGGCGAGATGGAGGCCGTGCGCCTCGTTCACCTTTGGCTGGAACTCCAGCGCCTGTTGCTGCATGTTTTGTCGCAGCCGTTGGCAGATGCCGAACCGGACAAGCGGCGTGCCGAGGCCGTGCGGTATGTGGAGATCGTGGAGGAGTGGGTGGCGCAATGGCTGCCGGAGGTGGACGTTTAGTCCAGGCCCAGAAGTGTGGCCGGGTTGCGCTTGGCGATGGTTTCGATTTCCGCTACGCTGAGGCCCGCGGCGCGCAGGCCGGCGAAGATTTGTTCGAGGCCGTCCGGGTGGAGCGGGTTGTCCTTCTGCTCGAGGTCGCTTGAGAGGATCACGCGGTCGAGGCCGATAGTGCGCATGGCTTTCGCGTAGTCGGCGAACTCGACGGATTTGGTTTTTCCCACCAAGGCGTTGCCGACGAACTCGACGTAGGCGCCGAGCGATCCCGCCTGACGCGCCTGTTCCGGCGTCATCTTCACCGGGGCGAGGAGTGCGTGGGTCACTACAATGTGCTTGACGCCGCGCCGGCGGGCCTCGCGGATCAGAAGCAGGTCTTCGGTGGCGGTAGAGTGTCCAGTGGCCAGGACAAGATCGTATTTGGCGATGAGATCGAGCACGGTCAGCACTTCGGGCAGCAGGGCGCCGGCGCGCGAGACGGATACGAACGGGCGCGTCTCTTTGTTGAATCTCACCTGGTTCTCAGAGTCAAACGTTGGCATCCACACAATTCTGCCGAAACCACCCTCGACGCGCGTCATGCGCTCGACGGCGGCCGGGTTTACGCCGCCGACGGTGGCGTTGAGCGCAATGCCCCCAAACACCGCGAGTCCAGGGGCTTCGCGGCGCGCCAGGCCCGCCAGCGCCGCCGTGGGCTCATAGTGGCTCTTCAGTACCAGCCCGCGCATACCACGTTGTTGGGCAAGGCGCGCCCGGCAACATTATTCCCACGAAACCAAACGCCGCCACAATGAAAGAACGCATGGAGCCTCCCCCTTTCTGCCGCGAAATAGTGTCCATAGAAATTTTAGATTGGACCCACCCGCCACGCCAGCTTACTGTAGAGTGGTGGCAACAGTAATCGCACCTGAATCGAACCTTTCTCAGGTGGACCTGCTGCACCGTGTCAGTCAGATCGTCAGTTCCGAGTTGAGTCTTGACGAAGTACTTGGTGAAGTTCTCGGACTCACGGTGCGCGTAACCGCCTGCGATGCATGTCTGGTTTACCTGATTGAAAAAGATACGGAAGAGGTCGTGCTGCGCGCTTCGCAGCTCCCGCACGCCGCCGAACTCGGTTCGCTGCGCATGAAGGTTGGTGAAGGCATCACGGGTTGGGTGGCGGAGCACAATTCCGTCGTGGCCCTCGGCTCGCGGGCCGTGGACGACAGCCGCTTCAAGAAGTTCACCGGTCTGGTGGAAGACACCTACCAGGCGTTCCTGTCGGTGCCGATCGTGAGCGGCGGCGAGACGATCGGTGTCGTCAACGTGCACCACCGGCAGCCGCGCGAGCACTCTGAACAAGAGATCGGGCTGGTGAAGTTTGTGGGCGAGCAGATGGGCAACGCCATCGGCAAGGCGAAGCTGGTGGAGGAGAATCAGCGCCTGTCGGCCGAAGCCGAAGAAGCGCGGCGGGAACTGGAAACCCGCAAGGTGGTGGAGCGCGCCAAGGGCATCCTGATGCGCAACCACGGCTTGACCGAAGAAGAATCGTACCTGCGGCTGCGTGGCGAGGCGCGGCGGATGCGGCGCACGATGAAGGAACTGGCAGAGGCCATTATCCTGGCGGAGGAGTTGAGCAAGACGAAGGCCGGCGTGGAGGAGCGCGCGTAGTCCGCGCGGCGGAGGAGGGGGAAAGAAACGGGCCGGGCGCACCTCGGTGGATGCGCACGGCCTCCTTTTTTTCTTGAGCTCTTCGAGTTCGGCGAGTGTGCGCGGCCAGTCTGTGCCGAGGAGCCCTGACAGGCCGCGGTCAGCGAGCAGTTTGCCGCCGGTCTGGCACGGGGCGCAGTAGTTCGTTTCGTTGTCGGCGTAGCGGATGCGCTGAATGGGCGCGCCGCACACCGGGCATGGTTGGCCGTAACGGCCATGCGCGGCCATGCCTGCGCGGAAAGCGGTGACTCTCTCCGGGAACTTGCCGCCGGCGTCTTCGTGCAAGCGCTCTACCCATTACTTCAATACTGTGCGGACGTAGGCTTCGAGTTGCGCGATGGCGGCGGGCGTGAGCTTTTGCGTGAGGGCGATGGGCGATAGGTGCGGCCGGTGCAGGATCTCATCTGAATAGGCGTTGCCGATGCTGCTGAACAGGCGCGGATCGGTGAGCGCGCGTTTGAGCGTGTGATTGCGCGCGGTGAGGCGCGCGGCGAATTCGGCGGGCGTGGCGGTGCAGATGTCGAGGCCGCCGGGGTCGAGCGTGGCCAGCGCGGCGTCGTCCGCCATCACGTGGAGCGAGGCGCGCTTTTTCGTGCCGGCTTCGGTGAGGCTGAGTGATCCGTTGGGAAAATCGAACACCACCAGCGTGGGGCGGCCGTCGGGCTTCGGGCGCTTCGGAGCGGCGTGCCAGTGCAGGCGGCCGGCGATCATCAGGTGCAGCACGAGCCACGGGCCTTCATGCGTGCCGATGGCGATGCGTTTGCCAATGCGGCCGAGCGCGTTCACGGTGCGGCCTGCGGCGGCGCTGACAGGCGGAGCGACAGCGCGGACGAGGAACGGACTGCCGAGGCGGATCGTGTCGAAGGGCTGGCCGAGAATGCACGAGTCAAGCGCTTCGAGGTAGACCGTGATGTCTGGGAGTTCTGGTACTACAGCCGTAGATTACGCAGCGGGAGGTGGAAGATGCGTAGGCCAGTATAGTTGAGAGTGCCATGTGAATCGTGATCCTCTCCGCCTCCGTCGGGGCAGGGCACCTGCGTGCCGCCGAAGCCGTCGAGGCCGCGTGCCGCGCGCAGTATCCCACTGCCACCGTCGCCAACTTCGACGTACTCAGCTTGATGCCCCCCGCTTTCGGCACGCTCTACCGCGATGCCTACCTGAAGATGGTTGGCCGCGCGCCGCAACTGCTGGGCTGGATCTACGACGCCACCGACAAGCCGTTTCACCAGGACCGCGTACGTTGGAAGCTGGAGCAGGCCGGGTCCGCGCGGCTCTTGAGGATGCTGCGCGAGATGGATCCTGACGTAGCGGTCCGCACCCACTTTTTGACCACAGCGCTCCTGGACCGCGAACGCCGCAAGGGCCGTAGCCGCGCGCGCATCGTCACGGTGGTGACGGATTTCGAAGTGCACGGCTTCTGGCTGGGCGCGCCGTCAGACCACTACTGCGTCGCCACGGACGAAGCCCGCGCGCACCTCCTGCAACTCGGCATCGCCGCGGATACGATCACTGTCACCGGCATCCCCACGCATCCGGTGTTTGGCGAACGCAAGCCGCGCACCGCCATGCGCCGCAAACTCGGCCTCCCCACCGGCGGACCGCCCGTGCTGCTGATTTCCGCCGGCGGCTTCGGCGCCACCAACGTCCGCCAGATGATCGAACAACTCCTCGCCGCGGGCGTCAGCGCGCAGATCGTCACGACGTGCGGGCGCAACGCCGCCATGAAACACTCCATCGAAAAGCTCGGCGCACCGGGCATACACGCGCTCGGCTTCACCACCGAAATGGACGAGTGGATGAGCGCGGCGGATGTGATGATGGGCAAGCCGGGCGGTCTCACCACGGCGGCGTCGCTGTGCAAGGGGCTCGGCTGGATTGTGGTGAATCCCATTCCGGGCCAGGAAGAGCGCAATGCCATTTATCTTCTCGAACAAGGCGTGGGTGTCTGGTGCAACAACCTCCATACGCTGGGCTACAACGTGCGCGCGCTGCTTGGCGACCCCGCCCGGATTGCAGCGATGCAGGCCAGTGCACGGCGCCTCGCACGACCCGACGCGGCGTCAGCGGTGGCGGCCGTCGTCACACGCCAAATTGCTGGGTGAGGTAGCGGCGGCCTTCGGCGCTCGGCGGTGACTGCACCAGCCACCCGCTCCACCCGCGCGCTTTAGACTCGGCGGCGAGCAGCTTGAAATCCACCGTCTGCCAGTCGCGCACGATCAGACAGTCGATGCGGTTCAGATGGCGCGCCAGAAAGTTCACCATGTCCGCGCCCGCGCGCTTGCATTCAGCCGCGTCAAACGCCACGCCCACCAGTTGCGGATTGGCGCGCTTCATCATCTCTTCCATCTCCAGCGCGTTGCCCCCGAACTCGCCGCGCCCGTTGCGGTAGCGCAGCCCCAGCCGGTGTGACATGCACAAGCGCCCCGCCGTATTCAACGCGATCGTTTTTGTGGTGAGCGCATCGCGGTCCAAACGTCCGTCGTAGCAAGGCCGCCCGTTCAGGATCAAACGCTCGGCGCCGCGCTTGGCGGCGGCGATGGCGGCGCGTTCGATCAACTCGCGCGGCGGCAGACCTGTTTTCGCGTCGTAGACCGGAAGCCTGATCTCCACCGCCAACAACGGCAGCCCGGCCGCGGAGTCCAGCGCGTCGTGCGGCACGATCGCACCGGCGTAGCGCCACGCCTTCGCGCGCGCCAGTCCCTCGCCCTGCGCACCCACCCTGACCGCCGGTTGCGCAACGGCTGAAGCGGCATATACGAACGGCGTGGGCAGGAATGTGCGTCGGGTGCGGGTTGTCACGGCTTTCTTCCTCAGCATACCCTTGACTATGATGCGACTCTTGCTCAACTGGCTCATCAGCGCCATCAGTCTCCTGATCGTGGCGCACGTCATCAAAGGCTTCAACGTGTCGAGCTTTCAATCGGCCCTGATAGCCGCGGTGGCAATCGGCTTGGTGAACTCCACACTGGGCCTTGTCCTCAAGTTTCTGTCCTTCCCCTGGATCATCCTGACGCTGGGCGTTGCGTCTCTGGTCATCAACGCCTTGATGCTCATGCTCGCGGCGTACTTCGTCGACGGCTTTTCGGTGGACGGCTTCATTCCCGCCTTCATCGGCTCCATTCTGATGAGCATTTCGAATTTCATCCTGCGCCTGCTCGCGCCGGACCTGAGCAAGAAGAAGGAAGCCGGCAAATAGACGCCATGTCCTTTGACTTGTCCTTCTGGATTCAATGGGAAGGCCACCCCCTCGCCCCGGATCTGCAATTGGAGCGTTGCCTCGGCGGCACCAGCCGGGCGGCAGTCTTCGCCGCGCAGTTTCAGGGCCAGCCCGCGGCGGTCAAGCTCTTCCCCGGCGATCCGGAGTCAGTCCTTGCCAACCTCGCCTTGTGGAAACGCACCGCGGCGCTCGCTCACCCGGCGTTGCAGAAGATTCTGCACACCGGCGAAGCGCCGCTCGGGCACACCCGCTGCGCCTACGCCGTGATGGAACACGCTGACGAGAATCTCGGAGACGTGCTCGCGGATCGACTGCTCAAGCCGGACGAAGCCCGCGACATGCTCGTCCCGTTGCTTTCGGCGCTTCGCTTTCTCCACTCGAAGGGCTACTCCCACGGCGGCGTGAAGCCGTCCAACCTGCTTGCCATCGGCGAGCAACTGCAGGTTTCGAACGACAGCCTCGTCCACGGCGGCGACACCTCCGCGGACTGCCGCGCGATTGGCACGCTGTTGCAGCATACGATGGGCGGCTTTGACCGCAAGTCGCCGGAGCCGTTCGCGGGCATCGTGAACGGGTGCCTCGATGCAGACGCGTCGGCGCGTTGGAGTCTTGCGCGCATCGAAGCCCACTTGCGCGGCGAGCCGCCTCCGGTGGAGCGCTCAGGCTCGCGCATGAAGTGGTGGGGACTAGGGAGCGCGGCCGCCACCGCGGCGATTGCTGGCCTGCTGGCGTTGCGGACGAGCGGGCCGGAAAGGGCAGCCCAGCCGGTCCCGCCAACGCCGCCGCCCCCCGTGCCCGTGGTGACAACAGCGCCCGCTGAGCCTCCACCCGCTGCGCCGGCCGCCAACACCAGGAAGAAGGAAGCGGCGAAACCCAAACAGAAGACCGAGCCCGTGAAGCCGAAGCCGGAACCAACCCCGTTGCCTCCGTCTCCGCCTCCTCCGCCAGCGGCAGCGCCCGTGGCCACCGGCAGCATTCGCCAGGTGATGCCAGAGATTCCGCAGCGGGCCCGCAACACCATCGTGGGTCGCGTACGCATCAACATCCGCGTGCGTGTGGATGCCGATGGCAACGTCACGCAGGCCAGCGTAGATCCGCCGCGCGTGAGCAAGTATTTCACTGGCCGCGCGCTGGCCGCCTCACGCGCCTGGAAGTTTCCGGCCAATGGCGCGCCGCAAAGTTGGGTGTTGCGCTATGACCTCGACCGCGGCCAAACGCGCGTCTCGCCCGAGCGCAGCGGCAACTGACCTGGTATTCCTCAACTAAAAGAAGAACCGCAGGCCCAACTGCACCTGCATCGGCGAACCGGACTGCGCGTTGTTGCGGTCGTAACTGCCGTCCGGCTGACGCAGCCGCAGGAAGCGCGGGTCCACCGCTACGGCCTGTCCGGCCGCATTCAGACCTAGCCCGTACGTACCGCCGAACAAACCGCCGTTGGCGCCTGAATACAGAACATTGTCGAGGTTCAGCATATTGAAGAACTCAACCGAGAACTGCGCACGCCGGGCATCACCGCCGAGCCTGAAGTTCTTCAACACGCGGAAGTCGTTGTTCCAAACCGCGCGATTGCGGAATGAATTGCGTTCAAGCGGCACGCCGGGAGCGCGGAACGGCCGGTCGTTGTTGCCGAACTCTTCATTGGCATCGGTGCCCGTGATCGGATTGATCGGCAGGCCGCTACGCCCGCGCAGGATGCCCGACACTTGAAAGCCCAACGGCAGGTTGTAAGTGGCGTAGCTGTTGAATTGGTGCCGGAGGTCAAGGCGCGAGTAGCCATAGTCGATGCGGAAGTTCTGCGGGTCCGAATAGTTGAAGCCGCTGGTATCGCGTTCAGTATCGTCGTCGGAATAGTTCTGCGAACACGTGTAGAAGACGCCGAACTGCGCTTTGCGCGTGCGGTACTGCGATTGCAGCGTGAGACCGCGATACAGGCTTCGCGCCGAGGAAGCACGCACGGTAATGGCGCCTAGCGACTGGATCGGACGAGTCTGCAACACCGGGGCGTTGCGCAGCGCATAGGTCGGACGCTGTGAAGCGTCGCCGGGGCGGACCAGCGGCAATGGCAAGTTGTAGTCGTGATTGCGCTGCAGGTACACCGTGTTCACGAGGTTGAACTGAATGCCCGCCACAAAGTTGTCGAACAACTCGCGATCGATGCCGAGTCCCGCCTGGAAGGCGCGCGGATTGCGGAAGTCAGCCGCTTGCACGATCAGGCCCGCGCCGGCAAACGGGTCGCGAGCCGTGCCGCCCAGCGCGAGCGCCGAAGCGCGCTGCACTGTCTCAACCGGAATTACCGGCAGTTGGCCAAGCGGCGTGCGATTGAGGTCCACACCCCCGGCGAGCAGTTGCTGGTAGACCGTCTGCGTGGCCGTCGGCGCGAGCGTGATGGAGACATCGCCCGGCGGAAGCCGGAAGTTGTTCGACGGACCGGCAAACACGATCAACGGCGTCGAGGCATAGAACAGACCCGTATGCCCGCGCACCACGGCGCGGCGTGCGCAAGAGCAAGGCGTGTAGGCAAAGCCGAAACGCGGCGCGATCTGCGCGGTGGAGTCGTTGATCCGGGTCGGGTCTACTGTCATGCCGTTAGGAAAACGGAAACCCTTCACGCGATCGATCACGGACTGGTTGCCGCCTTCGGCCTCTGGATTCCATTGGCCCTCCCAGCGCAGGCCGAAGTCCAGCGTCAGTTTGTTGTTCACGCGCCAGCTATCCTGAGCAAACAGGGCAGCCTGATGCATCTTGAAGGCCGCGGTCAGGTTGCCGAGTTGGCGGGAATAGGTCACGTCGCGCGAGTCAAAGCGGTTGGCGATCGCACCGCCCGTGCCGAGAATGTCGAGTAGCGTATCGAGGTTCGATCCGGCGAGCGAAAACGAGCCGAACTGATTGAAGCCGAACGCTTGGCCCGTGGTGAGGTAGTTGTAGTCGAAGCCCACCTTCACGGAATGCGCCCCGCGCGTGACGGTCAATCCGTCGTTAAACTGCAACCGGCGGTCGTCTTGGATAGTGGGAAGGAAGTTGCGCGCGCCAAACGTGCCAATCGGGCCCGCGGCCACCTGCGGCAACGCGGAATTGGAAAGCCGCGGGCGCTCCTCGAGGCTGCCAGCAAAACGGAAATCGTTCACCATCGACGGCGACAGGATGCGCGTGTACTGCGCCGTTCCGTTATGGATGCGATTTTTCTCGATGCCATCGTTGGAGAAAGACCGGTTGGTGAACGGGCTCAGCGAACCGCCTACCGAGACGGCGTTTTCCGCATTCGCGTCGGAGAAGTTGTAGCGCAGCGTGAGGCGGTGTCCTGCCGTTTCCTGATGATCCACGCGGGCGGTCAACGCGTAGGCATCGTTGGTTTGGCGAAAGCCCTTTTCCTCGCTCCGGAAGAAGTTCAGCGCCTCTTGCGTGGCTGGCGTCGCGGCGCGTCCGAGCAACTGCGCAAATTGCACCTGGCGCGGCGTTTTCGACTTCTGCCCTTCGAACGCCCCAAAGAAAAAAAGCCGGTTGGACTTGATGGGCCCGCCCACCGAACCGCCATATTGCTGCAGCGTCTCAAGCGAAGCAATCAACTGCACCGGATCCTTGGCGCCGAGCTCTTTGTGGCGCACCTGATAAAACGCATCGCCATGCAGGGCGTTGCCGCCGGACTTGGTGATCGTGTTCAGCACGCCGCCCGTTGACCGGCCGTACTCGGCCGTGTACCCGGTGGTCACCACCTGGAATTCCTGAATCGCACTCTGCGGAACCGTGATGATCGAGTTCGAGCGCTCCCCGCCGCGGATGCCTCCGAAGAACGGCTGATTGTAGTCCGCGCCATCCAGCATGATGTTGGAGTTGATCGCACGCTGGCCGGCAAACGAAAGCTGGCCGCGCTGCGGGTCCACCTGCACAGAAGGCGTCAACACCGCGAAATCCTGAAAGCGGCGTCCGTTGATCGGCAGATTGGTGATCGCGTTGCTGTTCAATGTGGCCGAGGGCGAAGGCTGAATAGCCAGCAACGTTGCGCCCACTTCCACCACCGTGGTCGTCGCTTGCACTTGCATGACGACATCGAGCGGTACCGCCGTACCCACCGCCACCACCACACCCTGGTACTTCGCATCCGCCAGCCCGGCGCTGCTGACCGTAATCGTGTACTCGCCGGCGTCGAGCAGCACCGCCCGATATTGGCCCGCTTCGTTACTGGTCAACTCGCGCTCAAGGCCCGTGGCTACGTTCCGGATCCTCACCTTGGCGTTCGGGATGACCGCTTGGTTCTGATCGAAGATGGTGCCGGAGATCTGCCCCTTATTCGCGTCCGCTTGGGAAAAGGCGACTAGCGCCATCAGAAAGAAACCTACAAAAAGCCGGTGGACTTTGAGCATGCACGCACTCCTAGGAAAAATGAACTTCGCAAAACGGGGAGAGGCTATTGCAAAACAGAATAGCCTGTTTTGGTGAAGTCTAAATGACAGGGCTGCCCCTAAAAGCCGATTTTCAACGCCATCTGGATGACCCGCGGATTGCCGGTGGTGTTCCTGATCACACCGCAAGTCGCCGCCGTGATGCTGCCGCCGGGGTTGGCGAAGTTCGTCAGGTTGAACGCGTTGAAAAGCTCCGTCCGCCATTCTGCGAACACTCTGTCGTTGATGGGGAATCGCTTGTTCACCGAAAGATCCATATTGCGCTGCGCGGGTCCGCGGAGAATGTTGCGGCCGGCATCGCCCCGGAGATTGCCGGCTCTTACAAAGGCGGCTTTGTGGAAGTACTCGTTCAGCCGGTCCTGCGCGCGTCCGGTGCGTTTTGCCGTCTCCACCGTCGCGCCGGGGGCCCAACTGGCGCGGCTGTTTGAGGTTCCAAAGAACGCCGCGCCGCTTGTATCGAGAATGCTGACGGAGGTGCCACTCTGCATGACAGCGACTCCCGCCACCTGCCAGCCATCGAAGAACCGCTTGCCAAACGCGGTCCGGTTCAGCGCGAATCCCCACTTCGGGATGCTGTAGCTGAAATTCACCACCACCCGGTGCGTGCGGTCGAAGTCCGATACGCCGCGATTCAGCGCGGACCGTAGTTGATCGACATCGGTTTGCGTGAACGATGTACCGGTGCCTGAGCCCGAGTTGTTGTCGAGCGACTTCGCCCACGTGTACGCCGTCAGCAGGCGCAGGCCCTTCGAGAAGCGGCGCGTGACGCTGGCTTGCAGGGAGTTGTAGCGCGAGTCCGTGGACGTCTCCTGCCAGACGAGCCCGGTGGGAGAGAAACCGAGATGCGGCACCCGGAGCTGCGCATTGGCCGCCGTGCTGGCAGTCTGGTCGTTGACCGGGTTCTCAGCGCTGGCGAGGATGGGCTGATTGATCAAGCGACTGGTGGCCAGCCGGGTTCCTTTGGTTCCCTGGTAGCCCACTTCCAGCAGTGTTGCCGTGTTCCACTGATGTTGGATATTCAATCCCCACTGCTGAAGATACGGCGTGCGCGCGGTGGGATCGACGGAGTTCAGGCCAAGCGCCGGGCGGTCCGTGGTGTAAGGAGGCGAGTGCAGCAACGGCATCACGGGAAACGCCGCGCGCTGCGGCAGCGCCGGAAACGGATCCTGCAGCGTGGCGAAGCTGTTGGCCGAGCCCTGCAGATCGGTGCGCACGTAACCCGGCAGCGAAAGCGCGGCGAGCAGTCCCAACTGATTCGAAAGCCGGTCGAAGTAGATTCCGTAGCCGCCGCGCACTGCGAGTTTCTCCGTGAAGCGGCAGGCTACGCCAAACCGGGGAGCGAAGTTGCGCGTGAGCTCGCGGTCGACGAGCGTCGGGCTCACTTTCGGAATGCCCGCCAGCGGCGTCTGGGACGCGGAGCTCTGCACGAACCCCGCACTCGTAGATCCGCCAACCGGCGGCGGCGCATAGAGGCGCGTATCGAAGCGGCCATTGCGCCCGAGGGCGTCGACGGCGTAGCCGAGATAGTCCCATCGCAAGCCGACGTTGACGCTCAATCGCGAACTCACCTTCCAGTCGTCTTGCACGAACAGGGCGAAATCGGTGATGCGATCCATGCGGTCGGTAACGCCGCTCGCGACGCTGGACGAGTTGATGTTGCTGAACCCGGTTCCGTTTCCCCCTTGTGCCAGCGGAGCGCCGGAGAGCCCGGTGAGAAAGTCGCCGAAGCTCTGGAAGGTCAGCGTGCCGCGGAAGCGATTGTTCGGATAGTAGTCATCCACATAACGGCGCATTTCCACACCCGTGCGCAATTGGTGCTTGCCTTTGATCCAAGAGAGCGTGTCGACAAAGTGGAAGGTGTCCTGAAAGACGCCCTGGTCGGCATTGATGCTGTAGCCCGCGCTGAAAACGCCGGTCACGCTGATCTGTGGGATGTCGGCAAAATCGGCTGAGTTCAACCGCTTCATGCCGATCGACGACAGCGGAATCTGATTTTCCTGTTGCACCACTCCGAACAGCCGGGAAAAGCCCGTGCGCGCCTCGTTCATCAGGCCCGCCGAAAAAGCGTGCGTATCGGTCAGGCTCATGATACGGCTCTTGAAGTTCTGCGTCGTGCCGAAACCCGGGATGGTGGCCGTGGGCAAGGGCTGAAAGGTGGGCTGGGCGGAAATGATCGACTTGAACATCAGCCGGTTCCTGGCGCTCACCTGATGGTCGGCGTTGGCGATGTACTGATTCTCTTCATAGCGCGCGGGGATCGAAACGGCGTAGTTCACCCCCGCCACGTCCCGCTGCGGCGAGGGAATCACGAAGCTGCCAGTGGGAAGCTTCAGATTCAGCAGCGCTGTCGCCACGGGATGGATGTTCGAGCCATCGGCGGCAATGGTTGGCCCGCCGCGCGTACCCCGCAATCCCGCAAACGCACGTCCGAGCGAGGCGCGCGACCGGTCGAGCGGAATCTGCGGCAGGTTCAATGAGCTGGAACCGGACAGTCCATTGCGCTGGCGCGTGCCCTGATAGGAGAAAAATAAGAACGTGCGATCGCGCCGAACCGGTCCGCCGAGGTTGCCGCCGAATTGATTTTGCTTCAGCACCGGTCGCGCCTGTCCAGTGGAGTTAAAGAAAAAGCTGTTGGTGTTGAGCGCATTATTCCTGAAGAACTCATAAGCCATGCCGTGAAACTCGGGCCCGCCGGAGCGAGTGACCAACACCACCGCCGCGCGGCCGCTGCGCCCGTTCTGCGCATCGTAGAGCCCGGTTTGCACCTTGAATTCCTGGATGGCTTCCGGCGAAGGCGCCACCAGGCCGTTCGAGCCGAAAGCGTTTTCGTTCGACGTGCCGCTGTGGATATTGATCGCATCCACGCCATCGATGTAGACGGAGTTCGAGCCTAGCCGCGCGCCTCCGGAGGAGATGTTCTGTGTACCTCGGCCGAGCGCTCCGGCGTCATTGAGTGGAGCCGACGTTCCAGGAGAGAGCGCGAGCAACTGAGTGAAGTTGCGGCTGGAGAGTGGCAGTTCTTTCACAGCCGCACCGTCTACCACGCGGCCCAAGGCGGTCGTTTCGGTTTGCAGCAGCGGCGCCGCCGACGTGACCTCTACCTTTTCACTAACCGCCGCCGGCTTGAGCGTGACATCGACAGCAATGCGCTCGCTGACGCCGAGAACAGCCTTGGCGATGGCTTGGCCAAAACCAGCGAGTGTGACTTCGATGCGATATTCGCTGGGCGGGAGGAACGGCAACACTTATTGACCGTTCGCGGCGGAGACCGTCTCGCGTTTCTCACCCGTTGTTCCATTGCTCGTAACGATCTTGGCGCCCGGCACGCGCGCGCCGGATTTATCGGAGACCGCGCCACTCATGGTGCCGCTCGTTTGCGCGTATGCCGCCAGCGCGATGAAGAAAAAGGCAACGGCCGTTCTCATGGCTTCAGATACCTCTGCAGGAAATCGTAGATCTCGCGCCGCGATTTCACCGCCAGCGCCGTGTCAATCCGGTTGAGATGATGCCCGTCCGGCGCGGCTTCATACAGCTTGTGCTCGAACTTCTTGCCCGCTGCCTGCAGGGCGCTGATCAGAGCGTTCACCTCCACTGGCCGGACCGTCTCATCGGAGGTGTTGCCGTGAATCAGCAGCGGGCGTTCGAGCTTGGAGACCCACGTAACCGGAGAACGCCTGCGGTACTCCTCCGGGTCAGCCGCGGCAGCAGCGCCCGCACTTTCCTCCATGGTTCTGGGCATGGATTTCAGGTCCTTCCTCCGCTCGGTCAAATCGCTGACCGGCACGCCGGCGTAAGCGCAGGCGTACTTCTGCGGGTGAAAAAAAGAGACTGAAAAGCGCAATCATCCCGCCGTGGCTCCAGCCCACCAGGCCCACTCGCCGGTCATCGAGAAACGGGTAGCGTGCGATCATCCAGTCGCGCGCCGCCAGCCCATCTTCGTTCTCCTTGCCGCCGTAGTCGATCACTTTGGCATAACCGGCGCCGTATCCTGTGCTGCCGCGATAGTCCGGCGCAACCACTACATCTCCGCGCTCGATCATCTCGCGCACGATGTTGGCGGCGTTGGCGGGCCCGCCCGTCATGTGGTTGCGATGAACACCGCCATGGATCAGAACTAACAGAGGATACTTCTTGCTTCGGTCCAGCTTCCTGGGGATGTAGCTGTAGGCGCAGAGAATCATCGGATTCCCGCCCGCCGTACGAGGCAGCCCGGTGTACCGGAAGGTGCGGACCTCAGCGATTTCGCTCAGTTCCAGGCGCCAAAGAACATCGTCCACGGCCTTCGCCGCTTGTTGCGGATCGACAGTGCCTTCATCGGAAGACTGCCCGCGCAATCGAGAGAAAACAGCGAAGAGCAAGACCAGGAAGCGAATCACTTACAAAATCATCCCATGGCCGGCACGCCTTATCGCAGCGGCGGCAGATACGCCCAACGGGTCGAACTTACGTACGTCGAGTAGCGATCTCCAAATGTCTCGCGCAACAATCTTTCCTCAGCCCGCACGCGAATCTCCATCCCGGCCGCGAACACACACGCAGCCACAGGGCCCAGCAAAACCGGGCCGCGCAGCAGCGCCACTGCGGCCAGCATCAACAGCCACGCCGAGTACACGGGGTGGCGGACGACGCGGTACGGGCCGGTGGTGATGAGTTCATGATCGTCCGTCACTACCGCGGTCACGCGCCACTGCCGGCCGAGATGCCGCAGCGCCGCGCGCGCCAACCCCATCGCCATACCAGCCAGCAACAACGCCGGAAGCATCCGCTCCGGCCGCTCTGGACCGGGCCAGGCCAGCACCAGCAGCATTCCGGAAAACTGCAAAGCCATGCCCGCATCGGAAGAATGCTCGCGCCGCACGCGGCATTCCGGCGCAGGCGCTACGCGCGCTTTTACCTCGCGGTGGCTCACATAGAAGACGCCAAGAAAAGCCGCGAACAACAGCCAGGCGACCGCGGTGAGACTCACCGGCGGCGGCCGCCGCCGTACTGATGCCGGCGCGCGGTGAACTGCGCCTTGCCATACTCGTTCAGATCCACAGTGCCGGTGATCGCATCGCCTGCCACCTTGCCCGTGAACTCATAGCCCACGCGCGTGCCCTCGTACGGATGCGAACTGCGGAACCACACCTCATCGCCTTCCACCGTGCCGCGCAGATCGCTGCCGATGTACTCTCCCTGGTGCGACCCCACCAGTTGCGCGCCCGTCTGCTCAAACGCAAGCTTGTGCTGCGATTTGCCCAGCACATAGGTGAGTTCCGCATCCCACTGGCCGTTCACGTTTACCGACGGCGCGGCAACCGCTGGCCGGTCGATCTTCGGCGGCTTCGACAGCAGCCCATGAATCCGCTCCGCCGCAATCTTCGCATCGCCCGGCATCATCATGTACGGCATGATCGTGATCGAGCTGTCCTTGATGCCCGTGCGGCGCCCGCCGGCCGCGCCGCCCACGATGATGCGCGGCTCGCCATCGAGCAACAACTTTTCGAGTTCCTGCCCGCCGAGGCCGATCTTCTCGCCGTCCCACATCACCTGCACCTGCGGTGCGTTGTTCGACAAGCTATTGGGCTGCCGGATCTTGTACGTCACGCCGTCCACCCGCGCGGCGGCCTTGCCGATCGCCTCAATCCAGCCTTCCCACTCTTTCCATTCGGCGTTGTGGTCGCGCTTCATCCACATCTCCACCGCCGCCAGCATGCCCATCACTTCTTCCTTGCCCGCCTTCATCGGGCGGCCGAAAGCATGATGCGGCGCCGAGTGCATCCACGCGGCCTTCACCACGTCCTTACGCCCCAACAGCAAGCCTGCCGCTTGCGGCCCGCGCAGACACTTGCCGCCGGAATACGCCACCAGATCCGCGCCCGCCGCCAGATGCACGTTCGGCACCTTCAGGCGTTCGGCCGCGGCGTCCACCAGCACAGGCACACCGTGCTGCTTCGCAACAGCGGAAACCACGCGCGTCCCCAACGGACCATCGTCGCCCGGCCCCGCCAGAATCATCACCATCGCCGTGTTCTTGTTGAACGCGCGCTCCAGTTCTTCCTTGCTATTCACCGTGACGAACTTGCCGCCCGCGCCGCGAATCGCGTGGTCATACACGTTGCGCGAGTACGCCGGTGAAATGATCTCGTTCTTGATGCCCGCCGTATGCGGGAGGCGTTGCGCCTTCTCCGGATCTGCGCCCGCGATGCAGGCAGCCGTGGCGTGCGAAAGCGCCGCGGCGCAGCCGTTTGAGACCATGCCCCACTCGGCGCCGGTCAATTCGGCCAGGCGCTTACCGGCCGCCTCCATCAACTCGTCCAGATGTACGTAGTGGCGCGAAGCGGCTTCCATCGCCGCCTTCACTGCGGGTAGCGACTGGGAGCCGGAAATGAGTGTAAAGGTACCTTTGCAGTTGATGATCGGCTTCACTCCGATTGATTGATAGATATCCGGACCGATGCGCATGGCCGCGGCCTGTGCCGTGACGGCGAACTTTTCAAGCAACATCGCCCAGCCGGCGGCAGAGAAGATGGATCGGCGCAACACAATACCTGGATGCTAGCAGAATGACAATGAGCGGTGTGAATCCTCAAGAATCGCCGGCCCGCTCGGCGCAGGAGCGCCGCTTCCGCCGAGGGTTGACGATGATGGTTTGCCCGTTGGGCATCTGCGTGGCCGCCGTAGCGGAACTCGGAGCGTGATGCTTGCTGCTACCTCCACCATTGCTGGACCATGGTGGGCTGCTTTGTTTTCTGCCTGTAGAAATCTCCTTTTGACCGAAACGTTTTCTTTCTTCGCGGGTAACGAATCCGGCAAAGGGGAATCGGCGAGGTTTGTCGAGCACGGTGAGCAAGCGCAACGAAGTAGGCACGGCCTGATCGCGTGTCCCAGCAGAAAGCCGGTGAGATATGTGGACTAGATCCTGTGGAAGCCCTTCAAGATCTCCCGCGTCGGATACCGCAGCGCAATCGGCCGCCCGTGCGGACAAGACATCGGAAACTGCGTCGCCGCCAGTTCGTCCAACAGCCACTGCATCCGCCGCGGATCGAGCGGATTGTTGATCTTGATCGCCGCGCGGCACGCAATCGAAGCAGCCATATCGTGCCGGATGTCGGCAAACGATGTCTGCCGCATCTCCTGGTCGGCGATCTCCAGAATCTCGAAGATCACGCGCCCCACTTCGCCGGTGGAAACATCGGCGGGCGCGGCCTTCACGGCAATCGTGCGCGGGCCGAACGGCTCAATCTCAAAGCCCACGGCCTCAAGGTCTGCCGAGATACGCTCGCACTCTACCTGCTGCGCGGCGGTCAGTTCCAGCAGGATCGGCATCAACAGCGATTGCCGCTCCACTTGTCCCAGCGCCATCTGCCGCAGCACCTTTTCAAACAGGATGCGTTCATGCGCCACATGCTGATCGATGATCCACAATCCGTCGGCGGACGCGGCAATGATGAAGCTGTCATGCAGTTGCCCCAGCGGATGCAGATTGCGCAGCGCATCGAGACTCGCCGCGGGCTCGGCGGCCAGTCCCGGCGGCAACGGACCATGCGTATCCGGTATGCGCCGTTGCCGCGATCCCGGTTGCATCAGCGCCGCCGGCACGGGCGGGGCGATCGTCACATCGGGCGCGGGCGGCGTGAACAGCGCCGGTTGCCGCAGCGCGATCACCGGCTCTGCCGCCGTCGGCTGTAGTGGTTGTGGCGGTTGCTGCTGCTGCTCATACGCGAAGTTCTCAAGCTTCTGCGTAAACTCGGAAAACGGCAACTGCGCGGCGGGCTGCTGTGGCGGCGATGCGGGCAACGGCAAACTCGAAACCGGCCGCGCCGCGTTCAGCGCGCCCTTGATCGCATCACGCACGAAGTCATGCGCAAACGTCCCGCGCCGGAACCGCACTTCGGTCTTGGACGGGTGCACGTTCACGTCCACCTCCGCCACCGAGCAATCGAGAAACAGGAGCGCGAACGGATAGGCGTTCGGCGGGATGATCTGGTGATACGCCGCGCTGAGTGCGTGCAGCAACAGCCGGTCGCGAATCAGCCGCCCGTTCACAAACACGTAGATCGAGTTGCGGTTCGACTTCTGCACCTGCGGCCGCGAAACGAATCCGCGCAGCGCGTAGGTGCGCTGCGGCGAACCCTCGTCTTCATCGCCCGCAAACTCGCGCTCGGTCAGTCCCAGGTCAATGAGTTCTTCGAGCGTCTGCGAACCGAACACCTGGAATACGCGATCGCGCAGCGTCGAGACCGCGGTCACCGAGAGCAACTCCGCGCCATTGTGCCGCAGCTCAAAACTTTTGGCCGGATAAGCGAGCGAGTAGTGCGTGACGAGCGAAGCGATGTGCGCGAGTTCGGTCTGCTCGGTCCGTAGAAACTTCTTGCGCGCGGGTACGTTATAGAAAAGGTCGCGCACGGTGATCACCGTACCCGCCGCCAGAGCAGACTCTTCGCAGCGCACAATGCGCCCGCCGGCAATCTCCACCGTGGTGCCCGTGGTCTCTTCAGGCGACCGCGTTTCCAGCGTCAACCGCGACACCGAAGCGATCGAAGGTAACGCCTCGCCGCGGAACCCGAGCGTGGCAATCTGCAGCAGGTCATGCACATCGGCCAGCTTCGACGTCGCGTGGCGCTCAAACGCCAGTAGCGCATCGTCGCGCAGCATGCCGTGCCCATCGTCCGTGATGCGGATCAGCCGCCGGCCGCCCGCTTCCGCTTCCACGCGAACGCGCGAGGACCCGGCATCGAGCGAGTTCTCAAGCAACTCCTTGACGGCCGAGGCTGGCCGTTCCACCACCTCGCCAGCGGCGATCTTGTTGGCAACAATGTCGGAAAGGACGCGAATTCGACCCAAGCTTGCATTATACTTTTTGCATGCCAACCCGACGCCGTCTCATGCAGGCCGCCGCGCTTTCGCCGCTCGCCGCCGCGCCCAAAGAAACCGCCCTGCCGGACGCGAGCATATACACGCGCATCGGCGTGCAGCCCGTCATCAACGGCATGGGCACCGTTACCATGCTCGGCGGCTCGCTCATGCCGCCCGAAGTGATCCGCGCCATGAACGAAGCCGCGCGCCATTTCATCCCGCTCGCGGAACTGCAGAAGAAGGTGGGTGCGCGCATTGCCGAGTTGCTGAACGTGTCCGCGGCGCTAGTCACCTGCGGGGCGGCGTCTTCGATCGCCGTGGCCGCCGCGGCCTGCATGTCGCGTGGCGACCACAAGCGCCTGGAGGCGATGCCCGAAACCTCAGGCGGCACGCCGTTTGAAGTGATCCAGCAGAAGTCGCACCGCTCCGGCTACGAAGCGCAGATGTATATCCAGGGCGCGCGCAGCGTCTGGGTGGAAACCCCGGAAGACGTGGCCCGGGCCGTTTCGCCGCGCACGGCGATGATGTTCTTCCTCAACAAGAACGATGGCGACGGAAGAATCAAGTGGCAGGAGTGGGTGGCGCTCGCCAAGAAGCACAACGTGCCCTCGTTCAACGACGCAGCGGCTGACGTTCCGCCCAAAGAGAATCTATGGAAGTACGTGCAGGGCGGCTTCGATCTCGTCGCCTTCTCCGGCGGCAAAGGACTCATGGGTCCGCAGGCGTCCGGCCTCCTGCTCGGCCGCGCCGATCTCATCGACGCCGCGCGCCAGTGCATCAGCCCCTCCGGCGGCGTGGGCCGCGGCATGAAGGTGGGCAAGGAAGAAATGATGGGCCTGCTTGCCGCCGTGGAGTTGTTCTTGAAGACCGACTACAACGCCGTCACGCGCGACCTGGATCGCAAGGTGTCTGAGATGACCTCGATGCTGTCGAAGGTCGGCGGCCTGAAGCTCTCTCGCGTCATCCCCGAGATTGCCAACGCTGTCCCGCACCTGAAGATCCAGTGGGACGAGCAATCGAAGTCCGGCGTCACCGCGCAAAAGGTGCTCGAAAAGCTCCGCGCCGGCACCCCCGCGATTCACCTGCTCAGCCAAGGCAAGGGCAGCATCATGGTTTCGGTCTGGCTCATGCGCGGCGCCGAACACCGCGTCGTCGCCGAGCGCCTCGCCGACGCACTCCGCACTGCGTGAAGCAGCGTCAGTGCGTTGTCACGGGCAGAAACTTTACTTCTCCCCGCCGTTCAACCACTTCGCGCGATCGACCGTACCCGCTTGCCGTCCCGACCAGCCTATCGCTTCGGACGTCTGGCTTGCACGGCTTTGGTCTCCACGGCATAAAGCGACTTGCGCGCCGTAAGGTACAGCGTGCGCCCCTTCGGTCCGCCGAAGGCAAGATTCGCGGCGGCTTCCGGCAGCAGAATACGCACCAGGAGTTGACCGCTCGGGTCGAACACCTGCGCGCCGTCGCCGGAACTGGACCACACGCGGCCTTTCGAGTCGCAGCGAATGCCGTCAGGGACGCCTTTGTCGACCGCCGCGAAGACGTCGCCGCCCGTGGCGGCACCGTCACGCGCGATGTTGAAGACGCGGATGTGGCGAGGCTTGCCGGAGTCAGCCACGTAGAGGCGCGACTCGTCGGGTGAAAAACATAATCCGTTGGGTTTGTCGAAGTCCTTGGCGATGGGCGTGAGGAACTTCGACGCCGGATCGAAGCGATAGACAAAGTTGCCCGGCGTTTCCTTTGGGCGTCCGGCGAGGCCGTAGTCGGGATCGGTGAACCAGATGGTGCCGTCGGACTTCACCACCACGTCGTTCGGTGAGCTGAGTTTCTTGCCCTCGAACGAATCGGCGACTGTCACCTGGGTGCCTTCTTTCTCCGTGCGCGATACGCGGCGTCCGCCATGTTCGGCCGAGAGCAGGCGGCCTTCACGGTCAAGCGTGTTGCCGTTGGTGTTCTGGCTAGGTTTGCGGAAGGTTTGCAAGCCGCCTTTTGCATCCCAGCGCTTCAGCTCGTTCGCCGGGATATCGCTGAAGACAAGGAAGCCGCCGGGCATCCACTGCGGGCCTTCGACGAATTGCATGCCCGTCGCGAGGCGCTCCACTTTCGCGCCGGCCGGGAACATCTTCTTGAACTGGGCTTCGTCTTTGACTTCAAAGTCAGCGGCGCTGGCCGAAGAGACCAGTGCCGCGAGGAACACAGTCGATGTGGTGCGGATCATCACCGGTGAGCCTACCACGGCATCAGCGTGAAGTTGATCTCCACGACGGTGATCACTTCGATGGGCTTGCCGTTCAGCAGCGTCGGCGAGTAGCGCCACTGGCTGACGGCCCGCTTGGCCGCTTCCACCAGCCGCGCGTCTACGGCGCGATTCATGGTTTCGAGATTGATCACCGCCCCGTCGGTGCCGATGATGGCGCGCAGTAGCACCGTGCCGTCGACGCCTTCCGCTTTGGCCGCCATGGGGTATTGCGGGCGAACCTGCGTAACCAGCTTCGCCGCCTGTACTTTACCTCCCACCCGAATGCGCGTGGGCTCGCCGGAGGCGGTGGGCGGATTCGCGGGCACGCCGCTGCCCACCACGGAGAGGCGCTCACGAATCTGCCCTTCGTTCAACGTCAGTTCCACGGGCTGCGTTTTGCCGGATTCAAACAAAAGGTTGGCTTGCGTCAGCAGAGCGAAGCCCGGCTTGGCCACGGTGATATCGTAGGCGCCGTCGGGCATGTGGTCCAGCGTTAACTCGCCGCCTTCATTGGTGTACACCACTTCACGCACTTCCTCGCCGCCCACCTTGCTGGTCAAATCCACCCGCGCCTTGGGCACGGCCGCGCCGCTGGCGTCGCGCACGACACCAGTGAAACGGCCCTGTTGCCCGAAGGCGGGCAATTCAAAGCCCGCCGCGCCGATGAGCAGCGCCATGGGGAGCGCGCCGCTCCAGGCAAACGACAAGCGGCTCGCCGGGCGCCTGTCCGCGCCGGGATCGAGCAACGCGGCAATCCGGCGATGGGGCTGAGAAGTACGAGTCATGGCAATTCCTCCGGCCGGCGCCGCCGTCGGCTGAGCCGACAGTGCGCGAGCCATGTTGACCAGCACGCCGGCGTCCGCCGAAGCTGGAGTTCCTTCAACGAGCACGCCATCGTCGCAGGCCTGCTCGCAATCGTTGCGTATCGCTTTCGCCGCCAGCCAAACCAGCGGCTGCGGCCAGCAAAGCACGCAAGCCAGATGCGCCAAGGCTTGCGTCCAGTTGTTGCGGCGGTGCAGGTGCATGCGCTCATGCGCCAGCACCGATGCAAGTTCATCAGTCGGCCACTCGCGGGCGGCAGCGGGGAGGAGAATGACAGGCGCGGTGAGGCCGCACACCATAGGCACACTGACTTCCTCGCTCAACCGCGTATCCGCGCACGTCCAAGGCGTGGAGCGGCGTATCATCCGCGCGAGACGGGCATGGGCGTAAACGAACCGGGCGGTCACGGCCGAGGCCCCGATCAGCTACATCGCGGTCCAAGGCAAGCGAGGCAAAGACGAGGGGCGCGGCGCGGCTGGCGCACCCAAGGAGGCCGTGACATAAATGACCGTGCGGGCGATCGCCTCGGGCGCCTGATAGCGCGGCGTCCAGACGCCGGCGCGCAAGAGCGGCAACAGCAGCAACGCAACCAGCACACCGCACCACACGAGGTGCCGTTCCGCGGCTGAGCGGCGACGAAGCAGGGAAGCAGCCAGCGCGGCGATGGCCACAATCGCGGCGCTCAGCAGAAACAGTTCGGCCAGCATGGGTCAGCGTCCCTCCTCGCGGGCCTTCTCGATCTGCTGCGCGAGTTCGTCGAGTTCGGAGGCTGACAGCTTCGCCGCGGAGTGGTCTAGCAACGCGCTGGCCGCCTCTGCCGCTGACCCGCCGAAGAACGTATCCACCAGATGGCGGAGCGCCGACCGCCGGGCCTGTTCCGGACGAACCTTCGGCAGATAGACGTAACGCGGGCCCTCTTCTTCGTGGCGCAAGTGGCCCTTCTCTTCCAGCGTGCGGAGTTGGGCGCGGACGGCGGAATAGCCGGGCGGATCCGCCATCTCGGCGCGTACCTCGGCCGCCGTGGCTTGACCCAGGCGGAACAGCGCGTCCATGATTTGCCGCTCGCGGCGGCTGAGAGGATCTTGCGGCATATGCTATTTGCCCAGCACCATGCTAGAAAACTAGCACTAATTGGGCCTCCCGTTAAGGGCCTATCGCGGCACTGTCGCGCGTTGTCATAACATTCTATAGATGTCTGAGATTTCCCGCCGAATCTTCACTTCTTCCGCCGCCGCGGCCGCCGTCTCCGCTTGGACCGCCAAAAGCTACGCCGCCGTGCCCGGCGCCAACGACCGTTTGCGCGTGGGCGTGATCGGCTGCGGAGGCATGGCCACGGCCGGCCATATGCGCCCACTGACGCGCGCCAAAGACGAACTCAACATCGAGTTCCACTCCGTTTGCGATCTTTTTGACAAGCGCGCCGACTCGGCGTCGCAGCTCACCGGCGCGCCGAACAAGTCTCGCGACTACCGGAAGCTGCTCGACAACAAAGACGTCGACTACGTGCTGATCGCCACGCCCGAGCACTGGCACGCGCAGATTTCGATGGACGCCGCCGCGGCAGGTAAACACATCTACTGCGAAAAGCCGATGACGTGGAACGTGGACCAGGCGAAGAAAGTGGTGGCCAAACTGAATGCAGCCAAGAACATTCGCATGCAGGTGGGCGTGCAGGGCATGTCGGACGACTCCTACGAGGCGGCCAACAAATACGTGAAAGACGGGACCATCGGCAAGGTGGTGCTGGCGCAGATCGACTACTCGCGCAACTCGATGAAGCCGGATTTCCTGAACACGCCGGCCGACCCGAACATCAAGCCGGGCGTGAACTTCGACTGGAATGCCTGGCTGGGCTCCGCGCCCAAACGCCCGTTTGACCCGAATCGCTTCTTCAACTGGCGCCGCTATTGGGACTACTCAAGCGGCATCGCGAGTGACCTCTTTATTCACCGCGTGACGCGCATCATCAAGAGCCTCGGCCTCACCTTCCCGCAGCGCGGCGTCGGCACGGGCGGCAAGTTTGCCTGGCCCGACGCCGAGGGCGAAGTACCAGACACGATGAACATCTTACTCGACTACCCCGAAGGGTTGACCGTACAACTGGTTTCGTCGATGGGCAACAATTCGATGATCGAACACATGCTGCGCGGTCACAAAGCGACGCTATCGTTTAACCGCGAGGGCTTCGTAATCAAACCGCAGGATCCGTTCGCCAAAGAGGCGCAGGAGATTTCGTTCAAGAAGACAGGCCGCGAGGACACGGTGCTGCATCACAAAAACCTGCACAACGCGATTCGCCTGGGCGAAGCGCTGAAGTGCCCCGTGGAACTGGGCTACTACGGCGTGGTGGCGTCGCAGATTGGCGTGCAGTCGCTGCGCAAGCGGCAATACAGCGCCTGGGACCGCAACAAAGAACGGATCGTGAAAGCGTAATGTTGCGCGCGGGTTGGTGCGCGCTACTACTGCTGGGCGCCGTGTCGCTGCCCGCGCAGGAATTCGATCTGTTGCTGAAGGGCGGGCACGTGATTGACCCGCGCAACGGCATCAATGAGCCGCGAGACGTCGCCGTGAAGAATGGGCGCATCGCGGCGATGGCGCGCGATGTCGACGCGTCGCGCGCGCGGCAGACGCTGCCGGTGAATGGCCTCTACGTCACACCGGGACTGATCGATCTGCACGTGCACGTCTTCCACTCCACCGGCATTCCGGGCGCGTGGGCCGGCGATAACAGCGTGCAGCCGGACGCGTTCAGCTTCCGCACCGGCGTGACGACGATGGTGGACGCGGGCAGCTCCGGCTGGCGCAATTTTGAATCGTTCCGCCAGGGCGTGATCGACCGCGCTGAAACGCGCGTGCTGGCGATGATCAACATCGCGGGCTTCGGCATGATCACCGACATCACCGAGCAGGCGGACTTCGATCCGGAGGCCGTTGCCAAGCTCGCCGCGAAGCATAAGGATGTGGTGGTGGGCGTGAAGTCGGCGCACTATCGCAAGCCGGATTGGGAGAGCGTGGACAAAGCGCTCGCCGCCGGGCGCGCCGCGTCGATTCCGATCATGGTGGACTTCGGCTACTTCCTGCCCGAGCGCCCCTACTGGCAGTTGGTGACACAGCGGCTGCGGCCCGGCGATATCTCCACTCACATGTTCCGCGGTCCAGTGCCGTATGTGGACGCGAACGGCAAACTGTATCCGTATCTGCGCGAGGCGCGCAAACGCGGTGTGATTTTCGACGTGGGCCACGGCGGCGGGAGCTTTGTGATGCGCAACGCCGCGCCCGCCATCGCGAGCGGCTTTTACCCCGACACCATTTCCACGGACCTGCACAACGGCAGCATGAATGCCGGCATGCAGGACATGTTGACGACGATGTCGAAATGCCTGGTGATGGGCATGCCGCTGGTGGACGTGATTCGCGCTTCCACCTGGAAGCCCGCGCAGGTGATTCACCGCGACACGCTGGGGCACTTGAGCGTGGGCGCGGTGGCCGACATCGCTGCGCTCCAAGTACACAACGGCGACGTGGCGTACGCCGATGCGTACGGGGCGCGCTTCTACGGCAAGCAGCGCATCAGTGCGGACCTGACGGTGTATGGCGGCAGGGTGGTGTGGAACGTAGGCTCACGCGGCGGACTGGACTGGCGCAAGCTGGGCCCGACCTACGGCATCCGCGAAGGGTTTGACCACATCATTCCTCCACCGTCGAAGTAGGGCGGGCTTCGCCCGCGCGGGACTCTCCAGAAACTCCCCCGTAACCGACTGATTCGATTAAGCGGCAGGCTGGATGCGGAAACCAAGCTGGGCAGCTTTCCGTTGCAGCGAAGCCAGTTCGCGTTGCCGGCGCTTTTCCTCAAACTCGGCAGCGCCGCG
>Ga0194119_10001841_pt1 | contig 37588 bp, 29 predicted proteins | sample TA2MahC100mmetaG_FD_148620 | JGI IMG/M metagenome (GOLD analysis project Ga0194119, IMG submission 148620) | Freshwater microbial communities from Lake Tanganyika, Tanzania - TA2015018 Mahale Deep Cast 100m | ecosystem: Environmental > Aquatic > Freshwater > Lake | place: Tanzania: Lake... | reverse complement strand
CTTTTCGCAGAAAGCGCGCCGTCTCCTGCGACGGGGGAAGGACGGGCGGATCAGGCTCGATGTAGTCTACCGTCAGCAACCCATTGACGCGGACCTGCACGTTGTTCGCGGCGACGGCCACGTGCATGCGAATCCATTCATCGTCGTTCGCCACCTGGCGATAGACGTTGCGAATGCCATAGAGCGATCCGGTGCGTTTTCGTTCGCGGTACGCGCCCTCGCCGGTGGCGGTGTTGTTGACCTGGACTTCAAAGCCCTGCTTCGGAAAGCCGCCGTCCTGGAAGGCGGTGTGAAAGTACACGCCCGAATTCGCGCCTGGCCGGGTCATGACTTCGAACTCAAGCTCGAAATCGCGAATGTCTCCCGCGCCGGGCCCGTCATAGAACAAGTGGGAAACGGGGCCGCCGGCGAGAATCTCGCCGTTCTCAAACTTCCAGGAACCGGGCGCGTTCGATTTCCATTGTGTCATCGGCGTCCAGCCTTCCACCGCGTGAAGCAGCGAGGTGCCGGCCAAGCCAAGAATCGTCCTCCGCGAAGTAGGTGTCATACCGAATAGCCTACCGGATACCGCCGCGCCGGGCTCGTTCGGCGACTTGCCCACGAATTGCACTTGGCACCGAAACGAGCGCTCCTCTGTTTTGAGTAGCTGGCGAAGAAGAGTAGACGCTTCTTTTTACTTGACTCGCCGGCGCTTCAGGAGCACAATCGAATCGGACAAGGGACGGTACTTGTCCGCCACGCATGAAAGTTTCGGTGCGCGGAATCTCATCTCAAACAGGAGGTGTGTTATCGAACCGTGGAGTCAATTGGGCGGCGGCTGACGCTGCACCACTCTTGCGCCGTTGTTCGCCAATGCGCGTCGTTTGTGTTCTTCGACGCGCCGGGAGAGTAGCCTTCCCAGGCTATGGCCAGAGGGGTGCTTCAAGCCGCCGCCCATTTGTGTTTTACTAACGGCAATGCCGAAACGCCGAACGCTCTTTCAAATGGCCGCTGCAATGCCGCTTGCCGCCTCTGCCAGCGCGGCGAGTCCCTACGCGAGACTGGGCCTCCGGCCCGTATTGAACTTCGCCGGCCCTATCACCACGGTTGGCGCCTCCAAGATGCTCCCGGAGATACAGACGGTGATGGCAGAAGCGGCCCGCGAGTTCGCCGTCCTTGAGGAGGTGAAGGACGCCGTCGGCGCGCGCATCGCTAGAATGTGCGGCACCGAAGCCGCGCTCGTCAGTTCCGGTTGCGCCGGCGCGATCGCAATCGGCACCTACGGTTGCTTAACCGGCAATGATCCGGCCAAGATTCGCCAGTTGCCCGACCTGACCGGCATGAAGACCGAGGTCGTGATTCAGAAAGTGCACCGCAACGGCTACGACCATGCCGTCCGCAGCGCCGGGGTCCGCATTGTGGACGTGGATAGCGTCGAGCAGATGGCCAATGCCCTCGGCCCGAATACGGCGATGATCTATTTCCTGGGTGGTCAGCGCGGAGACTACGGGATGGAGACGCCTGTCTCGATCGAGGAGACCGTTCGTATCGCAAAACGGGCTGGCGTTCCCGTTCTGGTCGACGCGGCGAATCGCATGCCGCCCTGGAGCAACATTCCAGCGCTGGCTGCTCTCGGCGTTGACCTCATGGCGTTTTCCGGAGGTAAACATATTCGCGGTCCGCAGTCCTCCGGAGTGCTTGCCGGCCGGAGGGATTTGATCGACGCCGCGTGGCTCAACTCTTCGCCCCACTCGGACTCCAACGGCCGCGGCATGAAGGTCAATAAAGAGGAGATGATCGGTCTTCTTTATGCGCTGGAGCGCTACTCCAAACTCGATTTCGCCGCGCTGGATAAGGAGTACGAGCGAGCGTCGGCTTTTCTGATGGACGCCTGCGCAAAGCTGGGCCTGAAACCGGAGAAGGCGCCTTTCGACCGCGCGAGAAGAATCCATCGTGTTTTCGTGTCCTGGGACGAGGCCGCGAAGAAAGTGACAACGGCCAAAGCCGTCGAGGCGCTCATGAACGGCGAGCCCCGCATTGCCGTTTCGAGGAACCCCAGCGGACAAGGATTGGAGTTTGTCGTTATGATGAACGACGCGGGCGACGAAAAAGTGCTTGCGCGCCGCATGAAGGAGATCTTCGGATGAATTGGCGCCGCCGTGCGTTCCTGGGAGGGTTACTTTTTGGCGCGTGCTCCAGCGCGCGGAATCGCCCCAATATCTTGTTCGTAATGACAGACGATCATGCGGCAGGCCACGTCGGCTGCTACGGAAACCGTCTGGTCAAAACGCCGAATATCGATCGGCTTGCGGCGGAAGGCGTTCGCTTCGCCAATGCATTCGTCACGAACTCCTTGTGCGCACCGTCGCGTGCCACGATACTAACCGGGGCCTACTCGCATTTGCACGGCATTCGCGGCAACTCCGAGATGAAGGGTCAGGTCGAGAACATCAATCGCCAGATGAAGACCTATCCGGAGGTGCTCCAGGCGGCGGGATATCGAACCGGCATCGTCGGCAAATGGCATCTTTCCCATGACCCGGTTGGCTTCGATACCTGGCGCGTTCTGCCGGGTCAGGGTCTGTATTTCGATCCGGAATTCATCGAAGGCGGCACGAGGAAAAAGTATAGCGGCTACGCCACCGACATCACCACGGATTTCGCGCTGGAATTTCTAAAAGAGCCCTCCGATAAACCGTGGTGCCTGGTCTATCAGCACAAAGCGCCGCACCGTCCGTTTCTGCCGCCGCCCCGTTTCGCCAAGCTCTACGAGAACGTCGAGATCCCCGAACCCGCCACGTTTCATGATGACTTTAAGACACGCAAGGTAGCTGCTGAAGCCGCCGACATGAAGTTCGACGAATCCATCGCCGGCGACTACAAAGACCTGCCCGCGGGCCTTTCGCCTGCGGAAAAGAAGAAGTGGCTGTACCAACGGTTCGTCAAGGACTACTACGGCGCCCTCGCCGCGGTCGATGAGAATTTGGGAAAGGTGCTGCAGCACCTGGAAGCGGCAAATCAACTGGACAACACTCTCATCGTCTACACCTCCGACAACGGATTCTTCGTAGGCGATCATGGCTGGTACGACAAGCGGTTCATGTATGAGCCGTCTCTTCGAGTGCCGCTTATTGTCCGCGCGCCCGGCGCTCCGCACGGCTTGGTGGCGGATGGTTTCGCGATGAACATCGATATCGCGCCGACGATTCTCGACTACGCGGGCCTGCCGGTTCCGGCCACAATGCAGGGCCAGAGTCTGCGGGCGCTGCTCGAGGGACGCAAGCCGGCCGAATGGCGGAAATCGATCTTTTACGCCTACTACGAAAACTCCTGGCAGCTCGCCGGTAAGGGGCTCGACGCTCGCAGCGATCCGTCGTTTCAGTTCTTCACGCCGCACCGTATCGGCCCGCACTGGGGCGTCCGCACGGCCCAGCACAAGCTTATCCACTACTACGCCGAAGGCGATGTGTGGGAGCTTTTTGATCTGCACGCCGACCCCAACGAGTTGAACAACCTGTACGGCAAGCCGGGCATGGAGTCGACCTCCGAAACGCTCAAGGCCGAACTGGAGCGCCTGCGCGAGCAGTACAAAGCCTGACGATCAGCTACGCCTCTTACGCGATTTGGAAGTCACACACTTGGCGAAACGGCGTATCCTCCGGGCTGTTCTCCCATCCATCCCTTGCTTTGCTGGTCTTGTATTGGAATTCTCCCTTGCCTCGTCTCGACGCTAAAATTAGACGAGAGAGGGCAGGTTATTCGTGGCGAGGGCTGGATCTCAGGTGGTTTCTACGCCGAAGATTGCGCTGGCCGGCTCAAGCTCAGTCTTGAAAGCTCGATCTCCAATCCTTTAGAGGCATAATTGAGATGAAGACAACGGCGATCTTTCTCCTGGCGGCGCTGGCCGCAGCGGGCCAAACCAGCGGGACCATCAGCGGCGCTATTATCGATGAGTCTGGCGCGCGTGTTCCAGGCGCCAAGATCGTCGCCAGTAACGCCACGACGGGAGAAAAGCGCGAAACGGCCTCTAGCGCCAGCGGCCAGTACATCCTGCCGTTTCTCCCGCCGGGCGAGTATCGCATCGAGGTTACACTCGCCGGTTTCGCGCAGGCAATCGCCACCGCCGTTCTCGGAGTCACGGAGCGCATCGCCGTGGACGTCACGCTCAAGCCGGCGGCGGTCGCCGAGAAGGTGGAGGTTACTTCGGCAGCGCCCCTGTTGCAAACCGAATCGGCGGCGTTGGGCCGCGTGGTGGAGGGTACAGCCGTGAAGGAGCTGCCGCTGTCCAGTCGCAACTTCACGCAGTTGCTGGCTCTCTCGCCCGGTACGTCGGCTCCGCTGAACCACGCCGGAGCCCTCGGCCGCGGCACCCAGAACATCTCGTCCGGCGGTGCCCGCCTGGGTTCGAACTCCGTCTACATCGACGGCGTGGACTCGATCAACATCCATAGCGGCACCTCGAACGAGAACGCCTTCGGCTCGAATGGGCTGGTGGCGCCCTCGCCGGAAGCCATCCAGGAATTCAAAGTGCAGACCGGACTCTACGACGCACAGAACGGGCGCAGCGGCGGCGCGGCGGTGGTGTTGGTGACGCGCTCCGGCGGCCCTGAGTTCCACGGCATGGCTTATGAATTCTTCCGGAACAACGCCCTGAACGCCAACAACTTTTTCTTCAACTCCACGGGCCAGGCGCGCCCGGTACTCAAACAAAATCAGTTTGGCGGCAACCTTGGCGGTCCCGTTTTCCGCAACCGTACGTTCTTCTTTTTTTCCTACCAGGGCACGCGCCAGCGCAACGGTCTGTCCGGCTCCAGCTCTTTGAATTTGCCGCAGATTCCGCTGGATCGCTCGCGTGCTTCATTGGGCCAGGCGTTCACGGGATTGCGCGGCACGCGCGGCGGCCCAACGATCGCCCCCGACGGTGCAAACATCCATCCCGTCGCGGTTGCCTTGTTGAATCTCAAGAGGCCGGACGGCGGCTTTGTAATTCCCTCGCCACAACGGGCCGTAACGGGCGTCAACTACGCCGTCTCCATCCCCGCGCGCTATGAAGAGAATCAGTACATCGCGAACGCCGATCACCAAGTGAACGCGCGGAATCGCCTGATGTTCAAGTCAATTGTCTCAGCGCAGCCGGCATTTCAGCCACTACCTGCGGCGAACATTCCCGGCTTCGGCACCAGGCAGGACTTCAAGAGCCGAATCATGAGCCTGACCGATACGCACGCCTTCTCCGCGAGCCTGATGAACGAAGCGCGCATGGGCTTTTCGCGGCTGTTCGGAGTGGTGCAACAGGAGAATCAGATCCCGCTCTCCGCCATCGGCATGAAGAGGTTCAACTCCGCCGACTTTCCTGACATCCCGCAAATCGCAGTGACCGGCGTCTTCAGTGCGGGTTACAGCGTCAACGCAGATCAGGGCGTTTTCCAGGATACTTTCCATTTCGTTGACACGCTCTCCTGGATCCGGGGCAAACATCAGTTGCGCACGGGAGTGGAAATGCGCCGCTATGTGGATGACTACTATTCGAACAACCGTTTCCGCGGCACGCTCACGTTCCAGAGCTTCGGCGATTTTCTGACGGGCCTCTCAGGGGCGCCTATCACTCAAGGAGGTAACGGCACCGGCTTCAGCAACATCAACTCGTCGAGCGTTGCCAGCGGCGTAACGGACCGCATGGATCGCATTACCGATTTCGCTTTCTTCGTTCAGGACGATTGGAAAGTCAGCTCTCGTCTCACCATCAACGCCGGTTTGCGTTGGGACTATCTCGGCTACGCCGTCGACACGCTCGGCCGCAATGGACGCTTCGATACGCGTCTCTATGTGCCGCCACCGGCCGGTGGGTTCACCAGTGCGGGATTCGTACAAAGCTCGTCTTCGCAGAAGCCGCTGCCGGGCATTCCGAAGGTGAGCCCCACGCTGGTGGACCGGGAGCCGGCCCGGAACTTTGCGCCCCGCTTCGGCTTCGCCTATCGCGTGTCGGAGAAGCTGGCTGTGCGCGGCGGTTATGGCATCTACTTCGACCGGCTCTCGAATCAGTTGGGGCTGCTGGCCGCATTGTCGTTGCCGGGTTACGTGCGCACCGATCTTCAGGGTTCGGCCAACAGCTTCGCGACGCTGCAGGATCCGTTCCCGGCACTTCCGCAGCGGGCGGCGTTTCCGGTGCTGCCACTGCTCTACTCGCCGCCGTACACAACTGATCGGCCGGCCATCGGCCTCAACTCAGTCGATCCTACGGCGCGCACGCCGTATCTGCAACAGTGGGGCTTGAATCTCCAGCACCAGTGGAGCGCCTCGACGCTCGTCGAACTGGGCTATCAGGGGACGAAGGGAACACGGCTGGCCACCAGCCGCCTGATCAATCAGCCGATTCTCGCCAGTGAGTCGAATCCAATCAACGGGCAGACCACCAACACCAGCGCCAACGCGCAACTTCGCGTTCCCTACGTTGGCTTTTCCCCGACGGGACTCGTCTGGCAGGAGACCTCCACCGACTCGCGCTACAACTCGCTGCAGGCCAGCGTCACGCGCCGGTTCTCGAAGGGCCTGCGCTTGCTGACGGCCTACACGTGGGCCAAGTCGCTCGACAACAACTCGGGCTCGGGCACGGGCGCGGCGTTCACGCAGACCGACGGCGACCAATTGCGGCCGGCGCTCAACCGCGGGCGATCGGATTTCGACCGCGCGCACCGGATGGTGGTGAACTTCAGCTACAGCATCCCGAAATGGGGATTCGGTTTGAACCGGACCGCGATTGGGAAGCGGCTCTTCGACGGCTGGCAGGTGGCGGGCGTCGGCGTGATGCAAACCGGAACGCCCATCAGCATTCTCGATACCAGCGGCGCGGCGTTTTACGGGACCTCGAACAGCCGCGCCAGTTGGGCTCCAGGTGCGGCCGTTGAGACGGCCCGCCGGACCGGGCGCACCCAGGACAGGCTCAACGAGTACTTCCACAAGGCGGCCTTTGTGCGCGCGGGCAATCTCTGGGGCGACACTGGCCGGAACATTCTCCGGGGCCCGGCGCAGCGCAATATCGATCTCTCCGTTAACAAGCGGATACCGGTGAACGACCGGGTGTTCGCGGAGTGGCGCTCGGAGTTTTTCAATGTACTGAACATCCCGAACTTCGCCAACCCAGGTGGAAGCATCACCGCGGCCACCTATGGCGTCATCAGGAACACCACGGGCAATCCGCGCGTGATTCAGGTGGCGCTGAAGATCGGGTTCTGATAGGGAGCAACACTCTTCGATCCGTGTATCACAACTCAGTATGCGATCTTCATCTCCGGTGTCGCGAGCCAGCGCGACTCCTGCACGCGGGACTCCAATCCTGCCAACATGATTCCATTCGACAGCAACGTCCGTTCCGGTGGATAGGGAGTCCGTTTGGTCAGCACCAGATCCTCGAAATGCTTGACCATGAAACCCCAATGGTTGTGGACGTAGAGCTGAATGTAGAAGCAGGAGCCGCGGACACGCCCGCTCTTTTCCCGCGAGGCGAACAGGTAGTCCCGCGCCTGGCTCGTCAGGTTCAGGATCGTTGCCTTCAGCCCGTCGTTGTAGCGGACGAAGATGGCCTGCGGTTTGTCGGCGTTGTTCTTGGGCGGGGGATTCACGCGGTGCTTCAGCGCCTCTTCAAGCAGGTCGCGGGACCAGAACCTGTCCTGAAACACCGCGTCGCCTTCCACACATCGAACCTGGGCCACGCCGGTTTCGCCGCCCTTGCGTTTTTCGGCCATGGTCTGCATCAGTTCGATTGCGTGGTAGCCGTGCTCTTCCAGATCGCTAAACGAAACGGCTAACAATTCGTCCAGTTCGACGCCGCGCGGGAATTCCAGCGCGGGGCGCCGCCAGGTTAAGGGCAGGGACGAACCGCAGAAGAACGGAATCCGCCTCGCCTTCACCTGATCGTACATGCTCTTCGCGTCGGCCCATTCGTAGGCGTAGTACTTGTCGTTCATCAACGGCAGTCCTTTGCCGTGTCTGTCGAAAAAGTGCATCACTTCGTCGAAGCGCTTCTTGCGAGGGTACTGAATATTGCCCCGCCGCGTTCGCGGGTAGTCGCCGTGCTCGCCGATAATGGCGACTCCGTCCACGCCCATTGCCAGCGCTTCGTCCACGCTCTGGCAGATTTTCACGCCATATTCCTCGGCCTGCTCGCGGGCCATGTCGTTGACCGGGAACTGGTCGACGTAGAAGCTCACGGTTCGCAGCCTGGGGCGGTGGCTCACGCCATTCAAGCGGTATCCCTCCAGCAGCCGGCCCACAAAAACATCGGCGTGCGAATTCGGGTAGTAGGCGTTCAGAAGGCAAGCGACCCTGGGCTGGGACGGTGCGAGGGCGGAGGCGAGCAGCGCGCGCCGGGAGAGCATTAGAATACTATACGCGCTCCGAGTTGCACGCGCCGGGCGGGGCCCGCGTTCGCCACGATGCCATACCCGGGGCCTCCGAAAGTCGACCCCGGAGCATCGAAGTTCGGATGGTTCCCAAGGTTGAAGAATTCGCCGCGGAACTGTAGTTTCGCGTTTTCGCCGATCGGAAAATTGCGCAGAATCGACAGGTCGACATTCACAACGCCGTCGCCGCGCAGGGTGTTCACACCCTGATTGCCGAACTGAAACTGCGCCGGTTGCGTGAACGCACCCGTATCGAACCAACGCGATAGCGTTCGTTCCAGATTCGGCAGGTTGGGCTGACGAATCACGTCTGCTCGTTGCGCTCCGGAACTGAAGACGAAGGTGTTGTTCACCTGTGTGTTCACGGTAAACGGCGCCCCGGATTGGAGGGTCATTAATCCTCCCAGCGACCAATTTCCGAGGATTGCGCCCATCCAATGTGAACTCAAATACTTTCGTCCTTTCCCAACGGGGATCTCGTAAACGTTGGTCATCGTGAAACGGTGGCGAATGTCGTTGCCAGTCGGTCCCCAATCGGACCTCCGGTTGTAGAAGTTGGAGAAGCCTTCGTCGTCACCGATCGATCCCCCGTCGGAGTAGCCGTTGAACGCTCTTGCCCAGGTATAAGTGCCCAACGCGGAGAAGCCGTTCGCGAATCGCCGCTCCAACCGTGCCACGCCCGCATAGTAGAGCGCATCGCCAAAGCTGGGACTGGTAATCGTGACATTGGAAAACTGCGGGTACGGGCGGTCCGCCTGGGCCGGCACGCGACCCTGGGCGATGACCTGCGACAATCGTTCCGGAGTCACCTGATTGAGCGAAATCGCAGCCGACGCCATCTTGTGGGAGATGCTGCCCAGCATCTGTACCTCGGCCAGGAAGCCTCCGCCGATCTGGCGCTGATAGCCCAGGTTGAACATCTGCGAGTAGCCGGTGCGGCGGCGCAGCTCGAAGAAACTCACCGCAGTATTGGGTTGCTGACCGGCACGGACGGAACCGAACGAATCGTTCAACACCGGCGCCGAAAGGCTGAAGTTTACGCCGTTCCGGAGCCGGAACGGCGCTGTGATTCCGTTGTCTGGCGAGTTGATGTTCGCCGACAACTCGTAGCCCAACGAAGCAGCTGTCGGATTACCGGCGTCGAACGGATGGGCGAAAAACACGCCGTAGGAGCCGCGCAGCACCGACTTGGATGAACCGAACGGTTTCCATGCGAATCCAAACCTGGGCCCGTAGTTGTTCCAGTCCGTGTCGTACAAGGAGTTTCGCCACCCGTTCACGCCCAGGAACTTTACAACGCCGGAGGTGCCGCTCACCGGATTGATTTGGCTCTGGTCAAAGCTGTTGCCCCGGCCGTTGGCGTCGGTCATGACGGCATCGGTCTCCCAGCGGACGCCGATGTTGACGGTAAGGTTCCGCGAAACGTTCCAATCGTCCTGCGCGAAGGCTGCGGAATACCAACTGGACCGGTCCAGCAATTGGGTTTCTCGTGTCGAGAAACCAGTTACGAAACCGAGCAGCATCGTCGCCAAGCCGTTGCCGGAAGCGGTAACGCCCGGCTGCCCGGTTCCCAGCAAGCTGAAGTTGAACGAGCCCGCGAACGACGGCCGGTTGACCTCGAAATTATAGGAGGGGCGCAACTCCATTCCGAACTTAAAGCTGTGCTTGCCTCGAATCCACGAAAGATTGTTGACCCACTGGTACTGTTCGATCGGGAATTGGCGGCGTTCCATGCCAGTGGAGCCCAAGCCCGTGAACCCGGCCGCGCTCATGTTCGGGAATGCTCCGTCGGGCACGCCTCGCAATCCCAATTGCGTAGCAAATGGACGTCCCAGCCCCTGTGTCTGGGAGTGATTCACACGGTTGGAGTAGGTCATACGGAAATCGTTGACGATCGAAGGCGAAAATATGCGCGTCCAGTTCCCGTAGAAGTAGTTCTGGTGGCGAATCGCGACGTTGGAAGGGTCCGCGCCGGGGTCAGGAAACGGCGAACGGATTGCCGTGTCGTCGGAATTGTACAAATAGCGGCCTGTGATCTTATCCTTGGATCCGAAGTTGTGGTCGATTTTCGCAGTGTAATTGCCGCGCTCGAGACCGTTGACCTGATTCGCGCGAAAGTTGTTCGCGCCTGCCAGCGAGTCGGCCGGACGGTTCTCCACCGGATAGAACGGCAGGACTCTCATCGCCACCGGATCTAGCCGTGAGGCCGGGATCCGGTTCCCCGGAAACTGCGTGCGCGTCTGTCGGCCGTTTACAAGCTGCGTCGAATCCGGATCGAATACTGGAAGCACGGCGCCGCGGACATCGGTCGTCTGGGAAAAATCCCCGGTTTTCTGCAACGCGGTCGGCACAGTCAGCGTGCGGATCACGCCGTCGCGCCGCTTGGATCCCTCATAGGCGAAGAAAAAGAAGGTCTTGTCGCGCCCCTTGTAAAGTTTCGGAATCACCACAGGACCGCCGATTGTTCCGCCAAACACGTTGTACCGGAGCGGTGCCTTGATCTTTTGATCGCCTCGCGTCGCCGCGAAAAAATTCGGCGCGTCGAACTTGTCGTTGCGAACGTATTCGAACAGCGAACCGTGCAGGTTGTTCGTGCCGCTCTTCGTTGTCGCTACGATCACGCCCCCGTTCGATCCGCCATATTCCGCCGAATATCCGTTGGCCATAATCTTCACTTCCGCCACGGTTTCGACCGGCGGGTCCAGATCCACCTGGCCGACGCCGAGCCGCATATTTTGCCCCGTGCCGCCATCGATCCAAAACATCTGCGACTGTTGCCGCGACCCGGCCAGCGAAAAGTTTGGCTTCGCGCCGCTATCATAGCCGATGAATACGGCCGCGCCGGTCATCTGAATCAGATTTAGCGAACGGCGGTCGCCGAGAGGCAAGTCTTCCACCGCCTTGGCCTCCACCAGTTGCGAAACATCGGAGGTTCGCGTTTCGAGCAGCGTCGCAGAGCCAGTAATCGTCACCGACTCGGTGACCGCTCCGATTTCCAGGGCAATGTCCAGCTCCAGGTTCTGGCCCGTCGTGAGCGTCAAATCGCGCCGGATAAACCTTCGGAATCCCGTCTTCTCCGCTTCCACCGTGTAGCGGCCGATCGGCAATTGGCGTAGCGAATAGAGCCCTTCGTCGTTGGTCGTGTAAACGGACTTCTGTTGCGTCGCCAGGCTGGTCGCGGTCAGTTGAACCCCGGGGACAATCGACCCTTGCTGATCGCGAACGATTCCGGTAATCGTCGCGGTCGGGGACTGCGCGTAGGCCGCAAGCGCGGCGAAAAACCAGAAGCGGTGCATACCCGCATTCTAGTCCTTTTTACCAGTCGGCTACCGATCCGTCCCGGCGGAAAACGTCCATGGTGACTTCAGGCTGCCACGGATGCTTATCGGCCTCGGATTCGTTGATATCGATGCCAAGTCCTGGAGCCGTAGGCGGCAGCGCGTGCCCTTCGACAATGGGCAGCTGGCCGATCACAACGTCCTTGCGCCACGGAACGTCCTTCCGTACGACTTCTTGAATCAGGTAGTTGGGCGTGGCGAAGGCAATATGCGTACATGCCGCCGTCGAAATCGGCCCCTGCGGGTTGTGGCAAGCCACGGAAATGGAGTACGTCTCCGCCATGGCCGCGATCTTCCTGACCTCGGTGATCCCGCCGGAGTGCGAGGCGTCGGGCTGGGCCACCGCGCACGCGCGTTTTTCGAACAGCTCCCGGAACTCCCAGCGCCCCACCAGCCGTTCACCCGTCGCGATCGGGAAGGGAAGCGCCCTGGCTACTTCCGCCAGGCCGTCGATCGACTCCGGCCAGCATGGTTCCTCATACCAGTAGAGGTTGTAGTCCACCAGTAAGCGTCCGAACTGGATGGCCGCCGCCGGCGTCGTCCGGGCGTGCAGGTCCAGCATGATATCCATCCCGTCGCCACCGGCCAGCCGCATCGCCTCCACGCATTTTGCCGCGCGCTTGAGAGTGTTTGCGGATTCAACGGGGTCGCTCACCGGAATCGGCATCGACTTCACGGCCGAAAATCCTTCCTCCTTGCTTTGCAAGAGCCGCTGGGCGAACTCGGCCGGCTCCAGCGTTCCGTAGATGTCCTCCAGTTTGCCCCCACCCAGGTGATCGTAGAAGCGGAGCTTGTCGCGCACCGGGCCGCCGAGCAGTTCGCAAACGGGCCGGTTCAGTTCCTTGCCCTTGATGTCCCAGAGAGCCTGGTCGATGCCGGAGATAGCCGAGTAGTTGATGATCCCGCCCCGCCAGAAATATTGGCGGTGCATGATCTGCCACAAGTGCTCGATTCGCCGCGGATCCTGGCCGATCAGGAGCACGCTCAAATCTTCAACGGCGCCCACGACGGACTTGGTCTTCCATTCCAGTGTCGCCTCGCCCCAGCCGTATAGGCCAGGTTGGTCGGTCTCCACCTTGACGAAGATCCAATTGCGCATGCGCGCATGCACGACGCGCGTGAGGATTCGGGTGATTTTCATGGCTCCAAGGGGCGCCTGCCGGCAGTTCGGAAGACTATTTCGTCGACAGCGACTCGCGCGAGCTGATGACGCGATCGATAATGCCGTATTCGACGGCCGACGTTGGATTCATAATGTAGTCGCGGTCGACATCACGAGCGATCCGGTCGACGGGTTGACTGCATGCGTCCGCCAGAATCTGGTTCAAGGACTCCCGCATTCGCAGAATCTCTTTGGCGTAAATGTCGATGTCGGTCGCCTGACCGGCCAAACCATGCATGGACGGCTGATGAATGAGAATTCGCGAATTTGGCAGGCTGAATCGTTTGCCCTTGGTCCCGCATGCTAGCAACACGGCGGCCATGGAGGCGGCCTGGCCCAGGCAATAGGTCGTGATATCCGGTTCGACGAGATTCATCGTGTCCAGAATCGCCAATCCCGCGGTGATCGATCCGCCGGGAGAGTTGATGTAAAGCGAAATGTCGCGTTCCGGGTCTTCGGCCGCCAGGAAGAGGATCTGGGCGATGATTAGGTTTGCGACGTTGTCGTCGATGGGTGTACCCAGGAATATGATGTTTTCCTTGAGCAGGCGCGAGTAGATGTCGTAGGCACGTTCACCGCGCGAATTCTGCTCGACGACCATGGGTACGAGTACGGAGTTGTCGATTCGAGACATGCACTTACCATCATACCGTCATGGGCTATCACTCGGCCAATTCTGGGGAGGAAGAATTCTCGAAACCGGGAACGGCCCCACCCTCCACCCGAATGGCCCGTAGTCTAGCGCTAAAATCAGGGATATAGCCTGCGCTCGTCCTTGGGGCCGTCGCGAAGCTTTCGTTAATTCCGCGTTGAATGTCCAGAATTTCAGAATTTGTGACGATAAAGGTAATAGGAGTTCGGTCCAAACGGTTGCGTCGAAAATGAGAATCCTAATCGCCGATGACAGCACTGTATCCCGTCACCTCTTGGAAAGCATGGTCAAGAAGTGGGGCTACGATGTTGTCAGCACATCTGACGGTGTTCAAGCATGGGATGTCTTGCAACAGCCCGATGCTCCTCGGCTCGCCATCCTGGATTGGATGATGCCTGGCTTGACCGGCCCGGAGGTTTGTAAACTCGTCCGGGAGAAGGCCATTGAGCCGTACGTCTATATCTTGTTGCTGACCTCCCGGACGCAAAAGGAAGATGTAATTGAGGGGATGATGGCGGGGGCGGACGATTATGTCGTCAAACCCTTCGATCAGCAGGAGCTAAACGTTCGATTGCGGGCGGGCCGCCGAATCGTCGACCTGCAAAGTCAACTCATTCGCGCACAGGCCGCACTGCGGCATCAGGCCACGCACGACGCCTTAACCGGCGTCCAAAACCGGGGCCGAATCACCGAAATTCTCGACGAAAGCGTCGCCGAAGCCGGCCCGTTAGGCGTCATTATGTTGGACGTGGACCGCTTCAAGTCGGTCAATGATACCCACGGACACGCCGCCGGAGATACGGTCCTGATTACCGTCGCTGAGCGCGTGAGGGACGCCTTGGGGACGGTGGACGCCATGGGCAGGTTTGGCGGTGAAGAGTTTGTAATCGTATCCAGGCGGGAACCGGAGGATCTGGCGGCACTTGCGGAGTCCATTCGGCAGGCACTGGCGGCAGAGCCCGTTGTTGCCGAGTGCGTCCCGCTGCAAATTACCGCCAGCTTCGGCGTGGCAAGCCGTCCTGACGGCGCTGAATGCTCTGGGCACCTCCTTGTGAAATCCGCGGACGAAGCGCTGTATCAAGCCAAACAAAACGGACGAAACCGCGTCTGCATCGCCAAGGTTCCGGCTCTGGAAGGTGTGGCCTAGGCTAGCCGATTTCTACTTCGACTGTAGCCGGTCAACGCGGGCCCGCCGGTCTTTGCGTTGGGAACGAACGGACTCGATTGCGCAAGCGTTGCGGCGGATGCGAGGATGAGGGCGGACGGCGTGTCATGTGCGATTTGCTTGCTGCCGTTTCGATCCTGTGAGTTATGGGGCCACCGCCTTGATCGAATCGCTCAACATTTCTGAAGTAACGGCGTTACTCGCCGCTAGCCAGGGCGAAATCTACTCCTGGTAACGCCATTTCGTTGCCGTACAACCGTAGACTCCGTAATACCCCTGGGGCCAAAAGTGGTCCCAGGAAATAGAAGTCGGCCTCGGTCGCTGGAAGTCAAAACCGAAGGCCGGAAAGCGTACCAGGAAAGGAGTCGTGTCATGGCAACACGAGAAAAGGCCAAGTCCGGCGCACCAGAGGAAGGATCCACTGCAGGCGAGTCCTGTTGGTTTCGCTCCTCCGATGATGTCCGGCAAGGATTCGTGTCCGGTATTCAGGCGTTCAACCTAAAACCGGTCGAATTCTCCGCAATCAATGGAATGGCGATTTTTGAAGGAGACATCTGCTTGGGCGAGGCGGACCGGGTGGCGGCCGCCGCCGCCGAAATTCGGACCAGCGGAGTCACCGAGGACGGGCTTTCCGTCAGCGGGCAGACTTCATTATCCGAAATCGCGCACGGAGTTGGTATCACGGGCGAGCGTTTCCGATGGCCGGGAGGGCTGGTTCCGTGGGAGTCCGTCGCACCTCTTCGCACCCGAGTCCAGGATGCGATTCGGCACTGGGAGACTCGAACGAATATCCGGTTCGTCGAACGAACAGCCGCGAACGCCGCGCAGTACCCCAATTTTCTGTCGTTCCGGGAACTGGACGGTTGTTGGTCTCATATCGGCATGCGGGGAGGCCTGCAGGAGGTATCGTTGGCCGCGGGCTGCGGTTTCGGCGCCGCCGTCCATGAGATCGGGCACGCGATCGGGCTTTGGCACGAGCAAAGCCGGGAAGATCGCGACCGGAACGTTCGTATCAACTGGGCCAATATTCAACCGGGCCGGGAACACAATTTCAACCAGCACATCACCGATGGCGATGATATCGGCGGTTACGATTTCGGTTCTATCATGCACTACGGCGCGACGGCGTTCAGCCGGAATGGCCTGCCTACGATCGAGCCGGTGGGCAGCCAGGCGATCGGCCAACGAGCCGGTCTGAGCGACGGCGACGTCGCGGCGGTGCGTGCCTTGTACCCGAATCTGGAACGCTCCAATTCGTGGTCCGGCGTCCAGTTTTCCGGATCGCTAGCGGCCAACCAGACCCGAACCTGGTTTACCCACAGTTGGCCGGCTTACTGGTTCGTCGTCTGGTACGTGGTCCCCACCGCGCCCGTGGTCGATGGGAACGCGCAGATCGACTGGAATATTAAGGTCACTCGGCAGACCGAAACTCTTCTGAAGTACTTCGTGGAGGTCAAAAACCTCACCGGCGGTCCCGTTCAATTCGAGGCCCGCTTCACGGTCCTCGGCTGGAGCCGGTGGTCCCGCTAAAGAAAGGAACGTATCCAAATGCGAATCACAATCAACACCGATCAATCCGAAAACAAACCGGCGGCGGTGGCTGCCGCAACCGTTGCGGAAAGCGACGGGGGAACGGCGCCCGTCGGGGCGGCGTTCCAAGCTGACGATTTCGCGGCCGACGGCGGCGAGCCTCCCGCATGGCTCGTGTCCGAGATCGCCCGCGCCAGCGGCGCGGGCGATCCCGAAAGCGGCCATGAAGACGCCGGCCCGGGTCCGCAAGCGCAGTAGAAATCCGAAACAAGGCAAGGAAAGGAAAAACCATGACTCTAGGAACTCAATTCAGTGGAACCGTCGCGGCCAGTAGCTCGCGCCGCTGGTTCACGCACAGTTGGAACGCCGCCCATCGCGTGATTTGGATGGTGGTGCCGAAGGCGCCCGCGGTCGATGGCAACCCGCAGATTGAATGGAAGGTGCAGGTGGACCGCCAAGCGCCCAACCTGCTCAAATACTTCATCGAAGTTCGAAACCTGACGGGTGGACAGGTGGAGATTGAAGCCCGCTATGCCATTCTGGACTAAGCAAGGTCCAATGGTTTGATTCGAGGTTCAATTCTTTTCGATGGGCCGCCGCCCTCCGGTTTCCGGAAGGCGGTGGCCCGCGTACAATTACTCGATGCCAACCGGGCTGACGCGCCATCCCTGCTGGTGGCCGAAACCGTTTTGCCGCCCGGTATGTGGTCCTTTGCACTTCCCCCGCCGGCCGGCGGGCCGCCACTAATCCTTCGCGCCCATGTGTCTCTGAGCGGATCCACGGAGGTCAAAGACGGAGACTACGTCACTATGGAAAGCTACCCGGTCGTAGCGCCGTACAGCGATGAGACGGACTTCCGGCTTACGGTTCGCCGCGTCTAATTCTCCAAGTACTGCTTCAAATCCGGCTCGACCTGCGCCTTGATTTCGGGCGTATCGACGTTGGACTTCGTGACCAGCTTAGGAGCCAGCGGCTGGTCCTTCTTCACTTCGCCACCGTCCAGTTTGGCGACGGCCGCGATCAGAGAATCGTAGCCCATTTGGAAGGGATTTTGAATCACCAGCGAATCGATGGCACCGGCGCGAACGTCGGCCAGCAGCGTCTGGCTCCAATCGAAACCGACCATCTTTACCTTGGAGTCTTTTCTGCCCTTCAGCGCCTGGGCGGCACCCACGGCGCTGGATTCGTTCGATGCGAAGAGTCCCGCGGCGTCCGGATGGGCGGTCAACATGTTTTCGGCCACCTGAAGCGACTTCGCGACATCCGCCATGCCATAGCGCTTGTCGATGATTTCGATCTGGGGAAACCGCTGCTTAACCTGCTCTTCAAAACCACTCTCGCGCGCCATTGTGGACGCGGCGCCTGGCTGCACGGCCACCATAATCACTTTCCCTTTTCCGCCGAGGATTTCTCCCATGCGGTCCGCCGCCAACTGGCCGGCCGCATAATTGTCGGTGGCCACCATGGCGGCATAGGTCGGGGTGTCGATACCGGAGTCGAAGATTACCACGGGAATTTTTGCGTTGAAGGCCTTGTCCACTACGCCGATCATCACCTTCTTATCGATTGGAGCCAGCACGATCGCGTCGACGTGCTGGTTGATCATCGACTCCACGATCTGAATTTGCCCGTTAAAATCCGTCTCCGTGGCTGGGCCGTTCCAAACAATCTCGACATTCTTTTCCCGCGACGCTTTCACCGCTCCGGCGTGAACGGATTGCCAAAACAGATGCGCGCGGCCCTTGGGCACCACGGCGATGCGGCGTTTGCCGCTTGGCGCACATCCGGCCAAAGAGAACGCGGCGGCCGTTAGGCCGCCGCGCAGAAAAGAGGAGCGTGTCATTACCTTGGGAATTCCTTTGGCTCGGTGATGTGCTGCCAACCCCGGCCGCTCAGCGCCTTCATGAAGGCCACCAAGTCCGCCTTGTCGGCGTCCGTCAGTTTCAGTGGCTTCATTTCCTCGTCCAGGTTCTTGTTCTTGATACCGCCCTTGTCGTAGAACTCCACGACTTCTTCGAGCGTTCGTAAACTGCCGTCGTGCATGTAAGGAGCTGTGTGCTCAATCTCACGCAGCGTCGGTGTCTTGAAAGCGCCGAATTCGGCGGGATTCTTGGTGACGGCGAAGCGGCCTGGATCCGGCTCCGCCTTGTCCTGGCCAACGCCGAGGTTGTGGAACGCGTTGAGCGTGAAGTTGGGACCCTCGTGACATTTATCGCACTTCGCTTTGTTGAAATAGACGTTCATGCCGCGCACCTGCTGCGCGTTCATCGCGGTCTTCAAGCCGGCTTTGTAGCGGTCGTAAGGCGCGTCGCCGCTCAGTACCGTGCGTTCAAATGTCGCGATCGCCTTTGCGATATGGTCGATGGTGAACTCCTCGGTGCCGAAGACCTGCTTGAAGCGGGTGCGATAGCCGGCGATGCCGCGCAATTTTGTCACGCAGGCTTCATGAGTGTTCCCCATCTCGATCGGATTTTGAATCGGTCCCTTCGCCTGATCTTCCAACGAGGCGGCCCGGCCGTCCCAGAACTGCAGCAGGCCGTAGGCACGGTTGAAAACTGTGGGAGCGGAAATGCCGCCTTTTTGACCGCGAATTCCCGTGGAGACAGCGGCCTGATCGGTATAGCCTCTCTTGGGATCGTGGCACGAGGCACAGGCGACGGTGTCGTCTCCCGATAGACGCTTGTCGAAATAAAGCAGGCGTCCCAGTTCGGCCTTGCCGGCCGAATACGGATTATCCCTTGGCCACAACACCGCCGTCAGGCCACGAGGCACCGCTGGCACGGCCGCCTTAGGGGCCTGTGCATGAAGGAACAAAACCGGCACCGCGGCTACGGCCGCGATGCCGATCCAGAGGGATTTTCGAGCGATCATGTTACTTCTTCACGTAGCCGGCGACATAGATGGCGCGGAAGCCGCCGTGGGCGGCAAGCGTTCCGCTCACTTCCATGACGTGCGCCATGTGATCGGCGGCGGCCTTGCGGAAATCGGAGGTCTGTCCGTCGCGGCGCGGGTCGTGCTCTTCTTCCATCAACATGTAGAGCGTTCCGTCAGCCGTCAGCAGGCCGATGGGCTGGCCGGTGTTGGCACACTTCTGGCCGCAGGCGCGGTGCTTTTCGCCGTGTTTGCCGAGCTGCAGATAGCAGGAGAATTCCACGATCTCGCCTGTGACCGTAACGGCGCGGCCGTCGCGTGGTTTCCCATCGATGCCAGCCGCGACCGTGGTCTGGGACCATGTCTCGCCCTTTGAGCCCATCGTGCCCATTGCCTTCTTGTAAGTCGTGTCGCCAACCGGCGTCATAGCCGGGGCCAGAATGCCCGGTCCGCCGGCCTTCTTTTTGGCTTCTTGCGCGAATAGGAAGCTGGCCGAGGCCAGCGCGAGGATTGTGAGTGTTTTCATGAGGGTCTCCCTAGTTGTTGCTTTTAATGCTTAGCCGCGGACGGGGGCCGGCTGGTGTTGAGCGTGTCCGTTCTGCCGTGAAAAATTCGGTTGGGGGCGATTCTCAGCGACAAGTTGCGGCGCTTCATGTCCATTCTCATCGCTTCTTGGTACGATATCACGGCAATCATGTTCCTTGTACTGGTTCTCGGATTCTCTGCGCTCGGCTTCGGCCAGGAGCGATGGCAGGCGCGCTCCATGACGATTTCGTCGCGCGGCATCGCGGCGGCCAGCCAGACGCTGGCGTCGCAGGCTGGCGCGCAAATATTGGCACGGGGCGGCTCCGCAGTCGATGCGGCCATTGCCGCCAACGCCGTTTTGAGTGTGGTCGAACCGATGATGTGCGGGATGGGCGGCGACTTGTTCGCGATTCATTTCGACGCCAAGACAGGTAAGTTGGCGGGCCTGAACGCCAGCGGGTGGTCCGGCAAGGGTCAAACGCTGGAGGCGTATTCAAAGAAGGGACTCTCGGGCGTACCCTACACGGGAATCCATACGGTCAGCGTGCCCGGCGCGGTGGACGGCTGGTGGCAATTACATCAAAAATTTGGAAAGCGGCCGTGGGCGGAACTGTTCCAGCCGGCGATCTATTACGCCCGCTACGGGTTTCCAGTGACCGAAATTATCCAGGAAGACTGGGCGGGTACGACGTCCAAGCTTCAGAACGACGAGAACGCCCGGAAGTACTGGATGGTGGACGGACGGGCGCCCAGGGTGGGCGAGGTATTCCGCGTACCGGCCCTGGCGGCGGCCTATGAACTGCTGGCCAATGGCGGGCGCGACGCCTTTTACTCAGGGCCGATCCTTCGGTCGATCCTCAAGACATCCCGCCGCCTGGGCGGCACGCTCGTGGCCGAGGATTTCCAGCAGTTCCGCTCAGAATGGGTGGACCCGATCTCCACGGACTATCGCGGTTGGAAGGTGTATGAGATGCCACCGAACGGACAAGGCATCGCTGCACTAATGATGCTCAACCTGATGGAAAAGTTCTCCCTCCCGCAGTTGGATGTGCGTTCCGCCGAGGCGATGCACCTGAAGATCGAGGCGCAAAAGCTCGCGTACCGGGACCTGTACCAATACGTGGCCGATCCGCGCCGGGCCAAAGTTCCGGTGGCGGGAATGCTTTCGAAAGCCTATGCGGCGGAGCGCGCGAAGGCGATTCTCGGTGACCGTGCGACCTGCGACACCCGCCACGGCGACCCGGAAAAAGGTCACACCGTGTACCTGAGTGTCGTGGATAGCGGCGGCAATTCCGTCAGTTGGATTCAGAGCATCTCCGACCTCTGGGGATCCGGTGTCGCGGTGGACGACTTCGCGTTTCACCTGCACGACCGCGCCGGCGGTTTCTCGTCCGATCCCGCGCACCCGAACGCGCTCGCGGCTCGCAAGCGCCCATTTCACACCATCATTCCCGGATTCATGGAGAAGGGTAATCAGAAGATCGCGTTCGGGATCATGCGGGGTGGAAACCAGGCGCAGGCGCACGCGCAATTCGTTTCCAACGTCGCCGATCATGGCATGAATATTCAGGCGGCGTTGGAAGCTCCGCGGTTTACGCGGCGGAGCGTGGAGGGCTGCGGCGTAATGATCGAGAACCGTTTGAACGAAGGCGCTCTGGAGAAACTGCGGGCGATGGGCCACATTGTCGACCTGCGCGCGGAGTACTCGGCCCAAATGGGCGGCGGGCAGGCCGTTCTTGTTGATACAGTGACGAAGATCCACTATGGCGCGTCTTCCCCACGCAAGGACGGCGCGGCGATTCCCGAACCCGATCCCTACTTTTCCACGAAACAACCATGAAGCTTCTCGTTCTTTCTTTCTGTTTGACGATCGGCGCCGCCGAGCCGGCCGCCGAGTTGATTGCCCTGGCCCAAAAAGGAGTCCAGTCGAAAGAGTTCCGCGCGAAATTGGAAACGTTGACCCGCCCGGAAGACCGGAAAGCCGGCCGGGCAGCCGCCGGCTACCTCGGCGATTTCGTATTCGCCGTCGAGACGGCGTCGACGCCTGTCCTCGCCATAAACGACAAGCCGGCGAAACCTGTCCGATTGAAGGGTTCCGATCTTTGGGTGGCGACGTTCCGCGGCGCCACGGGACGCTCCCACAACTATGTCTGGTCCGTCGATGGCAAACCGATGGTGTCCGGTCCATACTTTTTGCCGAACGACGTGGCGGCGTTCGGTCCACTCAGCTACGAAAAGCCGGGAGTGCCGCAGGGCAAGGTGAGCGAGAAGATCGTACACGAAAGCAGGATCTATCCGGGTATGAAGAACGACTACTGGGTCTACGTACCGGCGCAGTACAGCGATTCGGCCCCAGCGGCGCTCATGGTCTGGCAGGACGGCGAGAAGTACACGCAGCGGCCCGGCGGTTCGCGGCTGTTGGTTGTGCTGGACAACCTGATGCATGAGAAGAAGATCCCGGTGGCGATTCAAGTGTTTATTTCGCCCGGAATGGCGGGCGAGCGCCGGATGCGCTCCGTACAGTACGACTCGGTGGACGATGTGTACGCCCGTTATCTGCGCGACGAGATTTTGAAAGACGTGGAATCGAAATACAAGATTCGCAAGGACGGGTACTCGCGGTTCATCGCCGGCGAGAGCTCCGGCGCAATCTGCGCTTTCAACGTGGCGTGGTGGCACAACGAACACTTCACCCGCGTTCTTTCGCGAATCGGCAGCTACACCAGCATTCAATGGGACCCGTGGAAAAAGGAAGGCGGCAACATTTATCCGTTTCTGGTCAGGAAATCAGAACGCAAGAATATTCGCGTCTGGATGTCCGACGGTTCGAACGATTTGGAGAACAACCACGGTTCGTGGCCGTTGCAAAACATCGCGTTGGCAAACTCTTTGAAGATGAAGGAGTACGACTTCAAGTTCGTCTTCGGCAATGCTCAGCACAACACGCAGCATGGCAATGCCGAGTTGCCAGAAGCGCTCACCTGGATTTGGCGCGGCTACGATCCCGCAAAGACATCGGAAGTCTTCACCATGGATCTAGCCGAGAAGTCGAAACCGTACTGGCGCGTGAAAGCGTTGAACCGGGAAGACTAGTGTTCCAGGTGCGGATACCGGCGCCCTCGGACCCGGATCTCTATGTCGAATGCGAGGGTGTGCAGGAGCATGACGGTTACTGGCTGCTGTTCTTCTTGTCGCAGGAGCAAGCCAGGCAATGGGGAGAGCCGGAACCGGTTGCGGAGGAGAACTGGTCCGCGGCGTGGCAGGCCGGGTGGCGGCCGAGCGAAGTTGGCTCCCGCTTCTTTCTTACGCCCCCCGGCTACTCCGGCGAGGTTCCCGTACACCGTCTGCGTTTGGAGATGATTCCAGGAAATGTGTTCGGTGGCGGTGATCATCCCACCACGCAGCTTTGCCTGGAGTTGCTGGAGACGCTTCGCTTCACCCGCGTGGCCGACATCGGTGCCGGGACCGGCATCTTGACGCGCGCGGTCCGCTTGGTTGGCGCCTGCGGGGTGGGTTGTGATATCGATCCCGCGTCGGGACCCTTCGTCGATTTCCTAGGCTCAGCGGACGCTCTGCGCTCGGGCACCTTTGATTTGGTGATTGCCAATATCCATCTCAGCGTGTTGCGCGAGCTGCGCGGCGAACTCCTGAGAATCCTCCGCAACGACGGCCACTTGCTGTTGAGCGGCTTTCTGCCCGGGCAGGCGCTGGAGGTCGCTGCACTATTCGGCCCGCCCGTCGAGATGCGTTGCAAAGGCGGCTGGTGCGCCGGCGTTTACCGTCCGGCGGCCGAAAGATCCGGCCATTTGTTCGATGTCATCCGCGTTTGATTCTTGCCGTCTGCGTCCATCATGAACAGCTCCAGGTTGGGGTTTGGCGTCTCATCGTACAGCGGGGCTTCGTCCTGAAATCCGTTCCGGTCGCTCGAAAACAAAATCCGGGCGCCCTTTGCCGCCCAACTGGCGTAGCGGTCCACACCGATCGTCGGAGTTATGCGCCTGCGGCCCGTGCCGTCCGGTTGAATCGTAAACAGGTCGAAGTCGTTTTCCGCGTATCCGGTGAATACAATGGCGTCTCCAGCGGGCGACCATGCCGGATAATCGTCGCGCTCGCTGGTCAGTACCGTGGCCTTGCCTTCCGCGATGTCCACGATGCGCAGCCCCTGGTGCACCCGGCCGGAAACGCGGAACGCGATCCGTTTGCTATCGGGCGCCCAGCTTGGAAAGGCCGCGCCGGCCGGCTCATTGGTAACCACTGTTAGTTCCGATCCATCCGGGTGCACGACGGCGATTTGACTCGTGCCCCAATCGGCGTCGAATGACGCGCCGTATGCCGTCGCGATCCATTGCCCGTCCGGAGACCAACTTGCGCCCAGCGCCTTCTTCTCCCGGCTGGGAATCACAACCCGGCGATCCGAACCGTCCAATGCGTAGGTCACCAGCGCTCCGCTCTCAGTCACCGCCACCCGCGTGCGGTCCGGCGACAGCGCCGGGTGCTCGGCTGAGTAGGTCAAGTCGAATCCCGGTTCGGAGCTCAGCAGTCTTTCGCCCTGCTTGCGTGCGCGCGGGATCCGCTTTTCATAGACTACCCATTTGCCGTCTTTCGACCAAACCGGATTGCGCGCCGCGCGTGGCACGCGTCGGCCGTTAGTGTAGACGAGCCCGAAAGTTTTGTTCAGGTAGGCGATCTGTTCAGGACCGGTATACTGCGGACTTGTCTTAAGGCCCACGCTGGAGGAATGGGACTTCCGCTCGCCGGACTCAATGTTCAAGGACACGATCTGCGAAATCACATCTTTCTGCTCCTTCGCGTCGCGGCGGGCTGGCGCCGTCGCTTCGGGCGTCATTTCGTAGAAAACCACGCGCTTGCTATCGGGCGACCATTTCGGCGAACCGGCGAACATCCCCTCCTCGGTGAGCCGCCGCGCCTCGGTGGCGTCGGGGCGGACGATGTAAAGCGAAGTCTCCTGCAGCGGTTCGGCACCGTTCAGAACGGCGCGGGGCTTGGTGCCCCGGTCGGACGAGAACGCGATCCATTTGCCGTCGGGCGACCAACTGGGACGAAAGTCGCCTCCGCTTGCGGTAGTCAGATTTCGGGTGTTCCTGGAAGCTAGATCAAGAATCCAGATGTCGGTGATGTCGGCGCCGCGGGTAGACACAAAGGCGATCTGCTTTCCATCGGGGGAGTACGCCGGCTGGTCCTCGAAGTGGGCGAAGCGAGTGAGCCGTTCCAAACCGGTGCCGTCCGCTTTGATTCGCCATAGGTCGGCTGATCCGCTCTTTTCGCTGGTAAACGCGATCCATTCGCCATCCGGAGAAATGGTTGGACTGTAGCTCAACTCCGATTCCGTGTTCAGCCGCCTCTCGTTCGTCCCGTCGGCGTTTGCGATAAAGAGCCCGATCGACGCTGGACCCTGGCGATGAAGAAGCAGTTGCGGCGCGCCCTGCTGGGCGGCGAGTGCCAAGGCGCAGGCCCAAGCGGAAAACTTACTCATTGGAATCTATTTTGCCAAGCGGGTATCGCTTCGCGCAGCAATTGCGCGCAATGGTCCCGATTCCCGGCCTGAATACCCAGAAATTGCAGGGCTTGCCGAAGGACCTGAGGCGCGGCCGGGAAGGGAATGGCAGGTGCCTGCGTTTGTTTGCTGAGCTTAAAGCCCGCGGCGTCGGTCGCGACCGGCAGATGCAGGTAGCGCGGCGTGGGCACGCCCAAGGCGGACTGCAGATATATTTGCCTTGCCGTCGAATCCAAAAGGTCGGCGCCTCGGACAACATCGGTAATGCCTTGCTCCGCGTCGTCAACGACGACGGCGAGTTGATACGAGTAGAGCCCGCCGGCCCGGCGGAGAACAAAGTCACCACAGGACTCCTCGAGAATTTCGGTCTGCTCGCCGTGCAGGCGATCGACGAAGCGGACCGGTTCGCTCGTAACCCGCAAGCGAAGTGCCCTGGCCGCCGCGCCCGCCGGCAGACCGTCTCGACACCTTCCGGCGTATCGTTCTCCCACCTGCTTCCGCGTGCAAGCGCACGGAAACACACGGGCCCCGAGCCGTTCGATGGCCTGGCTATACTGCGCATGGCGGCGCGTCTGCCACACAACCTCCTCGTCGGAGTCGAGTCCGTACGAGTGCAGCGTGCGAAGGATCTGCTCGTCCGCGCCGGGCTGGTTGCGCGGTTCGTCGATGTCCTCCACTCGCACCAGCCAGACACCGCCGTGCGCCCGGGCATCAAGCCAGGAGCCCACAGCTGCGACGAGCGAGCCGAAGTGCAATGTTCCAGTTGGGGAGGGAGCGAAGCGGCCGCGATACGCGCTAGGCATTCACCTTCCACGTGTCGCGCAGATACCGCAGGCTGATCGCGGCGCTCTCCTTCGGTGGACGCATGGGAGATGTATCGAGTTCCACGGTGAGCCAGCCCTTCCAGTCCAGCCGGTCGAGGTGCTTCTTCAAGCCGTCGAAGTCCACGCCGCCCGCGCCCAGCGGAAGAAACACGGGGTCCACCATCATATCCGGGCGGTCCATCCGCTTCTTCGCACCGCCGTAGAATTCCGGCTTGGTGTCCTTCAAGTGATATTCGATCACTCGGTTGCCGAGTTTGAATGCCAGCGCGACCGGGTCCATGCCGGCAAGAGTAATGTGACCGGTGTCCAAAACGAATGCGACATCCGCCGCGTCGGTATGCGACATCATGTAGTCGATTTCGGAGCGGTTCTCAAACTGGTTCCACATGTGCGCGTGAATCGCCAGCCGGATACCTTCCGCCGCGGTCTTCTTACCAAGTTTGTCCACAGTGCCGGCCATGACCTTCAGATCTTCGGCCGTCGTCCCGGTGGCGCGCCTGGGGCCCAGATTGATCTTCATGTGATTGCCACCCAGCGCCCGAATGAACTTGGCCAACTTGACGTGGTCCTCGATCACCTTCGCCTGTTTCGAGCGATCGTGAAACGAAACCTCCATCGGCCCGGAATTCGATACGGTGATGATGCCAACGCCGATCTGCGCCAGGCGGCGTTTCACCTCTTCCGGCTTGTCTGCGAACTCCTGCAGAAAGCTGAAGAAGGTCTCCACGTGGCGGTAGCCAACCTCATGAGACTCTCGTGTGGCCAGCCAAAAATCCTTCTCCCAGCCACCGCGAGTGTTATTGGTGATGCCGACCTTATACTCCGGCTTTCCCACAGCCAATAACGGCGCGGCGGCGCCAATCAATGCTCGACGTGACCACATCATGATCCCTTTATATTACTCCCCGCGAAGTACGTCCGCGGGGTTGATTGCGGCCGCGCGCCGCGCGGGAATCCACGCCGCCAGGAGCGCGATGGTACCAATGCCGGCGATCGCGCCTGTCCAAGTTAGAACGTCGTGCGGCTCCACTTCGAAGAGAAAGGATTGCAGGGCGAACTGGGCCCAAATCGCGAGTCCAAATCCAATGGCGAGGCCTAACGCGGCCAGCTTCAGCGCGCTCTTCAATGTCAGCCGGGAGAGATCGCCCTGAGTCGCTCCCATGGCCAGGCGGACGCCGAACTCCCCTCGCCGCTGTTCCACCACGTACGCCATCACGCCATACACACCGGCCAGTGCCAGAACCACCGCGAGCACGGAGAACACTCCCAACAATACGGTGCGGAATCACGGCATGGCCACCGAGTTGGCCACCATGCCGTCGAGTGTTTCGAACCGGATGGCCGCCGACGGCTGCTCAGCCAGAATCGCACGACGGACAGGGTCGGATACGGTAGCGGGCGGCACGCCGGTACGGACAACCACCTGCAATTCGTCCGCATAAATCGGGTGTTGCAGGTACGGCATGTAGATTTCCGAGCGCGGCGAAAGGGCCGGCGAATAACTGCGCACATCGGCCACAATGCCCACGATGGTCATCCAATCGGGTGAATCGAGGCCACACTGAATGCGTTTGCCTATCGGGCTTCGTCCAGCGAAGACCCGGCGCACCAGAGCCTCGGAGACGATCACAACGCGCGGTGCATCCAGATCGTCGCGAATGGTGAAATCGCGCCCCGCCACCAGCCGGATGCCTAACGTCTGAAAGTAATCGGCGCCGGTCAGACGAAATGCGGCCGAAGGGAGTTCGCGCTCACGAGCCGTTTTCAACTCGTGCCGGCCTTCGACTGCGAAAAAGCCGGAGGAACGATACGTCCCGCTCGGAACCCCCATTGCGGCGGAGCTTACTAGAACGCCGGGAATCTGGCCAAGTCTTTCGGGCAGCCGTGAGAACCAGCGACCCACTGCGCCATTGCTCTCCACGTTGCCGGCGGCGGGCACAGACGTGTACGCAACCAGCACGCCGGACGGCTGAAATCCAAGCTCGACCTCGCCGAGTTTCAGGAAACTCCGGAAGATCAGACCGGCCGAAATCGTAAGAGCGAACGCAAGCGCAATCTCGACGATCACCAGAGTTTTCCTCAGCCGGTTGGAGCCGCCCGAGACGACGCCCCGCAGCCCGCCGCCCTGTTTCAAGGTCGTCTGAATATCGACCCGCGTGCTCTGCCAGGCCGGCAGCAGTCCGAAAAGCAGCGTCGCCGCCAGTGCGATGCCGGCCGTGAAGAGCAGAACGGCGCCGTCAATCGTAACGTCGTTCGCACGGATAGTGCCGGTAGGCGCCAGCGCCACTAACGTTTGAATACCGGCCTTGGCCAGCGCGATTCCCGCGAGTCCCGACAGTGTGGCGAGCAGGAGAGACTCGACCAGAAGCATTCGAACGATCACCCATTTGCCCGCGCCTAGAGCACCGCGCACCGCGATTTCGCGTGCCCGAGCCGCGCCGCGGGCGAGCAGCAAATTCGCCACGTTCGCGCAGGCGATCAACAGAAGGGTCAGTACTGCGGCCAGCAGCGCGCGCAAGGTCGCTTGGGTGCCGGAGGTCAGCGCTTCGTGCAGGCTGGTTGCGGTGAATCGGCGTCGGTCGTGGGTGGATGGAAATTGCAGCGCCAGCCGCGCGGTGAGTCCCGCTAACTGCGACTGCGCGGACCGGATGGTCTCGCCCTTTCGCAGCCGGGCCACGCTGAGATAGTTGAATGCGCTCCGGTTGGAGAAGGCCGGCGTAGCCGGTGCCATGACCCAAACCGACGTAAAATCTGGAAACGTAAACTCAGAGCGGGTCACGCCGATAATCGGATAGTCCTTCTCATACAGGTTGATGACTTCGCCAATGGCTGCCTCCGGCCGCCCGAACTTTCGCGCTGCGAAATCGGCTGTCACTACGGCGGCCGGCGAAGTGTCCTTCGCGCCAAACGGCCGGCCCGCCACCAGGGATGTCTCGCCCAGGACCTGAAAGAAATCCGGCGACGCATATCGCGATCCGGCGAACTCCGCGCCGTTTCGAGTACGGACATTCAGCAGCCCGCCGTGGTAATAACTTACGAACTCAAACGCAGGGAGGGAAGGGAAGTCCAGGTAGTCGCCGCCAGTGACTCGCGGCGACGGTGCGGTTGTGATGGTTACGATACGTTCAGGTTCGGAGTAGGGAAGCTCCCGCAACAGAGCCGCGTTGACGACGCTGAATACGGCCGCCGCGCCGCCAATGCCCAGCGCGAGAATCAGGACAGCGAGCAGCGTAAAGCCCGGGGACCGGGCCAGCGAACGGAGCGCGAGCCGGATGTCGGCGATCATTACGACTTCTTCGCGGCGGCTTTCGCTTTGGCGGGTGCGGCCGTACCTTGCTTCAATAGCGGCAGCAGGATCTCTCGCAGGTTCTTCTCTTCGTTCTCAAAGAACGGATCGTTGCCGGGGTACTGGTAGCGGATCACGCCTTTGCGATCGATCACGACCAGTTGAGGCATCATCAGGCTCATCATGACCGGATGTTGCAGAAATTCGATCACAGGGTCGCGGGGAGAGAACCCGACCGGATAGCCAAGATTGAACTGTTTAACGTAGTCGTCCACGAACAGGTTCGCCATCTCGTTAATCGCAACGCCGACAGGTTGCATGCCCTGCGGGCCCAACTCCTTGTAGAGGCGGTTCATGGTCTGCGAGGCTTTCTGGCAGTGCGGACAGGTAGTGAGAAGAAATTCAAGCACCACCACTTTGCCCTTGTAACCGCTGAGCAGAATGTCCTTGCCGTTGGTCATGCGGACCTGAAATTCTGGGGCCGTACGCGGAAGATCCGCGGCGGCAACGGAGAGTACGGCCGCGATGGCCGCTGCGAAACGAGCTAGCATTGTGTCTATTCTAGACCTTCAATGACGCGGACGCGGGCGCCACTGGTTTCGACGCGCGGTGTTCCTTTTCGTTTGGTTTTCTTTGGCAACACCTTATCCCGGTAGAGGCCGGCGAACTCGCCGGCGGCGGAGGCCGTATCGAAGGCGACGGCGAAATGGAGCACCGGTTCCTTCGTGCTTTTGTGTTCGGATACGATGTAGCGCCCTCCGCGCCAATGGGGGGCCAGGCGGTCAGCCGTCGGCTCGTCGGTGAACTGCCGGATCAGGATGTGAATATCGAACTCGCCGAAATCGCCCTCGATCAACTCTTGGTAACCCTTTGGTGTACTGGCCAGCTTTACGCCTTCTGGCTTGGTATGTGCGAAATACAACTCGGGATGAAGAATCTGGCGGGAGTTTACTGGGGGCTTCTTGAAGACTGCGCGGAAACCCCTGTTGCCTAGTTTTTCGATCACCTGCTGCTGAAAGTACAGGCCTTTGGTGTAAGGAAACAGCAGGCTTTCCCGCATGTAGAGGGGCGCGTTGGACAGTTCCGGGTAGTCGCTGAGGCCCGCGCTGGACGCGTTGACGAACATGCGCACCATCGTTGGATCCTTTCGCAGGGACTGGCCTGCCTTGGCGGCCATCACTTCGTACATTAACCACTGGGCCTGGCCTTCCATTACAGCCATCCGAGCCGTCGCGGAATCGTCGTTCTTGCCCTGTTTGATGAATTTCTCGAGGTGGAAATGCTGGTCGGCCAGCGCGTGCGCAAGCTCGTGAATCAGTACGAATTTTTGCGAGACTTCGGGCGCGCCTTCCAGCAGAAACATCTTCTTTTTCCGGTAGTCGTAAAAAGCCGCGGCCTGCTCTGTCAGAAGACTGACTGTCGCTTCTTTCAGGTTGTAACTCTCCGGCACGAAGCCGAAGAGCTTCAATGTCAGCTCTTCCACTCGAATCTCTTCCGGTTTCACGGCTTCGTCGATACGCGTCTTCAGGAACTCTTTCAGCTTGTCGCGTGTTATGAAATCCCGGTCTACTTTGGACCGCACGGGAAGCCCGGTTACCTTCGACAGGTCGGAGAGCGACTCGTCGATCTGATCGAACAAAGCGCGATTCGACGGCTGCGCGGGAAGCGTGCCGGCGTACAGAAGGACCGCTGCTAGGAAGCGTTGCATGGCGAGACGTCTATGGAGCGAGTGTAGCGGAGAAATGCCGCGGCCGCACAAACGGCGCACGCGCACGAGACGCCCAGTACGATTCGCGGGCCTCCGAGTTCCGCGCCCGCACCGGCCAGCAGCCCGCCCATGGGCAGCACGCCGACCGCCATCATCGTATACAGCGACATCACGCGGCCGCGGTATCGCTCCTCAACGATGGATTGAATCAGCGCGTTGTTGGCGGCGTTTTGACGAAAGAACGCATAGCCTCCCAGAAAAGCCGCTCCCACAACGATCCAAAACGCGGGCGCCGCCGCGTAGAGGCCCAGCGAGAAAGCGTACAGCGCCGCACCGCGTCCGGCCACATCGCGCATTCCCCGGCTATGCTTCTGGCTGGAGAGTTGCACCACGCCGGCTGTCGCCCCAAGCCCGAAAGACGCCATCAGAACCCCAAGTCCCGCCGCGCCGCGGTGAAACAGCCCCTCGGCGATCGCCGGTCCCAACACCAGCGGCGGCGCGTTGGTCAGCGTCATCGCCCCGCATAGCAGCAGCGCGTTGCGAATCGGTGTCTCCCGCCAGGCGTATCGAAGCCCTTCGCCGATACCGCCCCCGGCGGGTCCCGGCGCCGCCGCTATTCTCGGAATGCGGATCAGCAGGAGCGAGCCCAATACCGCGACGAAGCTGACGGCGTTGACCGCAAAGCAAACTCCTTCGCCGAAACGGGCTACCAGCAGGCCGCCGATCGAGGGTCCCAACGTTCGTGCCGTGTTGAAGGCGACCGAGTTCAGCGAGATGGCCCCGAGCAGGTCCTCCTTTGATGTGAGTTGCACCATCAGGGACTGCCGCGCCGGGATGTCGAAAGCGTTGGCGCAGCCCAACAGCGCGGCAAGAATCAGGACATGCGAGGCCGCGACTCGATCGGTGAGTGTCAGCCACGCCAGCGCCGAGGCTTGCAACAGGAACAGTGACTGCGTCAGCAGTACAATGCGATGCCGGGGCAGGCGGTCGGCCGCCAAGCCGGCAATAGGACTCAGCAGCAGTACGGGGGCGTGCGCGCAAAACGTAACCACGCCTAAATACCATTCCGAATGCGTGAGCCGGTAGATCAGCCAACTTTGGGCGATGCTTTGAATCCAGGTGCCGATAAGGCTAATGCCAAGCCCGGCGATGAAGAGCCGGAAGTTGCGATGGCGCAACGCTCGCAGCGCGAGCGTCGGTTCACTCACTGCCCCTCAAGCGTTTGCACGTCCAGGTTGGCGGTCGTGCGGGGATCGGGGGGCAGCGGTGAGACGCCTTTCACCGTCACCGTCTTCCCATTGTTTGAGCGCAGAGCTCGAATCGTGTCATTTCTCGACGCGGACATGTTGAAGGTCTGCGCAATTCCATCGACATCGAAGCGCCACTTGCCGTCCGCCGTCACGGCCTTTCCCTTTACCGTCACGTACGCGGTTCGCGGCGTAAAGCCGACGCCCTTGATGGCATCGCGCAGCCGGTCCAGCGTCACCCGGTTGCCAGGCGTGAGCGTGAACTCGGCACCGTTTGCTGTGGATACCGTGACCTTTTCTACGCCGCGGATCCGTTTCAGCCCGGCCTCCAGCGACCGCACGCAGGAGGCGCAATCCATCTGCTCCACCTCTAGACGAACCGCGAGAAATTCCGCCGACAGCGGAGCCGCCAGCGCCGTAATCAACACGATAAGCCGCATACCTCGATTATGGCGCGGTTTGAGGGAAACGGCGCTCTGCGTCGAGTCGCGTGCTAGACTCCCCTTTTGCCGATGTCGCGCCTTAAGGATGCCGTACTCGCGGTTTTGATCTTCGCCCTAGTTTTTGTACTGCAGGGCTTGAGCCCGATCACGCAGTCGGCGGATTCCCGTTGGGCCGTGCCGCTCATGCTCAGCCTGCTGGAGCGCGGTGACCTGAATCTGGATGAGTACGTCGAACTGTGGACACCGGAAACTCTCTACAGCATCGAGTGCGCCGGGCCGGGCGGCGAGGTTCGAAAGCCGGCGATCTCCGGCTGCCCGGAGCGGTTCCACGCCTACTCCTTCTACCCGGTGGCCACTCCCGTTCTTTCGATTCCTCTGTTCCTGGCGATCGACAGGTTTATTCCGCTGGTGCCAGCCGTCTCGCCGGGCACCGAACTGCTTCGCCAACGGGTGTATTTGCAAGCGCACCGGCAAATGGAAATTCTTGTCGCTTCGGCTACTGTGGCGCTCACCGCCGTGTTCTTATACGCTCTTGCGGGCGCCGGTTGGCAGGGCTTCGTCTGGTCGCTGATCTTTGCCTTCGGCACAAGTCTTTGGTCGACAGCCAGCCGGGCCATGTGGCATCACGGCATGTCGATCCTGTTGCTTTCAGCCGCGCTTTGGCTTCTGACCCGCAAGAATCCACGCGTTTTTCTGGCCGGAATTCTGCTGGGTCTGGCCATCTGGAACCGGCCTCTGAACATCCTGGCTCCACTCTGCCTGGCGCTCTGGCTCCGGCGGGATTCGCTCTGGATGCTGGCCGGTTTGGCCACCGCTTCGATTCCGTTTCTCGCATGGAACCTATCGATCTATCGAATGCCAGTGCAGCCGTACTTTTTCCTCGGTAGCCGGTTCGTATGGGAAGTTGAGCGCTTCGCGGGCGTTCTGGCCGGTCAACTGTTCAGCCCCGGCCGCGGGCTGCTTGTGTATTCGCCGTTTCTTGTAGTCGCGGCGTTCGGCCTCTGGAAGCTTTGGAAGGCGGACCGCGGACTGGCGCTCGCGCTTGCGATGTGGGCCGGCGGCCACGCCGTGGCGATCTCTCTGTGGGGTGATTGGACAGGTGGTATCGGCTACGGTCCGCGCTACTGGCTGGAGGTGCTGCCGCCGCTGGCGCTTCTGGCCTCTCGAGTATGGCCTCTGCCCAAGTGGGTCTGGCCGCTGATCTTTGTCGCGATCATCATCCATGCGCGCGGCTCATGGGATTCGCGAACGCAGGCATGGAGCCAACGCTGGACCGCCGGCCAGGTCTCCGTCTGGGATTGGAAAGGAGCGCCGTTCCTGGCCGGTTGGACTTGATAACTTCGAACCGGTTGGGCTGCTACGCGGGCGGGCCCATCCCGCGTGGCGATAAACTGCGTAGTAGAGAGGGGGCCCTGAACCATCCAACGCGATGCTCTAATCCTCGAGACCGGAATCATCGTGCTCGGCGTCGTCTTGTGTTGGATTCCCTCTATTCGCATTCCTGCCGCGTTTGGCTGGGTAATCGCCGGCCTGGCCGCTTCCCGCAGCCGGGCCATACTTTTCGCGGCGCTCCTTCCGGTCGCAATCCGTCTGGCCCTGCTACCCTGGTTCCCGCCGCCTGAACCGTTCATTCACGATGAATTTGGACACCTGCTGGTGGCCGAAACGCTGGCCAGCGGCCGTCTAGCCAATCCCGTTCCCGCCGGCTGGGAACACTTCGAGTCGTTTCACATCTTTTTCCAACCTGTCTACAGCGCGGTCTATTTCCCAGGAAACTCCATATTTATCGCTGCCGCATTAGCGCTCACCGGCCATCCCTGGCCGGGAGTGTTGTTGTCGATGGCAGTCCTGTGCGGTGTTGCTGTCTGGACGCTGGAAGGATGGATGCCCAGACGCTGGGCACTGCTGGGCGCCATTGCCCTGGCGCTGCGCTTCGGCATCTGGAGCTATTGGACGAACAGCTATTGGGGCGGCGCGGTGGCGGCCACCGGCGGGTTCCTTCTCATCGGTTCAGCCGGGCCCAAGCGGAAGTTCTCGCCCGTGGCGTTCGGAGTTGGATCGGCCATCCTGCTCTTCACTCGACCGTTCGAGGGCTTGATCGCCGGAGCGGCGATCTCTGCCGCGGGCGCGATCTGGAGGCGCCGGCTCGGGCCCGCGTTAGCCATCGTCGCCGTTGCGGTTCTCGCTCTGGGCTACTACAACTACCGGGTCACCGGAGACCCCTGGAAACCGCCTTACAAGGTGACGATGGAATTGTATGCCGACGGCAATGTCATTCCTGGTCTTTCCCCGCGAAAGACCGTCGAGTACCGGCATGACGTCATGCGCCGCTACAACGAAGAGTTCGAAACGCACAATGGCTTGGCGTTCCAGTCCGCCACCGCATTTTTCGAACTGACTCGGATGAAGGCCGATGTTTGGCGAAACCGCCTGTTGGGTCCCGCGCTGCTGCTTCCTCTCGTGGTTGGCGCATGGCTCCGGCGGCGTTGGGGTCTGGCCCTGGCTGCCGCCCTATCGGCATTTTCGATCCATCAGTTTATCGTGGCCCACTATTTCTCGCCCCTTTTAGGGCTCCAATGGGTGTTGGCGCTCATCGGCTTGAGATGGCTCACCCTAGTCCAGTTCACGCGGAACCTCGGAATCGTGCTGGCTTTGGCGGTCGTGGTGAGCTGCCTCTCGACTCACAAAAGCACGTTCGTCGACCATGTTTGGGGCTGTTGCCCAATGCAGGGGAACTTGGCGCGCGCCGCAACCGTTCGCGAGTTGGAGGCCATGGGTGGCCGGCATCTCGTTCTGATCACCTACAATCCAAACCACTATGTTCATCACGAATGGGTGTTCAATGCCGCCAGTATCGCAGACGCCCGGATTATTTGGGCCCGTTCGATGACGCCGGAAAAAGACGCCGCGCTTATGGCCGCCTACCCGGACCGGACCGTCTGGCGCATGAATCCGGACCTCAACCCGCGGGCGAGGGAGAAAATCCGCTAAGCCGCAAATTCGAACAGTAGGTCCCAACGCCATGACCGGCCCGGCTCCAGGATCACCAAACCCTGCTTCCGGTTGAACGAGTTCTGCAACCCGACCCACGGCTCCGGACTTACGCATTCCGCCGTGCCCCAAAAATTGAAACGCAGTGACGGCTCCCCAGGCACCGAACTCGCCGAATGACGAAGCGTAATGGCCCGCTTCCGCGCGTCCGTCAGCCTAAGCCACGCTTCACCCGCCGAATACCCGCCCAGCGAAAGCGGATATTCGCGGACTACCCTTGAAACTGGCGAAGGGTCCCAAAAACGCCGTGCCTGCGTTTCTCCGGAAGGCAATCCCTCCGGACTCTTCCGGATCACCGTCGAAGAGTTCGTCGACCAAAGCATCTCGCCGCCATCGGCGGCCAAGGGATAGTTGAAGCTGATGTGGTTGCCCGCGGAGAAGGGCATCGGCGACGCGTTCGTTTTCGACGCCGCTACCTCATAGATGGCGCGAATCTTGCCGGACTCCACCCGGTAGCGGACCGTCAATTCGGCGGCCCACGGATAGATGGCCGGGTCCGCTTGTACCGTCAGCCGCAGTTCGGCCTTCGACCCTCGGGCCGAGGCCACAGTCCAGGGCCGCGTCCTCACGAACCCATGGATCGGCATCCGCAGCCGTTTGCCGTCCCAAACGTAGGAGCCCGTGACATTGTCGCCGCCGTCTGGCTTGTCTCCCGGCGCGAAGTTGCGGCCTACCGCCGGCCACAGCCACGGAGCCCGCCCGCGCCATCCCTTGGGAGGATCCGGCTGGAGCGCCCGGTATATCAGCTCTAAGCCGTTATGGCGAATACTGGCGATCTCACCACCCGCCGCCGGATCGAGCGTAACGGTAAGGTCTTTGGACCGAAGCACCGGCAGCCGGTCCGCTGCGGCCGCCAAGGCCGAAAGGGCAAAAAGGTCTCGACGCCGCATTAGAATATGAAGGCTAGTCCGCCGCGCAGCGAACGAGGCGATGGAACCAGCAGAACGCGCCGGCCGCCCACGGAATTCACCGGCAGGTACCCTTGTTGCAGCATGTTGCGAAGTTCTGCGACCGCTTCCACGCGGCCCGTCCAAAGGCCGAAATTCGGAATCGGTTGCCGTACCTGCATGTTCAGTCCGAGGTCGGGCGAGACCCGCTGCGTCATGTAGCGGTGAACCGGCAGGGCCGCCCGGTAGTCCGTGAATAGGTAGCTGGCGATAAAGCGCGTTCCGGAGTAGGGAACCGCACCGTTCACTCGCACGCTGATCCAGCTTCGTTCCGTTTTGCGCAGAGCGCCGCGCAGATCGGACGCGTCGCCGTCGCCGATCAGGTTTCCGTTCGGCTGCAAAGTTCCGCCGTGGCCGAACGCCGCCTGCGCGCTCCATTGGTCGCCGAAATGGCGATCCAGGCCCACCATGGCGCCACGCCGGCGGTAACTGCCGATATTGAAGATGCTTGCGCGGGTAAAGATGTCCGGAAGCATCTCCGACGTGGAGAACGCCTGCGTGTCGCCGCTAGCCATCAAAGCGGCGTTGTTGACGGTTTCGAAGAACGCCGCCGCGACCACGCGAGTCTGAGAATCCAGGTCGTGATTAAAGGCCAACTCGGCCTGCTCCATCCGCTGCACGTGCGCGCGGCCGTCCCGCATCGAAACACGCGGGAAGGTACTGAGGGCGGCCAAGCCGCCTTGCAAATCGGGATCACCCTTCTGCGACGGAGCCGACAGATAGAACTCATCGGGAGCGGCTCCGGACGCCCAAGCCACCTGCACCGAGTCCCGGCTGGACAATCGAACATCGGCGCGCGCGAACGGGCTCAAGACGTTCAGCCGGTCGAAAAACGTCACAGACTCAAGTTGCGCGCCGTAGACGAACTGAATATTGTCGCCGATCTCCCCCCGGTCCATTACGAGGCCAGCCATGGAACCGAACGCTGGCGAGTTCGAACCGCCGC